>OQVN01000255.1_pt1 | contig 21268 bp, 14 predicted proteins | sample 1691621 | NCBI WGS metagenome assembly OQVN01 (sample SAMN03418278, study PRJEB22391) | human gut metagenome | biome: human-gut; feature: organic feature; material: feces | host: Homo sapiens | place: Tanzania | collected 2013-01 | reverse complement strand
AAAGAATCGCATATTTTTTATTTATATTAGATTGTCTACAAAATTTCCTTTTCTTCATTTTGCGCGCCTAAAATGAAGATTTAGGAAATTTTGTATGCGCGCTGACAATCTATTTTAATATAATTTCATATAGTCTATCATCATAATCTATTTTAATATAATTTCATATGGTTTATCATCATAAACTATTTTTATTTTTATTATTTTTCCTCTGTGTTTTATTTTGATCTCTTTTCCGTCTAGTTTTTCACTTATTGTGTCACTTAAATGTATTTTTACTTTATTTGGATAAGTTTCTCCATCTAAATATTCGTCAATATTTAATTCTGGATGTTTTTTCGTTAGCTTATCTATTCCACCTAATACAAATTCTCCGTCTTCTTCTACATAAATCTTGACATTACGCTTAAATAATAGTAATAGTAGTAAAAGTATTAGTCCTGCTATTCCAATAGCTGTTGCTATTTGTTTGTTTCCTTTTACTTTTTCATCTTCTACTCCTAGTGTTGCTGTTTCCTTTTCTTCTGTTGATTCAGTATTAGGCTTTTGATTATTTTCTTCGTTGATTGGGGCTTCAACTTTTTCTTCTGTTGGTTGTTCTTCTTTGTCTTCTTTTGTATCATTATTAATTATTATTGTTTTATTCTTTGTAACTGTTTTTATTATTTCTGTTTTTGGCTCTTCTTGTTTTATTTCTTCCTGTTTTGGTTCTTCTTTTATCTCTTCTTGCTCTGGTTCTTTAACTTCTTCTTTTTCAGCTACTAATACTAAGAATTTTGTTTTAAATCCTTTGTATGTTATTGTAACAACTTGTAATCCAGAATTTTGGGGATTATAACCTGAGATCATTTCGTATGTTACCGGAATAGTATTTATTCCACTTGATTTAATTATATCTATTGTTGCTCCTGTTATATCTAATGCTTCATTGTATTTATAATTAATCTTGTTTGGCTCATTATTTAATGATATTGCTTTTATTTTATCTTTTACATTTACTTGGAATTTTCCTTGTAATCCTTTGTACTCTACTGTAATTGTTTGTGTTCCTTCTTTTGTTTTATCATATCCTGATATCATTGATGCTGTCATGTCGGTCTTTTCATCTACTTTTCCACTTGCTGTTATTATTGATATTGTTCCTCCAGTTAACTCTAAATTTTCTCCATATTCATAATCTGTTTTTTCTGGTTTTTTAAGTTCCAATTTCGTTATGTAATCTTTTACATTAACTATGAATTCTTGAGTAAGACCTTCGTATGTTACTGTTAATGTTTGGTTTCCAATCTTTTTAGAATTATATCCTGTGACCATATCTTTTGTTATATTTAGTATTTTTGTTTCATTGCCTTGTTTGAATTCAATTGTTCCTCCTGTTAAATCTAATTGTTCTCCATATTTGTATTCTAATTTATTTGGTAATGTTTTTATTGTCATACTACTTGTTTGGTTAATTACTGTAATTCCAAATGATTTCGTATAGCCTTTATAAGTTACTTTAATTGTTTTTGCACCTTCTGTACTTGTATCAAATCCTTCTATTTGTACTTCGGAATTTGTCATCGCTACTGGGGTTGTAGCTGTTTTACTTGCCATTATTGGTTTTACTTTTCCGTCTGTCAAATCAATTTTTTCACCTATTTTATATACTAGTTTATTTGGTTTTACAATATCAATATCTTCAATATAGTCTTTTACGTCTACTTCATATGAAGTTGTTTTATCTTTATATGTAACTGTTATTTTTTGTTTTCCTATTTTATTAGGATTGTATCCTGTTACCATACTTGTTGTTATATTTATTGTTTCTTTTGCTCCATTACTTCTTATTGTTTCTATTGTTCCTCCTGTTATATTTAGTGGCTCTCCATATTTGTATTCTGTTTTTGGAGTGGTTTTCATTATGATTGATTGTATATTGTTTTCTACTATAACACCAAATTGTTCTTTTTGTCCCTTGTATATAACATCTATAGTTTGTGTTCCTTCTTGTTTTGGGTTATATCCACTTATTGTTATTTGGCTGTCTGTAAGTGCTACTTGGGAAGTAGTTGTTCCACTAGCCATAACTTCTTGAATATTTCCTCCTATTAGGTCTAAAGCCTCACCATATTCGTATTTTACTTTTGTTGGTGGTGTTAGTATAATTCCTGTTATATAATCTTTTACATTTACTTTATATTTTAATTCTTGTCCGCCATATTTTATTGTTAACTCTTGTTCTCCTATTTTTGTAGGTTCATATCCTGTTACCATTTCTTCTGTAATTTGTTTTTCTTCTGGTCCGCTTGGTCTCACAATTGTTATTATTCCATTACTTAAATCTAATGGTTCTCCATATTTATATTCTGTTTTTGGAGTTGTTTTTATTTCCATAGATATTATTGGATCTTCTACTGATATAGTAAATGTTGTTGTTTTCGTAACTCCATTTTCTGTATAGCTTATTGTTAGTGGTAATTTTGTGTTTTCTTTGCTTGAGTCAAATCCACTTATCATTTCTTTTGTAATATCTATTGTTTCTGTTGTTCCTGTTGCTCTTGTTATTTTTAATCTTCCGCCTGTTGTGTCTAGTGTTTCTTTGACATTATATTTTACTTTTGTTGGTAATGTCTCTATAGCAACTGATTGTATTGTATTTGTTATTGTTATTGGGTAACTTGCTGTTCCTATTATTCCGTTATTTGCAGTATATTTTAAAGTTAATGTTTTACTTACTTTATTGTCTTTTCCGTATTCTGAGATTGTTGGGTTCATATTTAATGACCCACCGTCTTTTTCTGTTATTACCGCTGATGTTATTGGCTCTTCTTTTGTTGTTCCATCTGTATATGTTACTGTTATCTTTCCACCTGTTAAATCTATTTGGTCTCCATGATTATATTCTGTTTTTGTTGGTTTCGTTATTGTAACTTTTGATATTTCATTTTTTAGTTTTACACTTAAGTTTGTTGTAAATGTTTTTCCATTTGTATAACTATTTGTGTCTTGGTCTGTATATGTTACTGTTGAATTTTGATCTGTTAATGATGTTTTATTATATCCAGTTACCATGCTTTCTGTTAGAGCTACTGGGGATTTTGCTCCTGCTTTTGCATATGTTACTGTATATGAAATATCATTATCATTAATTAATTTTTCTATTTCGTCATTATATGTTCCAGTTATTGCATTTGGGTTAATGCTTATTCCTGTTACATAGTCTTTTACATTTACTTCGTAACTTGTTGTTTTTCCTCCGTATGTTATTGTTATTGTTTGTTTTCCTAATTTTGTTGGATCATATCCACTTACCATATTATCTGTTATGGCTAAGTCTTTTGTTCCACTTCCTTTTGTTACACTTATTGTTCCATTAATTAAGTCTAATGGTTCGTTATATTTGTATTCTGTTTTTGGTGTGTTTTTCATGCTTACTGCTGTTACTGTATCTTTTATTGATACATCATATTTTGTTGTTTTTGTTTCACCATTTTCTGTGTAACTTACTGTTAGTGGTAATTTTGTGTTTTCTTTGCTTGAGTCAAATCCTGTAACTTTTACATTACTTTCTGTTATGCTTACTACACTTGGTGTTCCTGTTTGTCTTGTTACTAAGATTTCTCCTGGGTTGCTTCCGTCTGTTGTTAGGTCTAATGCATCATTTACATTGTATTGTGCTTTTGGTGTTGTGTGCATTTTGATTCCTGTTATTTTGTTTGTTATTTTTATTTGATATGTTGTGTCTTTTCCTTCATATGTTACTTTTATTGTTTTTGTTGCAGTGTTGTCTTTTCCAAATGTTACTTTACTTAAGTCTACTGCACTTCCATCTGTTTCTGTTACTTTTACACTACTGTCTGTTAGTGCTTTTTCTTCTGTGTCTCCATTTGCTTTTGTTATTGTTATTTTTCCGTTACTTAAATCTATTGTATCTCCGTATCCATATTCTGTTTTTGTTGGCTTTTGTTTTATTGCTATTGATTGTGTTGGATTACTTAATAATACTTTTAAGTTTGCTTTAAATGTTTGTGTTTTTGTTGCACTTGTTACATCAGAGTCTACATATGTTACTGTTAATGTTTGATTTGTTACACTTGTTTTATTATATCCTGCTACCATGCTTTCTGCTAGAGCTGTTGGGGTTTTAGCTCCTGCTTTTGCATATGTAATTGTGTACATAATATTATTATCGTTAATTAGATTTTGTAATTCACTATTGTATTTTCCTGTTATTTCATTTGGGGTAATGCTTATTCCTGTTACATAGTCTTTTACATTTACTTTGTATTTTTCTGTTTTTCCTCCGTATGTTACTGTTAATTCTTGGTCTCCTAATTTTGTTTTGTCATACCCTGTAACCATACTCGCTGTCATTGGTATTGTTGTCGTTCCGCTTCCTTTTGTTATTTCTATTTTTCCTGTGCTTACATCTAATTCTTCATTGTATTTATAACCTGTTTTTGGAGCTTGCACTATTTTTATTGCTGTTACTTGATCTTCTACAGATACATTATATGTTGTTGTTTTTCTTATTCCGTTTTCTGTGTAACTTACCGTTAATGGTAAGTTTGTATTTTCTTTGCTTGAGTCAAATCCTGATACCATATTACTTGTGATAGTTTTTATTTCAGGATTTCCAACAGCTCTTACTATTTTTATTTCGCCATTTGTAACATCTAATGTATCATTTACATTATATTTTGTTTTAGTTGGCGTTGTATGCATTGCTATTGATTTTATATCATTAATTATTGTTATTGGATAATTTACAGTTTTTGTTGCTTCATCTTCTGTATATGATATTTTTAGTGTTTTTGAATATTTGTTATCAACAAAACTTGTTACATATGGGCTCATGTTTACAGTGCTTCCATCATCTTCTGTAATCATATCCGCTGTCATTGTTACATTTTCTGTTGTTCCATCAGCATATTTTACTGATATTTTTCCACCTGCTAAATCTAGTTTTGAACCGTAATTATACTGTGTTTTACTTGGTGGCGTTATTTCTATTGATTTAGCTTCATTATCTACACTTACTGTAAATGTTTTTGTAATTGTATCTGTTACAGTGTTTCCGTCTGATAATGTGTATTTAGCATTATATTTAACTGTTATTGTTTGTGTTCCTAGTTTTGTTGCACTATACCCACTAACCATGTCAGCTGTTAGACTTGCATTTGTCATATTTCCTGATTTCCATGTAAAGTCTAGTTTCCCTGCTTTTAAGTCTAGTGCTTCTCCATATTTGTATGATGTTTTGCTAGGTTTTACTAATGTTGAATTTGAAATATAATTATATGCTTCTACATCTATTGTGTTACTTGCTGTTGCTGTTCCTAGTTTAACTGTTAAGTGTTGTTTACTTCCTGTAGTTGATGGATTATATGTAGATACTGTAACACTTCCATCTGGAAGATTGATGTTTGCTTTTCCTCCACTTCCTAGCGTAACTTGTACAACTGCTCCTGTTAAATCTAAGTTTTCTCCTTGTTTATATATTGTTTTTGTTGGTTGTTTTGTTAGTGCTATACTTGATATTGTATCATTTACCGCTACAGATTGTGTTGTTGTTTTTCCTTCATATGTGAATGTTATTTTTTGAATTCCGCTAACAGGCACTGTTCCTTCTGCAGATGTTTTTGTGAAGTTTGCCGAGTTAACATTAGCAGTTGTTTCACTCTTTGTTACTCCACTACTTGAAGGTGTCAAATTTATTGTTGCTCCACTCTTTTTAGTTGCCTTTAATGCTAGTCCAGTGAAATCAAATGTTTCGCCATGATTATATTCTACTTTACTCATTGGTGTTGCTACTGCTAAAGATTTAACTGGGTCTGTTACGTTTAGTTTTAGTGTTGTTGTTTTTCCTTTGTAACTTATTGTTATTGTTTGATTATTTACATCAGCTTTTCCTGTTGTTGGTTTTGTAATTTTTACATTCGAGTCTGTCATACTAATATCTTCTGTTGAGTTATCATCATATGTTACTTTTAGTACTCCTCCTGCTAAATTTATTGTGTCATCGTGTTCATATGTTGTTTTGCTTGGATTTGTTTTTACTGATATTGAACTTACTGTTTTTTCTTTTTCTGCAAATCCTTCTGTTGCTAGATATTTTACATCTGTTATATATGTTGGACTCGTTCCATCTACATCTTGTGCAATTCTTTGTTTATATCCTGTTTGTGAAGATGCTGTTGGCTTTAGTGAAATCATATCTGATGTTATTTCTTTGCTTCCATCTAGCTTCCATTGTGATGGGTCTAATAGATAGAAATATACTTTGAATATACTTAACTCTTTGCCAAAGCTAGCACTTGAATCTCCATCATCTGTAGCACACCACCAATCTGTAGTTGTACCTAACATTCTTATACCTCCGTTACTTACGGTTTTTGTTTGGAATGTAAAGCAATCTGAATTTGTATATGTTACTCTTGCTACTGATGTGTTTGCTGCTCCTGTATCTTTCCTTGCTGTTGCAAACTTGCTAGTATCATAACTTAAGGAAATATCAAATGATCCTATATATGTATCTGCAATTGCTGCATATTCTACATAAAAGACATAGTTTCCACTAGAACTTTTTGTAATATCTGATACTCTTAGTACATTGTATTTATCTTGTCCATCTTGCTTGTACGCTGCAAAACTTAAACATGGTGAAAATACATTGATTAAAAGTATTACAATTAAAATAGTGGATAGTATTTTTGTAATTTTTGTTTTTTCCAAATTTTCCATTTCTTCTCCTCATTTACTCTTTATAATCTATTATTGTTATTGTTTGGTCTGTATTTGTTACAGCATATTGTAGTGATTCTAGTCCTATTGAGCCATATTGTACGATGTCATATTTAGAATCATATCCTTCTTCGCCTTCACTTAAGTCCATATGATCCACCAGCTCTTGAATATCTTCTAGTCCGATTACTCCGGTCTCTGTTTATATCTCCTGCTACAAGCACTTTGTTTTCTAAATTTATAACCCCATTTTCTTTAACCTCTATGTTCTTTATTATGCAATCTAGAAATCCTTTTTTATCTATTTGCAAATCATATGTTCCTGGAATTACATATATTTCGTAGCTCCCGTCTGTGTTACTTTGTTCATATTGATCTTTTTCTATTTGGTCTAAATCATCATATGTTTTTGGATTTTCATATATCTCTCCAAATATATCTTTTAGTTCATCCCAGTTAAATTTTCCGGTTTTATATATATTTAAATCTGTTGTTTTGTCTATATCGGGATTTTCGTTTTCTTCTATAGTGTCATATTTTATGTTGCCTTTTATGGTTCCATATGGTCGATGTATACTTATTTTATATGTTTCTTGTGTTTTTCCATCTTCTGCAGTAACTATTACTTCTATTAAAGTGTCTGGTTCTCCTAATTTATTTAATGTTACGGGCATTTTTGTTTTATTTAATAAGTCTTTTTCTTTATAAATTATTGTTTGACCATCTTCGTCTTTTATTGGTACTTTTATTTTCATTGTACTTTTTTCATCAGCCATTTCTGCTTCTATATTCATTTCATTTATATATTCATTTAATTCTAGCGAATATTCTTTATTTTGCTTATTGAATGTTGGCGTTAAATCATATTCTTTATATGTAGAATCGTCTGTTCCTGTACTTAATATTAAATTGTTCAGTGTTGCATTGTTCGAAGCTGTTTTATTTGTAAAAATAAATGTACTTGGATCCTCGTAACAATCTTGTATATTTGTATTTATTTTTATACCTGTTGTTGGACTTGTTGTTTGGTCTTCTATTAATTTAAAATTAGTTATATCTAAATTGTCTGTTTTCATTTTAAAACTCATTTTTCCTAGTAACACACTCTTTCCTGAACTTATTAATGTTTCATCTTTTATATTTTCGCTATCTTCTACTGGTGGATTAAATGATATTATCATTCTTATTCCTGTTGCTTCTCCTGATGTGTATGGAATTGCAATTATATCTAGTTTTTCGATAAACTCGTTCTCAAAAGCAAAATATTCATTTTCGTCATCTGTTTCAACATTTGTTGTTAATTTAGATAGTGCATATTTTGAACCGTCATATGCAAACCTTACATCAAAGCCCTTGAAGTCTATGTCATTTGCCCATAATTCGAATATTAATTGTTTATCACCATTGTTTGTTTTTTTGACCTCAACTGCTCTCATTTCTATATTTTGACCGTTGCTCGGATTAAGAGTAGTAGCTTGAACTATGTTTGTTTTTATAATTAAAGATATAAAAACTACTATTGTTATAATTAGTATTTTTAATATTTTTGTTCTTGATGTTCTTTTATTTAATACTTTCAATCCGCTACTCTCCTTTCCTCAATTTTTCACTTATACTTTCATTATATTTTATATACGTTTATTGTCAATAAATATGTTTTTATGTACTTTATTCGTTTTTCTTAGGGATTTTTGAATTCTAGTGCTTTTTTCTTTTATATTAAATTTTCTTGATATTTATATTACATTATTTCATTTTTTATCTTTCTTTTGCTTTTTCCCTAGAGTTTATTAATGTAACAAAATAGTAGGACTTTCCTATAAAATAAAAGAACCGGCAAAATAAATGTTTTTACACACATCTATTTTGTCAGTTCTTTTAGAATATTAATTTTTTTATATAACATCTAAATTTATATATTATTCAAATAGTTTCATTATTTCCTCTTGAGATAATTTATTAACAAATGTAGTTTTTGTATCCAGCATATTATTAGCTAACTCTTCCTTTTTCTCTTGTAATTCATATATTTTTTCTTCAATTGAATTCTTAGTAATTAATTTATACACTTGAACATTATTTTTTTGACCTATTCTATAAGCCCTATCAGTAGCCTGATTTTCTGTTGATATATTCCACCATGGATCATAATGAATAACCATATCTGCTCCAGTTAAATTAAGACCTGTTCCACCTGCTTTTAAAGAAATCAAAAACACCTTAATATCAGAATTATTATTAAATTCATCAACCAATTTTATCCTATCTTCTACTTTTGTAGCACCTGTTAATTTAAAATATCTTATGTTTCTTTTTTTTAATTCTTTTTCTATGAAATCAAACATTGATGTATATCCCGAAAAAAGTAGTATTTTATGTCCTGCATTTGTACCCTCTTGAATAATTTCCATACATTGTTCCAATTTGCTACTTCCCTCATTATATCCATTTATAAACAAACTTGGATGACAACAAATCTGCCTTAATCTTGTTAGCGCTGCCAATATTTGCATTTTGTTTTTCTCATAGCCACTGTATTTAATTTTTTCTGATATATCCTGTTTTGCTTGTAATAAATAATTTATATATATTTTTCTTTGTTCTTCTCCCATTTCATTATTTAAAACCGTTACTGTCTTATCTGGAAGCTCTGTTAACACTTCTTTTTTACTTCTTCTTAAAATAAATGGTTCTATTAGCATTTTTAGCTTTCCAACAACTGATTCATTAGATTCCCTTACAATTGGAGTTTCATACATATTTTTAAATTTTCGATATGTAAACAAATATCCTGGCATAATAAAGTCAAAAATCGACCATAATTCTGCTAAAGAATTTTCAATTGGAGTTCCAGTTAAAGCATATTTTGTATCTCCTTTTATTTTTTTTATTGCTTTTGCATTTTGAGTATTACTATTTTTTAAATATTGAGCTTCATCTGCTATTATAAATCTAAATTTATAATTTTTTTCTTGATATAGTTCAATATCTCTCTTTAATAAATCATATGAAGTAATAACTAAATCAAACTTATCTATTTGCTCAATTTGATGTTTTCTCTCTTCTAGCGTCCCTCTTATAACTATTGTTTTTAACCCATTAGCAAATTTAGTTGCTTCATTCTGCCAATTTAATGTTAACGAACTTGGTGAAATTACAATACTTGCTCTATTGTTTTCCTTTTTATCATCTTTACAATTTTGAACATAATCAACTATTACTGATAACATTTGAATAGTTTTTCCGTAATCCCATATCATCTGCCAATATTCCACCAAAGTGATATCTATCTAGTATCTTTAACCACTTAAAACCTGTTTTTTGATAATATCTTAAAACTGAATTTAAATTTTCTGGTACTTTAATTTTTTCTTCTAATTGCTCTTTATCTAATTGATTTATAATATTTTTATATTCATCATTTTTAGTTATTTCAGTTCCTTTTATTTCTTTTAATAGTTGATTAAAATATGAAATTCTATAAACAGGTAATTTTAATTCTTCTTTTTCCAAATCTTTATAAGAAATATCCATACCTGTTACTAATTTTTCTAAAAATTTTGCTTCTTTATTATTTTCTAAGTCAATAAAACTACCATCTTTTAATCTATGATATTTTTTCTTTAAAGAGTATTTAGACATGATTTCTTCTAATTCTTCTATATCAATATCTAAATTTTTGAAATCAATTGATAATAAATTATTTTCGACTTTTACTCCTATTCCTCCAATTTTTGTTTCCTTAATCTGTTTTCTTTTAAAATTATCTGTTGCTAAAACTTCAAAATGTTGCATATAATAGTTTATATCTTCTGTTAAAAACTCATATATTTTATCATTATCTGGTAAAATAAATCTCAAATTTTTAGTTTCTAACATAAATCCAGTCTTTCTAAAAATATTTAAAGCATTAGTTTCTTCTAACATATTTCTTGGAAATTTAATTTTTTTATTTTCTTCTAATGGGTTAAATTCATTACCTTCATAATCAAACCTTACATCTGCAATTAAATAATCATTTGAGTCGAAATCTAAAAACACTTTAACTATCAATTCTTTTGGCATGTATTTTTTTATACTATCTTCTGTCATATTTTTTAAATTTATGGCATTCTTTACTCTTGGTATAATAATAGAAAATAATTGTGTTAATTCTTTTTCTCCTAATTTTACCTCATTTATATAATTTTTTCTAAAAAGTTCTAATAACTTTAAATTAGAATTTTCAAACTCTTTTGTGCATCTATATAATTTTTTATCATCTAAAATATATTTGTATTCTTTTCCCTTAATAATATTTACTTTATAAATTTCTATATTAGGTACTATTATATAATCTTTATTTTCTGTTTTCTTTAATTCAAATTCTATTTCTGGTTGTTCTTCTGTAAATTCTATTTCTTCAGTATTACAATCTTTTTGAAATATAATTTTTCTTCCTTTTAATACATCAAATAAATCATCAATAGCACTATTACCTACTATAATACTTGTTTCACTTAGTGCTTTTCCATAGTATTTATAATTACTATTTGAATTAGAATTCGCATATTTTATAACTTCTGCATATTTCATAACAAACTCTAACAATTGTCTACTATTATTTTCAAATGCTTCTTCTGTGTGGATAAACTGCAACTTTTCACCATAACGATAAAATTCTTTATTAAGCATTCTTGTATAAAATTCTGATAAATTTTTTATTTTATACATTTTTTTATTTCCAATTTTGAATTCGATTTTCATGTCACCAGAAAATTTGTCATAAAAAATCCTAGGCTCAATTTTTATTGTTCCTTCTTTTTTTATTTTTTCTTTTTCTTCATTAATTCCTTCTATTTCTTCATTGTAAAAAATATTAACAATTTGTTTAAAATTTTTATATTCTTCCTTGTTTAATTGCATTTTATTCCCCTCACTTGGCATATTATTATACAATATCTTAGGTAAAAATGCAAGCAATCTTTAAGCCTCAAATATACAATTAGGTTACAGTTCGGTGAGAAATAACTATGATGTTGCTGCTCTGGCTCCAACTATAATACTTAAATTTTATTTAATGACGTTTGATTGGAACGAAAAATAGAAAATCTTTTACAAGAAAATGAGTAATGTTCACGGGCAAAATTATTATTATATGAATTTTGAGCCTGAGTTTAGATATTATAATCATTTCTTACTGAACTGTAACATATTTTTCTTTGCTCAACTCTATCAACTTATTTAGCAACTCTTTATAACTAACTCCACTAGCCTCAAATAATTTTGGATACATACTAATACTAGTAAACCCCGGTAAAGTATTAATTTCATTAATATAAATTTTATTTGTTCCATTTTCAATAAAAAAATCTACCCTTGACAATCCTTTTCCATCTATTGCTTTAAAAGCCTTTATTGCTTGGTTTCTAATTTCAACTGACAACTCTTCTGAAATATTGGCTGGTATTTCTGTTTTAGATTCTTCATTATTATATTTTGCATCATAACTATAAAATTCTTCTGCAGATTTTACTTCTCCAACACAAGAAGCCGTTACCTCTTCATTTCCAAGCACAGCACATTCTACTTCTCTTCCTATAATACCTTCTTCTATTAATATCTTATTATCAAACTTTGAAGCATACTCTATTGCCTGTTTTAACTCTCCTTTACTTTTTGCTTTATTTATTCCAACACTAGATCCTGAATTAGATGGTTTAATAAACATTGGAAATTTTAAATTTTTAAAAATCTTTTCTACCATCCCATCTAAAGTCATTACTTGTTCATTAAATTTACTATCCATATAAATATATTTCTCATTATATTTTCTGACATATTCGTATTTTGCTTGATTTAATCCAGCTTTTTCAAAAATAACTTTTGTATAAACCTTATCCATTCCTACGCTAGAAGCTAAAACTCCACATCCTACATATGGTTTTTTTAACAATTCAAACAACCCTTGTACTGTTCCATCTTCTCCATATAATCCATGTAATATAGGAAATAAAATATCCAATTTTTTTAAATAACCTATAAGATCTGATATTCTATTTTTCTTATCAACCTTTTCTCCTAATTTTCTTTCTTCTTGTAAGTCACTATATTCATACCAAATTCCATTTTTATCAATATAAATAGGATATATCTCATATTTTTCTCTGTCCAAATTCTTTATCACTGAATTTGCTGATACAACAGAAACCTCATTTTCTGTTGACATCCCTCCAAATATCACTCCTAATCTTTCTTTTTCCATAAACTTATCATCCTTTCTGCTAATTCATAGAATTTCATTCCATTAGAGGCTTTCAATAAAACCACATCTCCTGGTTTTATTACCTCTTTTAATACTTCTAAAATTTCTTCTTTATTTTCTAAATAATACACGTTTTCATCTTTCATTTTTTCTCTTGCTTTTTCTATAATATATTTTGAATTAGTTCCACTACATATTAATATATCAATTTTATTTTTAATTACTTCTTCTCCAACTTTTTTATGTAATTCCTTAGAATATTTTCCTAATTCAAACATATCCCCTAATATAGCAATTTTTCTATTTTCTTTAAATTCTGATAAAACTCCTAATGATGCTTTCATTGATTCTAGACTCGCATTATATGCATCATTAATTACTTTAACACCATTTTCTAGTTCAGTTATATCCATTCTTTTTTTAGTAAGTTCAAAACTTTCAATTCCCTCTTTTATCTTTTGATTATCAATTTTCAAAACTTTTCCCACCATTGCAGCACATAAGCTATTTAAAATAAAATGTTCTCCTCCAACTGGTACATTAATGGTTTCTTCTTTTCCATTTAATTTCAAATCAAATTTACTATTTGAACTTTCTAATTTAATATTCTTTGCATTTAAATCACTTTTTTCTTTTATTCCATATGTTTTTATATTTAATTTATCTTTATTCTCTTCATACCAATTATGTAATAAATCATTATCATTATTAATTATAACAACTGGATTTTCACATCCCTCTAAAATTTCTAGTTTAGCTTTTAAAATATTCTCTCGAGATCCTAAATTTCCTATATGAGAAGTTCCTATATTTGTAATAATACAAATTGTTGGCTTTGCAATAGATGTAAGTAAACTAATTTCTCCAAAGTGATTCATTCCCATTTCTAATACCATAGCTTCCTCATTTTGCATTTTTAAAATAGTAAATGGCAATCCTATATTATTATTATTATTTCCTAATGTTTTTAATGTTGTATATTTTTTATTAACTACATTTGCTACAATATCTTTTGTACTAGTTTTTCCCACACTTCCTGTAATAGCTATAACTGGTATATTATATAAGCTTCTTTTATATTTTGCTATACAATATAATGCCTCTAATGTATCTTCAACTTCTATAATAATTTTATTTTCAAATTTTCTTTTATCATCGTCTGTACAATTATTTTTGTCTATAATTACTCCAACTGCTCCTTTTTCTAAAGCTTCCCTCCAAAATTTATTTCCATCAAATTTTTCTCCTTTTATTGCTATATAAATATCTCCTTCTTCTATTATTCTTGTATCTTTAGAAAAATTTCTGCATATGAATTTTTTATCTCCTAATATTAATTTTCCATTTGATTCTCTCACAATATCTTCTACTGTTAAATTTTTCACTTTTCATTTTCCTCTCAATTAATTTAATTTTTTAAAAATACATTTGTAAATTTTAATTTTTCTTTGCTAGATTATATGTCTATTTTTTTAAATTTGCAACATTCAAAATATTTAAAACTTACAAAAGAGCAGTCATTAAGTACTGCTCTTTTCCAAACTATTTATTTTCTATACTTCTATTAGCAATCTCTATTGCTTTTGATACAATATTACCACAATCCCTTGATGAAACATTAGCCCAACTACCACCATCTTGTTTTACTTGTTCATATACTCCTAATTCTTTTGCGATTTCTTCTCTTAAATTTTCAGAAATTAATTTACTATTTTTAGACATAACATCCTCCTTGTAAATTTTTTTAATTTAGCATCATATAATTAAATACCAATAAAACTTTAATTTAAGTTTTACAATAATATTATTTCCAACTACTTTAATTTTATTTTGACATTTTTTTATAAAATAATATTTTTTTTGACAAGAGAATATGCTATAATAAATAAGATGATTTACAAAGGGAGAATTTTATGGACGTTAAAGAAAAAGAATTAGAAAAAAATGAAAATTCAGAAAATTTATCTTATCAAGATAATGTCGAGAATAAAAAAGAGAATAAAGAAGAAAATTTAAATTTAATTCCTTCTCAAGATTCAAATTTTATACCAGTTAAAGAAGAGAAAAAGACATTATCAATTTTTAATTTATTAATTATAATTGTACTTAGCATTTTAATTATTTGCTTTTTAATATTTACTGCATATAATACATTAAATAGCAACATTATTTCTGGTGTACACATAAAAGGATTAGATGTCTCAAATATGAGCATGTCTGATGCAAAATATCAATTAGATAATTATTTAAATAATTTATTACCTGAAGAAATAAAAGTAAAACATGGAGATTTTGAAACAACTATTTCACTTTCACAAATTGGAGCTACTTTTGATACTAAGTCAGCCATAAACAGTGCCTACAATGTTGGAAGACAAGGAAATATTTTTCAAAATAATATGTATGTATTATCAACAATGTTCGGAAATGTAAATATTGAACCTATATTAAAAATTGATAAAGAACAATTAACAAAAAATCTAGAAGATATTTCTACTCAATTGCCTGATAAAGTAACAGAAAGTAGTTATTATATTGAAAATTCCAATTTAATTATTACTTCTGGAAAAGAAGGTAATGTTATAGATACTGATGCTACTATTGAAGTTATAAAAAATGTTATTTCAAATCTTTCAAATATTGAAGAGCCAATTGAAATGGTCGTAAAATCAGAGAAACCTAATTCTATAGATATTGAAAAAATTCATAATGAAATTTATAAAGAACCAGTAGATGCTTATTATACTCAAGATCCATTTACTGTTTATCCTTCTGAAAATGGCGTTGATTTTAACGTTTCAATAGAAGAAGCAAAAGCTATTTTAGGTGATCAAACTGCTGAAGAATACACTATACCTTTAAACATATTATACCCAAAAGTAACAACTAATATGATAGGAACAGAAGCTTTTCCTGATTTGTTATCTACATATTCTACTAACTATGCTGCAAGCAATAAAAACAGGACAACAAATTTAATATTAGCAGCAAATAAAATAAATGGAACTGTTTTAATGCCTGGTGAAACTTTTTCTTACAATAAAGTTGTTGGTGCTAGAACCATTGCAGCTGGATATAAAGAAGCTCCAATTTATGTTAGTGGAGAAGTAGTAGATGGTGTTGGTGGTGGTATTTGTCAAATCACAACAACTCTATATAATGCTGTGGTTTATGCTAATTTAGAAATTGTGCAAAGAACTAATCATCAATTTGTTCCTTCTTACGCACCTGCTAGTAGAGATGCTACTGTTGTTTATGGTTCTATTGATTTTCAATTTAAAAACAATAGAAATTATCCAATAAAAATTGTATGTTCTGTATCAGGAGGAGTCGCAAACTTCCAAATTTTTGGATTAAAACAAGAAAATGATTATGATGTTGAAATCTCTGCTTATGTAACTGGTAGAACACAAACAGCTATATATTCTGAAGCTTATAAAATTCTTAAGCAAGACGGTAAAGTTGTTAGCTCAGAATTATTATCTAAAGATACTTATAAAAGACATTAAAAAACTTACCCACCATATAATATATATGGTGGGCTTTTATATTTTACATTGTCAAAGTTCCATTTGGTGTATTTGTAATTATTAAAATATCCTCTTCTCTTCCATTTTCAGCATTTATATAAACTAAAAATTCTCTATCATCAACTTTTCCCTTGAATTCATAACAAAGTATTTCTGTTTTCCATTCTGTTGGAATAACAGCCATTCCTTCACTCTCTATTTGTAAATCTTTATTCAGGTTTTTCTTTGCTTCTTCTTTTGTTATTTTAATATTACTAATATTTCTCTCTGTATGATTATTTAAATATCCTGTTGTTTCAATTCCTAGCACTTCTCCATTATCTAAAGCGACTTTAACTTTTATTAAATCAGGATACATAACAGTATTATTTTGTGAATATGCATAATTAATTGTAACTATTCCCTCTTGTTTTAAATAATAAGTTTCCTTCATATTATTAAAGCCTTTACTCTCTAAAAACTCTTTTCCTTTTTTATCCGCTTCTTCTTGTGATATAATTTCTGAATTAACATCACGGTTTGAATTCATAAATACTATATGTCCACCTTTTTTAGAAATAGATATATTAATTGTTTCTTCATTATTATTCTTTACAGAAAAATCATAAACCGGAATAGTTGCATTTTCTGAATATCCCATATTTGTAATTTCTTTTATATTGTTCTTTCCTATAAATTCTTCTGCTTTTTGTTTAGCTTGTTCTTCTTCAATGTCTTCTCCTGTTAAGCCTTTCTTTTCTTCACTTGTTAAATGTTCTGAAAAAGCACCATCATATATCAAGCCTGAATATTCATGAAAATTTTCCTCTAAATTACTAAAACTTTCTTTAGATATATTGTCGACTTGTTGTGCAAAAGCAATATTTCCCTTTTTGGTTAATTCTCCCCATTCTAACCTACCATTATTTAAATCTTCAGCAAGTTGATTTAAGGTATTTTCTAATTCTACGCTATATCCATGTAGATCTTTTAAATTTCCTAAATCCTCAGTTGATAATCCTTCTTTATAAATATTTTTTCTTGATAAAGTATAACTATAATCACTCACTTGATTTAAAAACTTTTCAGTATTCTCTAATTCTTGACTTTCTATAGGTAACATGCTCAAATAGCTTTGTGCTAAATTAGCTTCTCTCCATAAATTCGTTAATGTTTCTGCTCCATGCTCTGGTGTAGAAGATATCATAGATTTCGCCAAATATGTTTCTACATTTTGAACATAATTTACAACCTCATAAAAAGCTTGGTTATAATTATTTTCAGATGCCTGTCTATATTCTGTTTGTTTTTTATATAATATAATTCCTAAAATCGCTACTATTATTAATAGCACACATATTACACTTAGCATATGTCCTTTTTTTAACCTATTTTTCCAATCAATTAACTTGTTCATAAAATCTCCTTTTCAAAAATCAAATTTAAATTTTATCTATTTACAAAATCTATGTTTTCCTATTGTTTTTACTAATGGCCTTGACCATATCCACTTATTAGTTGCAGTTGCCGGATTAAAATAATATATACATCCTCCTGTAGGATCCCATCCATTTTTAGCATCTTGTGCCGCTTTGTATACAGTAGACCCTTCTGCTATAGGTTGATTAATTTGCCCATCTGATACTGCAGTAAATGCACCTGATTGATAAATAACTCCTGCTATTGTATTAGGAAATTGTGAGCTTTTTACTCTATTTAATATTACAGCACCAACCGCTACTTGCCCTTCATATGGTTCTCCTCTTGCTTCACCATTAATTGCTCTTGCCATTAATTGAATATCTGAAGTATTTGAACTTGCAGCATAACTTATATTATAATCATTATTATTATCATTTAATAACATAATTCCAAATACAGTAATAATTAAAACTAAAAATAAAAATATTACTTTTTTTTATTATTAAAAATATTTTCTTTTTTACAATATGCGCATAAGAATTCTTTAAACTTATGGACAGTATCTCTGCTCATTGTATGCTCTATTAAACAGGCTTCTTCGTCCGCTCTCTTTTCTTCAACTCCCAAAATATTAGTAAGAAAATAATAAAATATCGCATGTCTTTCGGCTATATCTTTTCCTATCGCTCTTCCCGATTCTGTAAGTTCTATATCGCCGTAATGTTCATGCTTTATGTATCCTAATTTTGAAAGACTTTTTATAGCCGTATTAACGCTAGCTTTTGAACGACTTACGACATCTGCTATATCGGTTATCCTTATAGCTTCTTTAAAATTCTTTTCTACTTCAAGATTGTAGATGCTTTCTAAATAATTTTCTAATATAGGCGTTATTTCCTGTTTCATAAGAATGATTATAATATAAAGAAATATAAAGTCAATATAAATTATAAATAAAATTTAATCGCTAAACGATATTACGCCTTCAATGATAGCCTCAAATCTTTCAGGTTCTATTGTCATTATAGTATCGTCAGTTTTCAAATTAGGAGCAAACCCGCCTATACTTATTAAGAAAGAGTGAGCGCTTTTATAAACTCTTGCATAATCAACAAATTGGTCGACAATATCCTGTCTCATAGGATAGCCCGAAGTATCTAAAGCGAAAGTGCTTTTATATGATTGTCCTTCAGAACCGAATTTTTTTATTGTAACAAAGAAAACTAATGTGTCGGATTTCTTGCTATGGTCGGTTACAATATATCCGTTTAGAGTCAATACTCTATAAAAATGTTTTTCCAAATAATCTACAACATCCATTTCTAAAGCCGTTCTTAAAGCGTTATTTGCTATAATTGAGCTGTAAGTTTTTAATTTATGGTCTATATCCAAATATATATTTCTTGTAGATTTAATTATTTCCCATTGTTTTACCGCATTTTCAAATTGTTTATATTTTACAAGAGTTTCTGCATATCTGTATCTTTCATCAACGACTTTCTCGTTTGGTATATCTTCTTTATTTAAAACTTTTTCGTAAAAACCTTTTGCTTTCTCGTAATTTCCAAGTTCATAATAAGAGTTTGCAAGCTGTAAAGAGATAGAGTCTTTATTATCTAAAGCATCACTTCCGTAGGCAATTTCTAATTCTACAACCGCATTTTGAAAATCTCTCGATGCCGATAAAACTTCTCCCATAAGCAAATGATACTGAATATTATTCGGGTCCAAATCTAAAGCGCGCTGAATATTCTGTTGAGCCGCATGATATGAACGCATTTGATAATAACAATTAGCAAGCATATAAAGTAATTGAGGATTGCTGTCGTTTCTTGCAACCGCTAAAGTAAAATATTTTTGAGCCAAACTCCACTCTTCCGCCTCATAAGAAATAGTTCCCGCTTTATATAAAGAATCAAAATCCTGGTCTTTTAATCTTATAATTTCATCGTATTCGTCTATAGCTTTTTTATAATTTCCCGTCTCTTCGTAAATCTTCGCTAAAAACTCTCGAACATTTAATTGATTTACTTCTTTAGTAAAACTTCCCGCGTCTATTATATTTTGCAAAGCAGCCATAGCCAATATAAATTGTTGTTGTCTATAATACAAATTCGCGCTTAACCATAATATATAAGGGTCCCTTTTATATTTCGGGTCCAACTCGTTTATCTCGCGCATAGCCAAATCATAATTGTTTTCGCTATATAATTGATTTATTCTCTTTAATTTATTTCCGTATGTTCCACTTCTAATTATATAGTTGGTAGCCAATCCTAATATGACTATAAAAATTATTATAAATATTATTGAAAATTCCACAATTATATTCCTTTTTGATAAAATACTACGGGATTTTCAGTTTCTTCGGCTTCTTTCTGTACCAGTTGAAGGCTTTCCGCTTCCAACTTTTCCATTTTCTCTTTTACTTCTGCAGAATGTATCATGCGGTTGGGATGCAATATCATACATAGGATAAGCAGCATCCAGGCTGCAAGCAGTAGGTCAACAATCATTTTTACCATTCTGCTGTCTGTAAGAAAAACTATCCACATCAACAAGAAACATCCCAGGGGTTGATAAATTACCTTCTTGGCAAAAGCATACGGAAAATCGCTGTCATTGGAGTAATTCTGTGTGTGGTAATTGTCTATCTGATGATTGAGCCATCGACCTTCGATTACAAAATCCATGGTGAGCAGAAGGCTTATGCCACCCATAACACATTCCCATACCAACTGGTTTCTTGAGAATGTGTCATCGGTATGGAACAGAGATAGGAGCATTAGCACGACGAGTAAACCAATAGATATGGAAAACTTGAAACGCGACAGCCAATTACGATTACCATGTCCCAGGCGGAAGTAACGATGGAACATCATGGCTGCACACATCGGGTAATAGATGATGCCAAACGAGCGGACGTAAAACCACAAGTCAGCGTCATGTGGGCATAATATATATGGGAACTGCAAGACAGTTGCCGCAAAATAAAAGGTCACTTGCCGGCGAGCAGGATAAAAGAAGTCTGCCTGTTTGTCGTAAGGTTGGCACATGTGGCACCATCTGATGATGCCACATGTTATGCCTACTATTATATAAGTAAAGCAAGCCAAGGCATAAAATATGTCTGGGCTTGCAAATTCGATAGATATTCCCATTCTTGATACTTTTTTGCAAAAGTAATGCTTTTTATCAAGATGGGCAAATCACAGTCACTATTTTTACAAAAATTAAACTAGCAGTACTGCCTGCCTGACGTAAATCATGTTTATTACATGTGTACGACATCAATGCGGGCTTCCAGGAATAACTGGGTGCTGATTTTTGTGCCTATAGGACCATATCTCCCCAATGCTAGATGCGC
>OQVN01000254.1_pt1 | contig 21330 bp, 19 predicted proteins | sample 1691621 | NCBI WGS metagenome assembly OQVN01 (sample SAMN03418278, study PRJEB22391) | human gut metagenome | biome: human-gut; feature: organic feature; material: feces | host: Homo sapiens | place: Tanzania | collected 2013-01 | reverse complement strand
CAGCCATACGGCGTTGACTATCGCGGAAGTGTGGCCATGAAGGACGTGTGCCAATAGAAGAAAGTTGCACAAAGTAGAAAGGCAACTTGTCATTGCCAAAGAATTTGCGCCAACTCTGTTCAAGCATGGGGAAAAGACGTTCATGCACCTCAACATTGTCAGCATTCGACTCACCTTGATACCAAAGTACACCGCGAATATTGTAGTTTTGTAGCGGGAGCATGGCACTTTCAAACAAGTATGCAGGTTCGTATGGATGGCGTTGCAAACGATTGGTTGCCTTGCGTGTATTTAAATCAGCACGTTCGCGAACCCATCGCATAATAAAGTCATTGTGCTTCCAATTACGCAGAATGGCAGGGAACTCTTCTTCGAGTGTCGTACGGTCAATCCAGTCTTCGCAACCAGAACCACCTATGGCATTCGAGATGATGCCTACGTGACATTGTAAGCTGTCGGCAAGAATGCGTGCATAGTTAAAGCCAATGGCTGAAAAATTGCGTACATTCTTGGCATTGGCACGTTGCCATGAACCTGGAGAGATATAGAGTAAACGATTCACAGAGTCGAGACGTGCCGAATCCCATTCCATGGCGTAAGTAGGAATAATTGACGGCATGTTATAAAGGTGAATGCGCGAGCAAGTGTCGGCAGCAGCAATATCCTCCTTCGCTGTTTTAATTTGGTGGAGTTTGAGTTCCATGTTCGATTGACCTGAACAAAGCCAAACTTCGCCCACCCATACATCATTAAATGTTTTTTTGCCACTTGCAGCCTTAATCGTCAGTTCGTAAGGTCCGCCAGCTTCTTCGGCAGCAAAGGTGGTTTGCCATTTTCCAAAAGCATCGGCTGTGGTTTCAGCTTTTTTGCCGTGAAAATTCACATTGACTCGTTCGCCTGCATTCGCTGTGCCACAAATTTTTATAGGACTTTGGCGTTGAATTACCATGCCGTTGCTATAAGTGGCAGGCATTGCAAGTCCACCATAATTACCTGTAATACCACTATATACCGTTTCAGCCAATATCTTAGCACCCTCAGGGTCGGGGTGGAGCGCATCAGGGAAAAGGTTAGGACGTGAATGTAACGGCGTGTAAAGGTCAATCAGTCCTACATTGGCGGTAGTTGCTATTTGCTTAATTTTTTGCTGAATCATGCCATGCCACAAACGTGTTCCGCTGTCAAAGCGTGGGTGGTCGTGGAATATAGGTGTCATCAAGCAAATCCAAATACGCGCTTTGGGGTTTGCCACACGGAATGAGTCTATCAATGCGCGATAATCGCCAATAAACTCATCGGCATGTTGGGGCCAATTTCGTGGGTCAGTGTCATTTAGTCCCAAATGAATTACCACCCAATCTGCCTTAAAGCGCACGGCATCTTTAAATTCGGGCAGACGTGTATAGGGGTTATGACCATTATTGAGCAATGTGGCACCACTGTGTCCAAAGTTTTTTACCTCATAGCGTTCACCAAGCATTTGTTGTAAACGTACGGGGTAGGCTTGTGTGGCGCGGTCGGGCAGATTATAGCCAAAGGTCACACTATTTCCTACGCAAGCTACTTTTATCTTGTCGCGTGCAGATAGTTGCAGCGAAAGCAACAAGCTAAGTAAAAAAAGCAGTCTCTTCATATAATTTCAGATAAGCGTCATTGGTTATTCTAATACCCATACTTTGGTTTCGTGGGCATTTACATTGCCACTCCATTTGTTAGCATTCTTAGCCACATCTTTGTGTTGCCAAACGTCGCGCATTTTGTATTTGCCGTCCAAACCAAGTTTTTTGAAGATCACTGAAAGCTTTTGCGCCTTGTCAGCCGTGTTCATGATAGCAAGTGCATGACGATTGCCTGAGAGCGGACGTACAAATACCTGATAGTCCTTCTCGTTGATTACACGTGTAGCCGCTTTGCCCAATGCATCTTGGTTAATAGCAATGATTTCTTTGTTTAAGATGATGCGGCGATCTTCGTCAGTGAGTTTTCGCAAGTCGTTAGTCAATGCCAAAGGTGAGCAAAGCATGCACCACATACTCATTTGCGTTTGATATTCGGTGTAAGTACATCCTACACCACCCAAATCGCTTGAAGGACCGCTATTACCATTCAATCCAATAACGAGCATATCCATGTCAGGCCATTGACCATGGCGAGCATAAGGAGCTAATGGGGCAGTAATGTTGATGATGTCGAGAATGCCCATACCACCTTGGTGGACAATGTCTTTCCACATGTCGCGTACATCATAAGTCGTACGCCATAGTTGACCACCTACGCTTTCGCACCATTCTTCTGCTTGACGTTGTCCCCACTCACACACACCGAGTGCAATGTCGCGTCCACTATTTTGCAAGGCATCTGCCATGCGCTTATAGCGTCGGCGGGCAGTAGCGCTATCTTCAGGAGCGTTGCAATAGTCATATTTTAAGTAGTCAATATCCCACGAAGCAAAGGTACGTGCATCTTGTTCCTCAAAACCTAAGCTTGCTGTAGCTCCTGCACACGTCAGTTGGGCTGCATCTGAGTAAATGCCTAACTTCAAGCCCTTGCTATGTACGTAGTCAGCCAAAGCCTTGATGCCAGAGGGAAATTTTTTAGGGTCGGGGATGATGTTGTTGTGCATGTCGCGTCCGCCTTGCCACAAGTCATCAATAAAGATGTATTTATAGCCAACATCTCTTAGTCCACTTTCAACCATAGCATCGGCTGTTTCGCGAATGAGTTGCTCGTTAATGTCACCCTTGAAGAGGTTCCATGTCATCCAACCCATAGGAGGGGTAGGTGTAAGTTGGTTACGCGGAGTTTGTTGTGCAGTCGCAGTAAGCGACAAGGCAGAGAAAAGGATAGTAAGAACTTTTTTCATAGTAATTTTTTGTTGAGGTCAGACCTGATCTTTAAGTATCAAATCATTGCCTATAATTAATAGTGAATTTTGTTAGACAGGGTAGGGGCGTGTTTTTTTAGGAAAAAAGGAAGTCTGAGAGAAAACAATGATTTTAGTGTCCCTCTTTAATTTTGCTCCTCCTTTGTTTGCTGTGCATTTTCCCAATCTTCCCACTCCCTCAGTGCCTTTTGCCAATCGGCAGCATCGTCTTTAGGAGTAGTTTCGGCTTCAGCTAATTGCTTGTCACGTTCACGGTCGCGTGCACGTTTAGCCAACATATTGGCAATTGTAGCCTCGTCTAAAATGTGGATTGCCTTTCTGCGCACTGCATCGTCTAACTCTTCTGGACCAAACGCTTTGCCTGGTTCGTTAAAGTCAGAAATGTTAAATTCATAAGTAGTTCGCAACTCATGGCGAATTTGTTTCTGTCCAAAACGGTTCGCTTTATTTTTGAGTGCTAACAAGCGCTTAATTTCGTTGATTTCCTTTTGTGAGTATTTATTACGTCCCATAAAAGTGATTTTATTGAGCTTGCATGGAGCGTTAAAGCCCCAATTCATTAACAAAGTGTTCAGCCTCGTGCAGTGTGTTGAGCTTGCCCACATCCATCAGTCGCAAGTTAGGTTGCACACAACCACGAATATCTGCCTTCGCACACTCATTCAAATAGAAGTCCATGATGGGGAAAGCCTTAGGATAGTGTTCCATGAGAGCAAAGAGTCGTGGCGAAAACATGTGAATGCCCGAGAAAGCATAGCGATGTAGTTTCTCGGGTTCGATGTTGGTAAAAGGACTACGTACCTCGCCCGTAGCAATATTTGTCCATCCGCGTAGGCGCATGTCGTCGTCAAAGAGTAAGTAGCGTTGCGTATCGCGTTCGCTCACAAGAAGTGTGGCATCGTGTGTAAGGTGGTTCTTATAAAACTCCTGAATCGGCGCATTGCTCAGAATGTCAACATTGTGAATAAGAATGGGCTGTCCGTCGTCACTAAAAAGTTCACCAGCCTTGTGTAGTCCCCCTCCTGTGTTAAGCAATTCCTCGCTTTCGTCAGAGATACGGACTGGTATGCGCCACTCATGTGCATTTACATAGTCAATGATCTGTTGCGCAAAGTGGTGTACGTTTACTACCACCTCGCTTGCTCCTTGTTCTATTAAGTGGTGCAGACAAATGTCAATAAGCGGACGTCCGCCCACAGGCACCATAGCCTTGGGCATAGTGTCTGTGAGTGGACGTAACTGTAGGCCAAGTCCCGCAGCAAAAAGCATTACTTTTATAAAAGCTTTGAGTCTATGGGAGAAAACAAATTATTTTTATTGAATCCTCCTTATTTGTTGAATCGGGCATAAGTTACCTGCATACTGATGGGCGAATCTTTTCCGCCTTCCAGTTGCACTGATGTAAGTCCCAACTGTGTTTTTACTTCGCGCAATGTATAAGTTACACCCGATGACGTAGTATTTTTTGTGTAGATAGCGTTTACGGGTAGCAGTGCAACCTTGTTCCAATCGGGGTTATTAGCTTCCCAAAGTGCATATTTTGCACGGCGCGTAGCTACATTGTCAGTCAGTGTAACGCCAGCCCCTTTGTCGCGTTCTGCTTTAAGGTAGGAGATGAGCGAAGCAATGTTGCTATAAGAGTAGTAATTCTGTTTGGCAGAAGTTGCAGAACTCAAGTAGCTTGTTTTGCTATCGGGCATTTTGTTTTGCTCAAAGAAAGTATTAATATCGCATTTGCGCACCAATAATAATTGGTCGGGCACGGGCAAAGACGTAGTGTTTGTTTCGTCGGTTTTGCGACGAATAATAAGCTGAGCAATGTTCACACTGTCGTTATAGTGCGCACCATTCAAGTCTTTACCATCTACAATTTCGTCGACGGGTAAAGTCATTTCGGTGTAGTAGCAAGAGGGCGACTTTACATAAGTGCATGGCATATTTGCCAATTTATCCTCTGTCAGACTATTGGGGAATGTGTTGTTCGTATGGGTGGTTTGCAATACCTCTTCCGTACCACCAAAGCGTTGAATACCATCTACAATCGTATCCTTTCCAGCAGCATTTTGACTATGATATTGAAAGTATACATTCAGTGCCATCATAGCCGTTTTAATCATTACGCCCGTACCACCTGTGCTCTTAAAGCTAAAACCAGGGCACACATTGTGCAAGAAGGTGTAAGAGTTTTTAAAGTGTTGCGGATTGGCATAATAATCGTCCATAATATGTTTACCATATTCTTTGGGCAATTTGATAACAATCTGTCGGTAGTATGACTTACCATTCGTTTCGCTGTCGGGACGTGTTAAGTCCTTCACTGTATACGAAACCGACTTGTCAATGCCGTTAGAATTGATAAAATCGTCGGCATTGAGATTGGTATAATAGTTCTTATCCTCGTCGAGCACATTGTTGAGACTCAACTCTTGTGCACGGAGCTTCATTGTGGTGAGCGAGTCACCATAATAGCTATCGATGTAAAGACGGATGTCGCAAGAGTCTACTTTCACCGAGTTGTCTTCTTCGAGCACAAGTTGTGTCTTTTTGGGTAATTTAAAGTCCTCGGGCAAATGGAACTGAGTGAGGAATCCCGAAGTGGTTTGAATATTCATTTCAGGGTCGATGATGCTTCCCAAGTAGCACGAACTTGTGTTAGCCAGCACAGCCTCCTGTTTAGCCGTAGAGGTTGTGAGGTTAAACACCGAGTCGATGGCAGTAATTCTGTCATTGTCGGGCATGAGTCCATTGCCAATCATGGCAGTATCGTCGTCGCAAGCTGTCAGCGTAGCGCCGAGCAAGATGGCAAACAATATTTTTTTCATGCTGTTGCGCAAGTTTATTTTTGTGATTTAATGTAAGGATGGTTCTTTTTGAGATGAGGCTCAATGTATTGGGATGGTTCAGTTCTCTGTATTCTATATATCGCATAGTCACACAGTAACGAGAACATTATTCCCTTTAGTAAAGCGCTTCAATCCACCCTTAAAGAGAATTAAAGCCCATGTATTTCAGAGTTTTATAGGTTATCTGTAATTCTGAATGCACATGGGCTTTAATCGTGTAAAAATATGTGTGGTGTGCAGGTGTGCAGCGTGTGTTATTCGCCAGCCACCTGTTCAACAAATGCCTTATAGGCAGCCGCCTTCTCTTCTTCGGCGGGAGCGTTGAGGACGGGGATGTTCAGGCTCTTGGCATATTCAAGCATCGCGTCTTGCTTGCCAGCCTCGCCCTCGATAATACCGTCGCTAAATGCCACAGCTAAACGTCCCAAACTGTCGGTTTGGGTCAAGTCTACGCCAGCCTTAGCCACAGCTTCGGCATTTGCATCGCGGAACTCTAAGCACTCGGCAAAGCGTTCAGTGAGTTGTGCATTAGGCATTTCGCCATAGAGTGAGCTAATTACTTTGGTGTTAGCAAACGAAGGTTCTTCGCGATAAGCAGTCTTGATGTAGAAAGGTACCACGGCAGAAATCCAACCTTGGCAATAAATTACATCGGGGCACCAACGTAATTTTTTCACAGTTTCGAGCACACCGCGTGCATAGAATACGGCGCGTTCAATGTTGTCCTCATATTCCTTACCATCCTCTTCGGCAAACATGCCACGCTTGTGGAAGTAGTCATCGTTATCGATGAAATACACCTGCATGCGTGCAGCTTGGATAGAGGCCACCTTAATAATCAGGGGATGATCAGTGTCATCAATGATGATGTTCATTCCCGAAAGGCGAATAACCTCATGTAACTGGTTACGACGCTCGTTGATAATTCCCCAACGGGGCATAAACGTGCGGATTTCGCAACCCTTCTCTTGTAAGGCTTGCGGCAACTTTCTGCCATCGATAGCCATAGGGCTTTCGGGCACATAAGGAGTCATCTCCTGGGTTACGAACAATACTTTTTTTGACATTATTATAAGATTATCTTTTTTCGCGTAAGTGTTGGAGGCACGTTTTAGTTTCACATTTATGGAATATTTTTCAACACTCCCTAAACGTGATAGTGCATCCATCCTTAATTCATAAAAAATCAGTGTTGTTCCATATCGTTTTTTACCACTCGCCATAGGCAAATAAGGCAATATTTCGATGAAACACACTAACTCACACTTGCAAAGTTAGCAAAAAAATCGGTAAGATGGTGCATCGAGATGGTATTTTAACTAGTTCTGCGTTAAAAATCACAGATTAAGCAGATAAAATGCAGCATATTTGCTAAGAAATGTGTTATTTTGCACTCTCATTTGGAACATTGTGCTAAAGTAATGTGCATGGTGTGCCTATGTTACTGACAAAAAGTTTTCAAAAATAACAATGAAAGTCTTTAATACAAAAGCCAACCTCGAAGAAGCACTCGCTGCAGCACGTGCCGAGGGAAAGAAAATAGGGTTGGTACCCACTATGGGTGCTCTGCATGCTGGTCATGCCTCATTGGTAGAGCGCTCAGTAAGCGAAAACGATGTCACTGTGGTGAGTGTATTTGTCAACCCCACACAGTTTAACGACAAAAACGACCTAAAAAATTATCCGCGTACACTCGAAGCCGACTGTCAGTTGCTCGAGTCGCTTGGTGCTACTTATGTGTTTGCACCGAGTGTTGAAGAAGTTTATCCTGAACCCGACACACGCACCTTCTCTTATCCTCCTATCGACTCGGTGATGGAAGGTCCACGTCGTCCAGGTCATTTCAATGGTGTTTGCCAAATTGTGAGCAAACTATTCTACATGGTGCAGCCCGACCGTGCCTACTTTGGTGAAAAAGATTTTCAGCAAATTGCTGTAATCCGTGCAATGGTCGCCGACTTAAAACTGCCCATCGAACTTCGCCCATGTCCTATCGTGCGCGAAGAAAGCGGTTTAGCTCTTAGCTCGCGCAATGCCCTTCTCAGTGAGAGCGAAAAGCGTACTGCTGTGTGCATCTCGCAAGCCTTAAAAACTAGTGTAGAATTTGCTAAAAATCACACAGTGGCTGAAACACACGACCTCGTGGTAGGTGCGCTCAATGCCACTAAGGGACTTGAGGTAGAGTATTTCGAGATTGTAAACGGAATTACTTTGCAGCCTGTTGCCTCGTGGGACGAAGCACCTTACATTGTAGGTTGCATCACCGTGTATTGTGGTGAGCGCCCTGTACGCTTAATTGATAACATTAAATATAAAGAAGAAAAATAAGACATGTTGTTAACATTGCTCAAGTCGAAAATTCATTGTGCCACTGTGACGCAAGCCAACTTGCATTATATGGGCAGCATAACCATCGACCAAGACCTTATGGATGCTTGCGGCATGTTGGCAGGCGAGCAGGTTCATGTGGTAAATAATATGAATGGCGAGCGTGTAGTTACTTACATCATTGCTGGTCCACGTGGTTCTGGTTGCATCTGTTTGAATGGTGCCGCAGCTCGAATGTTTCAAGTAGGCGATGAAGTTATTATTATGGCATACGCCCAAATGTCGCCCGAAGAGGCAAAGAACTTTAAAGCCCAAGTTGTTTTCCCTGAAGGCGAAAACAATCGTTTGGCATAAAGTGTGCTCCATACTTCACAAATAAATGCTTGCGCATCATCCAATTGCGCATGATACATCTCTTTAAGCAAGAATTTTTTAGTAGCCGAATTAGGTCCTCTAAAAATTCTTGCTTTTTTTGTATGTAGGGGTAATTTTTAAATGTGTATCCACATTGTGAATCTAAACACAGAAATCTCCTCAAAATCCTATTTTGTTACCTTTTCCTTTTGTTCTCCTTTTTTTATAAAGTCATATTTATAGATAAAAAATAACTGACATACATCTCTTTGGCACAAAATTTGCTTGTATTAGGACAAACAATAAATTTACAAACGAATTATGCAAAAAGGAAACATAGGAATAACCACCGAGAATATCTTTCCGGTAATTAAGAAATTTCTTTACAGTGATCACGAAATTTTTCTGCGCGAGATAGTAAGTAATGCTGTCGACGCTACGCAGAAACTCAAAACACTCGCCATGAAGGGCGACTTTAAAGGCGAGTTGGGCGATTTAACCGTGCGTGTAGCTGTCGATAAGGAGGCTAAGACCCTTACCATCAGCGACCGAGGCATTGGTATGACCGCTGAAGAAATTGACAAATATATCAACCAAATTGCTTTTTCGGGTGCAAACGACTTCCTTGAAAAGTATAAAGATGACGCTTCTGCCATAATCGGACACTTCGGTTTGGGCTTCTATTCTTCATTCATGGTAGCCGACAGAGTGGACATTCTTTCGCACAGCTATCGCGATGGTGCAAAGGGCGTAAAATGGACTTGCGACGGATCGCCTGCATTCGAGATTGACGATTGCGACAAGGAAGATCGTGGTACGGATATCGTGCTCCACATCTCAGACGACTGCGTAGAATTTCTTGAAAAAGAAAAGATTCAAGGCTTGCTCACCAAGTATTGCCGCTTCTTGCCCATCGAAATTGCTTTCGGCAAAAAAACAAAGTGGGAAGATGGCAAGCAGGTAGACACAGATGAAGACAACATCGTTAACGACACTACACCGCTTTGGACAAAGACGCCTTCAACCTTAAAGGACGAAGATTACAAAAAGTTCTACACAGAGTTGTATCCTATGAGCGATGAACCCTTGTTCTGGATTCACTTGAACGTAGACTATCCGTTCAACCTCACAGGTGTGCTCTACTTCCCCCGTATAAAGAGCAACCTCGACATTCACCGCAATAAAATTCAGCTCTATTGCAACCAAGTGTTTGTTACCGACCAAGTAGAAAATATTGTGCCCGACTTCCTCACTTTGTTGCATGGCGTTATCGACTCTCCCGATATTCCCTTGAACGTAAGTCGTAGCTACTTGCAGAGCGATGCTAACGTAAAGAAAATTTCTACGTACATCACCAAGAAGGTAAGCGATCGTTTGCAGTCAATCTTCAAGGCAGATCGTAAGGACTTTGAGCAGAAGTGGGATGATTTGAAACTCTTCATCCACTATGGCATGCTCTCAGAGCAAGACTTCTATGACAAGGCGAAGAACTTTGCTTTGTTGAAGGATGTTGAAGGCAAATACTTCACATACGATGAATATCGCGACCTCATTAAGGACGCACAGACTGACAAGGATGGCAACCTCATTTATCTTTATGCCACCAATAAAGACGAGCAATATAGCTACATCGAAACAGCCAAGGCTAAAGGCTATAGCGTGCTTTTGCTCGATGGTCAGCTCGATACAGCCATGGTCAACATGCTTGAACAGAAGTTCGAAGAGTGCCGTTTCAGTCGTGTAGATGGCGATGTAATCGATCGCTTGATTCAGAAGGAGGATGCTCCTAAAAACGAACTCAGTCAAGAAGATTCCGCATCGCTCAACGGTGTATTCACTGCCGAATTGCCCACTATCGACAAAGCGCAGTTCCATGTAGAAACTGCCCCCATGGGCGAAACAGCTACACCTGTCATTATTACGCAGAGCGAATATATGCGTCGTATGAAGGATGCCAGCCGTTATCAGCAAGGCATGTCGTTCTATGGTGAAATGCCCGACATGTATAATGTGGTGCTCAACTCAGACCATCGTTTGGTTAAGGAGGTCTTGGCAGATATGAAGACCCAACTCACAGACAAGTTGCAACCCATTGAAAACGAGTTGAAGGGATTGCACGCTCGTCATGCAGCAATTGAGCAGGAGCAGAAGGACAAGAAGTATGAAGACTTGACCGAAAGCGAAAAGAACGATTTGAAGCAGTGCGACGATGATATCGCAGCACAAGAGAAAGCACGTAAGGATGTGTGGGCTGAATATGGCAAGCAAAATGCCGTTGTAGCTCAACTCATTGACTTGGCGCTCTTGCAGAACGGTTTGCTTCGTGGTGAAGCTTTAAGCAAGTTCGTTAGTCGCTCAGTTTCTTTGATTAAATAATCACATATCCTGGTATTACAAATAAATAGCGTGGATAGGCAATATTGTTGATGTTGTCTTTCCACGCTTTTTTGTCGTTTGCCGTATGTGTTCGAATTTGCACAAAAATTTCAACTTTTCATCTTCAATTCAAACTTACATATAAAGGCTTTATTCAAAAAATCTATACCTTTGCACAAACAAACTTGGTATATGATGATTTATAATTTGTTCATAGCAACTTTATTTCCAGTTTGCATGGCTGGCGCATGTGCGGGGAATAATAGCCCTCGCACAGAGAGTGTAGAAAAGCAAGAAAGTGGCGCAAGCGTGACTTTGACAACCGAAGCACAGTCCGCGCAACTTGTTCGCAAGAATGCAGATGAGGTTTTACGGCAGACACGTTACACCCAGGCAGACTCGGTGCGTGTAGAAGCTTTGCTACGCGAAAATGTGGGTGAAAATGATGTGCTATTTTATGCACGTAAGTTTATTGGGGTGCCTTATGTGGCTGCAACACTTGAAAAGTGTGACCCTGAACAACTCGTGGTGAACTTACGACAAATGGACTGTACTACGTTGGTGGAAACCACATTGGCATTGGCTATGACAAAAAGGCAGCAGCAAACCTCTTTTGCTGATTATTGCCGCAACTTGATGACACTGCGCTATTGGCAGGGTAATATGAATGGCTATCTGTCGCGTCTACACTATTTTACTTGGTGGATGCACGATAACATAAACAAGGGATTGGTAAAGGAGGTGAGGGATGACGAGCATTTTACAACGCCTATCACCGTGAATAACTATTACATGTCGGTGCATGCCGATAAATATAAATTCTTGAAAATGCACCCAGAGTGGGTGGATAGTATAGCACGACTCGAACGCAAATATAATGGCGCAGATGGGTATTATCTGGCTGAGGCTAAAACGGCTTTGTCTAAGAACGAGCTGCGCACAGTGCAGTCGGGCGATGTGGTGGCTATTGTCACCAAAAAAGCCGGCATCGATTATTCACACTTAGGTTTTGCCGTGTGGGGTAAGGATAACCGTTTGCATTTGCTCAATGCCTCGTCTATTCACCATAAGGTGGTTGAAGAACCGAAAACGCTGCGACAATATCTCAAGGAACATCCTTCATCGGTGGGTATTAGAGTGTTAAGGTTGAACTAATTTTTTGTTTACAAGAGAAGGAGGGATAAAAACTATAAAAACAGCGTGCAGATGAAGATTACCTTGTAATATGAGGTAAGAATCATCTGCACGCTATTTTTGTGCAGAAATTGCAGAACAACTCGTTTTATTGCATGCTACCACCAGCGATGTCGAGCAATTCGTTGGTAATGGCTTGCTGACGGCTCTTGTTATATGCCAATGTGAGTTCGCGGAGCAAATCATCGGCATTGTCGGTAGCTACTTGCATAGCAACCACACGTGCTGCATGTTCGCTTGCCAAACTGTCGAGCAGTGCGGTAAAGAGCTTGAGGTGGAGCGATTTAGGGATGAGTTGACTTACAATCTCCTCCTTTGAAGGTTCCACAATAAAGTCGAGCTCCGTTTTATCAGCCTTAGCGCGGTTGTCGGTCTCGCCTTGCAACTTAATGGGCAAGAAGGTTTCTTCGGTCAGCACTTGTGTACCTGCACTTTTAAAGTGGTGGTAGATTAAGTCAGCTTGATCGATTTCGCCTTTTGCATACATCTCCATAATTTCGGCAGCTACTTGAGCAGCCTTGTCATATTGGGGATGGTCGAGTAGGGGAGCGTAGTCCGCATCGACAGAGAAACCAGCCTTCTGAGTTGCATCGGCAGCTTTCTTGCCCAATGCAAAGACCTTGACAATGTCAATGCCCTGTTCGCGATAAAGCGCCACTTTATGGTTAAAAGCCTTGATGACATTGGCATTAAAACCACCGCAGAGCGACGAATTAGAGGTGTAAAGAACAATGGCCACACGCTTTACTTCGCGCTCGCCGGCATAAGGCGTATCAATCTCGCCCTCCATATTGCCTACGAAGGTAGACATGATGTGGTTGAGTTGATGCTCGTAGGGGCGCATGCTCTCTATTGCCTGCTGCGCATGGTGAAGTTTTGAAGATGCAACCATCTTCATGGCACTCGTAATTTTGCGCGTGCTATTCACCGATGCAATTCGCGTTTTTACTTCTTTCAGTGAGGCCATATACTTTATGCTTTATATTGTCCAGCAATGTCGGCTGCCACCTTCTCAATGTTGTGGCAAACCTCTTCGCTCAGATTACCCTTAGCCAATTCGTTGAGAACCGTTTCTGCATATTGGGTGCGAATAACCTGTAAGAAAGTATCTTGGAAATCGCGCACCTTGTCGATAGCCACCTCTTTGAGCAAGCCATGCGTGCCACAATAAAGAATAGCCACCTGTTCGGCAACGGGCATAGGGCTATATTGAGCCTGAATGAGCAACTGGTTGTTCTTACGACCACGGTCAATTGTCATGGCAGTTACAGGGTCCATGTCAGACGAGAACTTGGCAAAAGCCTCGAGTTCGCGATATTGCGCTTGGTCAATTTTCAGTGTACCAGCCACCTTCTTCATACTCTTAATTTGCGCAGCACCACCCACACGGCTCACAGAGATACCCACATCGATGGCAGGGCGGAAACCTTGGTTAAAGAGGTTCGTGTCCAAATAAATCTGACCGTCGGTAATCGAAATTACGTTAGTAGGGATGTATGCCGAAACGTCGCCTGCCTGTGTTTCGATGATAGGGAGTGCGGTAAGCGAACCACCACCTTTCACCTCGCCTTTCAAACATTCAGGAAGGTCGTTCATCTTTTCGGCAACCTCCTGCTGATTGTTGATTTTTGCTGCACGCTCAAGCAAGCGTGAGTGCAAGTAGAACACATCACCAGGGTAAGCCTCACGACCTGAAGGACGACGCAGAATCAATGAAATTTCGCGGTAGGCAACAGCCTGCTTTGAAAGGTCATCATACACCACCAAGGCATGCAAACCACGGTCGCGGAAATATTCGCCGATAGCGGCACCTGCAAAAGGTGCATAATATTGCATAGCAGCAGGTTCGCCAGCTGTGGCACTTACAATGATGGTATAATCCATTGCGCCTGCCTGCTTCAACGTATTAACGATGTTAGCCACGGTCGAAGCCTTCTGACCGATTGCCACGTAGATGCAATATACAGGGTCGCCCTTGGCAAAGTTTTGCTTCTGGTTGATAATGGTATCGATAGCAATTGCGGTCTTACCTGTTTGGCGGTCGCCAATGATAAGTTCGCGCTGTCCACGACCGATAGGAATCATGGAGTCGACACTCTTCAAACCAGTTTGAAGGGCTTGTGTTACGGGTTGACGATAAATAACACCAGGTGCTTTGCGGTCGAGGGGCATCAAATATTTTTTGCCTTCGATAGCCTTTCCACCATCAACAGGGTTGCCGAGCGGGTCGATTACACGACCAAGCATCTCGTCGCAAACCTCGATAGAGGCAACCTTTGTGGTACGCTTCACGCTCTGTCCCTCTTTGATACCTTCAGAAGAACCGAGCAATACGGCACCCACATTATCCTCTTCAAGGTTCATGGCAACACCCATCACGCCATTTTCAAATTCGATGAGCTCATTCTCAGTCACGTTGGTAAGGCCATAGATATGTGCCACACCATCGCCAATCGAGAGCACTACGCCCACCTCTTCGAACTTGACATCAGTGTTGATATCTTGAAGTTCGCGCAAAAGGACTTCGCTGACTTCACTGGGTTTTATATTGTTAGACATTTAATCTGTTTATAAGTAATTACTTCAATTCTCGTTTTAATTGTGCGAGCTGAGAGCGCACACTTGCGTCTAAACGGTAAGTGTCGTATTCCAAAATAAAGCCACCCAGAATAGAGGCATCTTCTTTAACATGGAAGTCAACTTTGCACTTCGACCGTTTTTCAACCATTTGTTGCAACTTTTCAATGAGTTGTTTATCGATGGTTGTGGGCAACACAAGGTTGCTATTGATGATATGCTTGCCTTTGCGGTAGAGTGTGCCGTAGGTCAGCGCCACTTGGTGCATGAGTTCGGCTCGCATTTTTTTTATAATGAGCGAGGCAAACTTGCTGAGCGACTGCGAGGGCGCATTCTTGCCACAGGCGGCAGTGAGGAGCAGCTGCTTCTTTTGGGCTTCGGTCAACACAGGGTTGATAAGAGCCTGTTGCAGAGCAGGCACATGGAGGAAGGTTTCAGCCAACACAGAGGTTTCGGCATATACCTTATCCTCCTCTTTGTTTTGTTCAGCAAAGAGCAGCAGTGCTTTAGCATATCGGGTTGAAACGATGCCTAAATCCATAAAGCTATTTCCTATTTTTTTTAATGTGTAGACGTTCTAAAATAGTTTTTTTGGGGGGGGGAGACATTTCAGAAACCGAGATTTTCATCACTCCCCTCCTGAAACAGACTTTTTTAGATTAGGCTTTGCAAACCTCGTCAAGCATTTGCTCAATAAGCTTTTGCTGTTCGGTGGTGTTGGCAAGTTTTTGTCGTACCACCTTTTCGGCAATCACTACCGAGAGGTCAGCCACAGTTTCGCGAATATCGCGAAGTGCGTTCTCTTTTTCGGCAGCGATTTGTGCTTTCGCGTCTTGCAGCAATTTAGCACCTTCTTCTTGTGCCTTTTCGCGTGCTTCGCGCACAATGCTATCGCTGGTAGCTTTGGCTTGGCTCAAAATCTCTGCTTGGCGTGCGCGAGCTTCGTTCAAGAGGCGTTCACCTTCTTGTTCAATGCTTGCTAAGCGTTCGTTCGCTTCGTGCGCCTTTTGCAGCGATTCGTCAATGTAATTCTTGCGTTCGTTCACCATGTTGATGATTACGGGGAAACCGAATTTAGCCATCAAACCGAACACCACAAGAAAAGCCAAAAGCATCCAAAACAACAAGCCTACGTCAGGAGTTAATATGGATGGCAGATTGATAGACTGCATAAAAATCTTTTTTGCTTAATAGTGGTTGGGATTATAGTAGTGAGGTTATAGGGTTATACAAAAGAACTATTTGTAGCCCTATAACCTTTACTATATAACTCAGCCGAGATTACAAGAAGAGGCAGAGCAAGCAGACGATAACGGCAAAGAGAGCCACACCTTCTACAAGAGCTGCAATGATGATCATGTTGGTACGGATGTCACCAGTAGACTCGGGCTGACGGGCGATAGCTTCCATTGCGGCGCTACCAATGCGACCGATACCAAGACCAGCACCAATAGCGGCGAGAGCGGCACCAATACCAGCGCCCAACTTTGCAAGACCTGCTGCACCTGCGGCAGCTTGTAACAATGCGATTAAGAGAGTCATAATGTTTAAAATTTTATGGGTTGTTTTTAATTTGTTATTTGTTTCTTAGTGTTTGTGAGCCTCGGGGTGTGCCAATCCAATGAATACGGCGCTTAGCATTGTGAACACATAAGCCTGGATAAATGCCACCAAGAGTTCGAGGCAGTTCATGAAAATCATCATCACAAAGCTCACAAATGTCAGCGATGAACCAATCACCGCATTGATTTGGCAAGTGATAAAGATTACGCAAGTGAGCGATAAGATGATGGCATGACCACCCATCATGTTGGCAAACAAACGCACCATCAAGGCAAATGGTTTTGTAAAGATGCCAAAGAGTTCGATAACCGGCATCATGGGCACAGGGCATTTCAGCCATGTCGGAACGGGAGGCCACAGAATTTCTTTCCAATACTCCTTATTGCCAAAGAGGTTTACCAACAAGAGCGTACACATAGCCAACACAAATGTGATGTTGATGTTACCCGTAATGTTGGCACCACCCGGGAAGATAGGAACCAAACCCAAGAGGTTCGTGATAAAGATAAAGAAGAAAGCAGTGAGCAAGTAGGGCGCATATTTTTTGTAATGCTTTTCGCCGACCGAGGGACGAATTAAGTCCTCGTTAATCGACATCACAAACATTTCAACCAATCCTACGAAACCCTTAGGCGCTTTATCGCTTGTTTTTTTATCCTTATACCAACGTGCAGACCCGATAAAGACAAAAGCCATAACCAACACCACGATCCAAATCTGGACCACGTCTTTGGTAATGCTAAAGTCCCACGGTCTTACGTCCTCACCATTGGCAGTGTGTTCGTAAATCTTTCCGTTTTTCTCCTCATTCAGGTAGAAGCCTTGGTAGGTGCCATCTTCGCTTTCGTGAAAACGAGCCGAACTAAAAACGTGCCATCCACTGTCCTTGCCTTTTACAATCACGGGCAGAGGGATAGAAACGTGATGTCCGTTCCACGTAACGATGTGCCAATCGTAAGCATCGCTCATGTGTCCCAACACGATTTCTTTCACGTCGGGTTTTTCTTGAGCTTTCGGGGCTGCTTCGTTAGCCGATGCCGTGAAGGCAAATAACTGACCGAAGAACAATGCTACGATGCACAAATATTTGATAATGAGGTTGTTCATTTCTTTTTATTGAAGTTTCGCTCTATGCTGACGTAGCATATCATAGATGTGACAGCGTCTGCAATGTAGAGCACTAAAAGGTTGAGAGCAAAAGCCAACAAGTTGCGTCGGTCCGCCAGGGCGTATATCAATACGATGACAATGACCAAGAAGAAGCGAATCACCTTGTCTATTAAGTAGAATCCGATGGCGCGTCGTCCGCCGTCCTTCATAATCCATTTATAAACCATGCTGCTCAGTCCATTCACCACCATCAGTAGCGTGGCCACACACACAACGGGCGGAGCCTGCTGCATAGCCACATTTGCGCCTGCAAGCATTAGTTCAAAACAGAGTAGCAAAGCAACTGTAACACAAATGGTTATGGCTTTTGTAATAAGAGATTTTTTGATGCGTTGATCAAATGACTCCATGTCTTAAAGAGGTAGTGTTTGTCGTGAGTTAGTAATTAGAATTAGCGTTTTACAATCAAGTTTCATAGATGCGTTTCACACTGACGAGAGAGATGCTGCTGTACGCCTTTTTTATGATAGGCTCCCCTTGCATCGTTCTCATAAGACCTGCGGCAACTCCACCTCAGGGAGCGTGTGCCTAAAATCTTATTGGTTAGAAGAACGAAACTTGTTTTGTACAACTTCACTCACGCCTCACCCAGGCATGGTTACACTTCCACACATACGGAAACGACATTGCGTGCCACTTCCACAAATCCTCCGCTTATTGTCACCTTATAGGGGGTGTTTCCCAAACATTCTATTGTTCCTTGGGTAAGTGTCGAGATGAGCGGGGCGTGGTCTTTTAATACCTCAAAACGCCCTTTTGCTCCAGGCAACTTTACGCCTTCAACTTCACCCTCGAACAAAGTTTTTTCGGGAGAAACTATGGTTACTTTCATGTTACTGTCTGTTTAATTGAGTTTTAGGTTTTCAGGTAAGAGACACCATTTAGGAGTCTTATTCTAAAAACCTAAGAACTCTAAATTAAGCTTGTTCCATCAGCTTCTTACCCTTGGCGATAGCATCGTCAATGGTACCCACATTCAAGAAAGCCTGTTCGGGCAGATCGTCTACCTCGCCGTCAAGAATCATGTTGAAACCACGGATCACCTCGTCGATGGGAACCATCACACCCGGAACACCAGTAAACTTTTCAGCTACCGTAAAGGGTTGGCTCAAGAAACGCTGCACACGACGTGCGCGGTTCACTGTCAAGCGGTCTTCGTCTGAGAGTTCGTCCATACCCAAGATGGCAATAATATCTTGCAACTCCTTATACTTCTGCAAAATCTGCTTTACGCGTTGTGCGCAATTATAGTGTGCTTCGCCAATTACCTTGGGGTCGAGAATACGCGAGGTAGAATCCAAGGGGTCTACCGCAGGATAAATACCCAACTCTGTAATCTTACGGCTCAACACAGTGGTAGCGTCCAAGTGCGTAAATGTGGTAGCAGGCGCAGGGTCGGTCAAGTCATCGGCAGGCACATATACCGCCTGTATAGAGGTAATAGAACCATTCTTCGTTGAGGTAATGCGCTCTTGCATCGCACCCATTTCGCTAGCCAAAGTAGGTTGGTAACCCACAGCCGAAGGCATACGACCCAAGAGGGCAGAAACCTCAGAACCAGCTTGCGTGAAACGGAAGATGTTATCGATGAAGAACAAAATGTCGGAAGTTTTGCCATCCTTCGCACCTGCATCGCGGAAACTCTCGGCGATAGACAAACCCGAGAGTGCAACCGAAGAACGTGCGCCAGGAGGTTCGTTCATCTGACCATACACAAGCGTGGCTTGACTCTTCTCCACCTCGTTATAGTCCACCTTCGACAAGTCCCACTCGCCGCGTTCCATTGCCTCTTCAAATTCTTTACCGTAGCGCACTACGCCGCTTTCAATCATTTCGCGGAGCAAGTCGTTACCTTCGCGGGTACGTTCGCCCACACCGGCAAAAACTGAGAAACCATCATGTCCTTTGGCAATGTTGTTAATCAATTCCATGATAAGCACAGTTTTGCCTACACCGGCACCACCGAACAAACCAATTTTACCGCCCTTTGCATAAGGTTCGAGCAAGTCGATCACCTTGATACCCGTGTAGAGCACTTCGCTACTCGTCTTCAGTTCGTCGAACTTAGGCGGTTCGCGGTGAATGGGGTAGGTGCCTGTTGAGCGGTCTAAGGTTTTAAGACCATCAATAGAATCGCCTGTCACATTCATCATACGACCTTTAATTTGGTTGCCCACAGGCATAGAGATAGGAGCACCAGTGCATCGCACTTCTAAGCCTCGGCTCAATCCGTCGGTGTTATCCATAGCCACCGTGCGCACTGTGTCCTCGCCAATGTGTTGCTGCACCTCAATAATGATGCTGCGGCCATCGGGGTGAGTAACCTCAAGTGCTTCGTGGATGCGGGGCAAGACATCTTTTGCAGACTGACCTTCGATGTCGAACTTTACGTCGACCACCGCACCGATAATCTGCGAAATGTGTCCAATTTTCACGCTATTTTCACTCATGATTTTTTTATATAATAGCTGTAGTTATTATTATTGTCTGGTTCGATTTTGAAGTGAATGGTTTTGGGTGTAAATCCTTCACTTTTTTAATTTGTCCGCAAAATTAGCATTAAAAGCCAAATGAACAACTCTTTTTGTGTGACAATTTTTTTGAAACTTCGTTTTATTACTTAAAAAAGTGGAATTTGGGGATAATTTATAGGTAATTTGGAGGAAATGTGATGTAGGATTGGGTGAGAGATAAAAAGCCAAGAAGGAATTTTGTGTCGATTGGAGATGTTTGGACAATGGTGTTAAATTTAAGTGTGTGCTTGTTCGTAGCGAAGTATTTTTTCGACTTACCGCCACCAAACTTACCTGAGACCCACTTGAGGATGTCAATGGGAATGATTTTTGCCATGATAGTAGTTTTTTTAGGTTAGTAATGGCTCCAAAATGGGTTCTGTGTTCCTTCGGAATGGTATCGGAATTCCTTCGGAATCGTTTTTCGCAAAAATGGAGCGTGTTTTAGCAAGCTTGCGAGTGCAAAGTTACAACACGAAAAAGCGGATTCCAAATTTTTCGCAAATTTGTGGCGTTTCGAAATGTTAAAATCGGCTCACTTTCCCAGTGTTTATTGGGGTAAATTTATTTTTTTTGTATCGCGAAAGTGTGCAGATTTTCAAAGGGCCATTTTTGCAAAAGTGACCGTAGGCTTGATTTTAACGATTGAGGGCGAAAAAAGTGGGAAAAGTGAGCAGATGAGCAAAAACAAAAAGTGACTGTGTTACGCAAAAGTGACCCAAAAAAGCGACCTTTTTCGTGCGTAAAATATTGAAAATCATCACGTTAATGGTTGCTATTTGAAAAAGTCACTCGGTCACTCGTCACCTTTCGATAAATTGGTAGCAAAAAAAAGAATGTTAATGTATAAGTTGTTAATAATCAATATATTATATACTTTTCTTTTTTTTCTGAAAAATAATAAGAATAAGATAATAAGGTTAATAATTCTTATATTTAAATCATAATGTCTACATTTCGTTCTTACAGTCCATAACGAAGTGTTAGGCAGTATTTTGCTTCAGGCTAAAAAATGCGCTATATTTTTTCTTCGCACGTTTAAAAACAAGACGTGGGTTGCTGAAAACTTATTTCTTACCGCTTATGTTGTAGTTTATACTTGTTAACTCAGAATTAAGGAATTTTTTAAATGACCAAATGACCGCTAATGTATTGATTATCAATGCGTTAAATTGTCATTAGTCATTAGTCATTTTCACTTTCACCCTAAGTTTGCTGCATTTTGCCCTGCGTTTATGGCTTGATTTTTGCGTGATGGAGGTGTGTTTGAAGTTTGAGAATTTCTGCATGGTTTGATGTGTTTATCGTTGATTGTTCGCACATGGCAAGCCCGTAACTAATGAAAAAGCTAATGAGATAGTCAATAAAATATCCAAGATAGGTATTCATACGCCTTTTTTGTTAGTCATTCCTTAGAAACGGGTTTGCGCTGTGCGTAGCACACTTTACTTGCGAAGCAAGCCTATTTTTCGAAGAAAACTTGCGGGGTCATAAAAATACAGCTTAGGTTCTTGTCCTATGAAAACGG
>OQVN01000251.1_pt1 | contig 21550 bp, 9 predicted proteins | sample 1691621 | NCBI WGS metagenome assembly OQVN01 (sample SAMN03418278, study PRJEB22391) | human gut metagenome | biome: human-gut; feature: organic feature; material: feces | host: Homo sapiens | place: Tanzania | collected 2013-01 | reverse complement strand
TCAATGTCAGCGGCGAGCGGATGTCGTGGGTGGCATTGATGAGGAACTGCATCTTTACCTCTTCCAGGTCTCTCTTCTTCTTGCGCAGATAAACAAAGATAACAGCAGCCATGAAACCGAGAACCAGGAACAGATAGATGAGTTTCGCCCAAACGGTAAGATACCAAGGCGCCAGCACGTTCAGGTTGATCACCTTATTATGTGTGGAGTACTTGCCGTTGCAATAGGTACGCACTTCTATACGATAATGTCCATACGACAAACCTGTGAAGTTGAAGCTATTGTCGCCAGCCGCATTGCTGATCCATTTGCCGCCGTTGATGCGATACTGAAACACGATGTTGCCCACGCTCTGATAATCAAGCAGGGAGAAACTGAGCACTATCGACTTGAAATCAGACGGAACACTCAGATCATCTCCGATAAACGGAGCCATCTTTCCATCAAGCAACACACCCGACAGATAAATAGCCGACATTTTCTCATTATAATCCTTTACCTGAGAAGGCCTAAAATAAGTCAATCCTTCAGAGTTTCCATAACAGATAACCCCATCCGATGTAGAACCTACTACTCCAGCCAGATATTCCTTGGTCAAGAGCCCGTTTCCCTTTTCAAAAGAGAAAAACGACTTAGCTTTACTATCATAACACCAGATACCCTGCGCAGTACTCATCCATAGGTTTCCCCTGGCATCCTTCTTCAGCGAATAAATTCTCAATCCGCTAATACTCTCGGAATGAGGCCAAGGGGTTGTCTGACGTTTTTTCGCATCATAGAGATAAAGTCCCATTTCTGTAGCAATAGCTATCTTGCTATCCGACAGTTCCAACGTAGAATAGCACGTTTTACCCTCTAACAAAGGCCGAGAAAGAATGATGTCAAAATATCCGGTTTTGGTATCCATGCACGACACACCATTGGTTGTTGCACACCAGAGCCATCCCCGGGAATCTAACCTGATCTCCGATATCCAGTTATTGCAAATGGTTTTGTGTGGACGCTTATCATCCATCAGATATTGCGTCATCTTGCCACTCTTCCTATTCCATACATAAAGTCCGTTGCCCTGACTTGTGAGATACATATTGCCAGCAGCATCTACCAGCATACCATCCAGAGAAAGACCATTGGTAGGCAACAACAACTGGTAAGTCTGATGCTTCCAATCATATTCATAAATGCCCTCACTGGCATATACATAAACCTTCTTCCGAAAATCCGAGTAAACCTTGATTAGTCCAGCAGGACATTGAAGTTTTCTGGTATTTCCCGTCTTCTCATCCAAGAGATACAACCCATGATTTTTGACCACAAAAAGCATCAATCCGTCAGCAACTCCCACTACAGACGAAATGGTTTCCATACCAGCCCCCAATTCATCCAAAGAAACCGGATGGAACACATTCTTATCATTATTCGACAAGAAAAGTCCTTTCATGTAGCATCCATACCACTGATTACCATCTCTATCTATCAGCAAATCGCTGATATGCGCATTATCAAAGATAAACGATTGATTATTCAATTCCACCCGATAAGCCTTTCTGCTTCCATGCGGTATCTTGAAAGTTCCATCTCCCGAAGTACCCAACCATAAATTGCCATACTTATCCAAGGTAGCAGCACTGATATATCCTGCTCCCTGATGAGCAGAAAAATCGAAATCGTAGCGTGAGAAGCGATCCGAGGCATAATCATAGCGCATAATACCGCCCGTATGCGCCACAAAGAACCCCTTCTTGTCTGTGGCATATAATTTACGGATACCAAACAGATCTTTAGGCTCATATACACTTACCAGTCGGATAGACTTGCCATCGTATTTATATTTTCTCAACACCTTTGTATGATTAGCCTGCCACAGATATCCCTCATCATCGAAGAACAACATACTAAAGAAATCATCCACTGAATTTGCTGATTTTCTTGAAAGGCGAGTAACTTTACCTGTAGTCATATCCAACCTATAGGCACCATACCCGGCTGTACCTATCAGGAGATTATGCTTTCCATCCTCAATAAGAGAACTTACTCTTATCTTCTCATCTTTCTTTTCCAATACGATATGCTGGAAACTATTGGTAAGATAGGAATATTTATAGAGTCCACGATTTGTTGCCACAAAGAGGAACTCTTTGCTGTAAGGATAGAGTTTTACGATATCATTGTCCTGAATGGTTGTCGTATCGGCTGGATTGCAAAGATAGGTACTGAAATTATAGCCGTCAAAACGGTTCAATCCATAATTGGTACCCACCCAAATGAAACCATACTTATCTTGTATGATACATCGAATCAGGCTACTCGACAGGTCGTTTGATGTATAAAGTCGTCCAGAGTTGGCATAAGAAAAGGTTGCCAACATTTGCACGAGACAAAGAACTCCAAAAAGTAAAAGACGCTTCATAGGCTTATGAATGAAATATACAAAATTGTTATTTACATGATGAATGATGCAAAATTATATAATTTTTGCTAGAAAAAAGAAAGAAAGCCCAAGAATTTGCATTCTTTACCTGTTTTTTTACTCAAAAAGTTACAAGAGATAAAGTTTATTATACGATATACTCAAAAAGAGGATGCGTCATAAGTTTATGATTCACCCTCTTCTTGTCGTTGGAAGAGACAGGATATGTCGTTGGAAGAGATAGCTGATGTTGTTGAAAGAGATAGCTGAAGTTGTTGGAAGAGATAGCTGAAGTTGTTGGAAGAGATAGCTGAAGTTGTTGAGACAGTCAGTATCGTCGGGTGCGGTGATTTGCATACCAGCTGATATGCGCATGCACAACAGCTGTTGTGCATGCGGTGACCAACTGTTATGCACCAACTATTATCCAGTTTATTATTTTTTAATTACCTTTCTGGAAACCTTCTTACCATTGGCAAACTGAATCTGCTCTATAACCAAGCCCTTAGTCTGAGCACTGATGCGCTGACCCGACAAATTGTAGGTTATGATATTCGCCTTTCCGAAGGCATCGGTTGTACAATCAGTGATACCCGTACTGGTATCCGCCTTTCTAATCTTCACATTACCCAAGATAACGGCAGCCCAACCAGAGGACATGGTGAAATAAAGTTCATAGTCACCTTCTTTCTCTATCGTGAAGTTCAAGAAGTGAGCCAGAGAGCCTTTCACCACCTGGTTGGAATTTTCCTTCAAGTTGCCTTCCGAATCCAGGTTCTGTTCCAACAAGACTGATTTATTGTCGCCAATGCCGACGATGCCTGCATCGTAAGCGACAGCTCCATTCTCAGAACCATCATTCCAATAAGAAGAATTGAAAGAAAGCTGGTATTTGCCTGGAACCAAATGCAAGCGATGCCCATCATACAAGCCATAAGAGAGTTTGCACTGGTCGAAGTCACGAGCACTGAGATAGAATCCTGTATTGAAATCACCACCAGCAACGAAATCCTTGATACGGGCGCCACCTGTATTGGCAGCACCGTTCGCTTTCTCATCGCTGCGGCTCCCATCATTCATGCTATTGATGCGCTTCCACCCAGCAGGCACACCTTCTCCTACGTTGATGACCTCGTCTTCCCAGTTATCAGAAAACAACACATCACCCTTCGCCTCGCCAGCCTCTTCACTATCAGGAAGATCAAGCTTATACTGCTTGAAGAAGTTCCAAAGCTCGCGGGTAGAATAGACTGCATTAGGATCATCCGAATGCCAATGTCCCTTACCATCAATGGCAATGAGCGTAACCTCCGTACCATCCACCTTATTCATATAGCGAGTACGAGTGGCAGCTGCATAACTCATGGATGCAGGATAAGGGCGAATCACCTCCGGATTATCCACATCACAACCTTCATAAGCAGCCCACTTCTTGACATAATCGTCAATCCTACCATAGCCACCAGCGGCATGGTTTGGATCGCCGCCCCATTTCACGACATCATCTCCCGTGCCATGGATGTGCATAATAGGCACGTGGCGTGGAGCCACAGGGGCACGATAATCCACAGGAATACCACTCACAGGACCAAAGGCAGCAACAACAGTTCCCAATTTGGTCATACAATGATAAGTCATCATACCACCCATAGAGAAGCCAGAAATATAGATGCGATTCTTGTCTACCTTATATTTCTTCTGCATTGTCTTCATGATGGTTTCGATAAACTTGACATCGCCAGAGCCTGAGATGTCCCAGGAATTATTGTTTCCCTGAGGATAAACCACCAAGATCTTGGCCGTGTCTGCCACCTCGTTCCAATGGGTCTGCCCCATCTGATAGTCAGGGTTTTGATTAAAACCATGCATGGAGATGACCATCGGAGCCTTCTCGGGTAAGTCGGTTGGTACATAGACCAACATTTCTCGTGTAGACGTACCCACTTTTACAGTCTGCTTCACAGCCTTCTGCGTATAGGAATGCTCGGCAGCTACCACTTGCATGCACAAGGCAAAGAGCAAGCACAGCAAGAAAGTTGTTCTTTTCATTTTAAGTTATAATTATCAGTTATACGATTATCTGTTGTTATAATAGTCTGTTGTTATGACACATAAAAAAAAATCGGCAAAGTATCTGCTGGATTCAACAAATACCTTGCCGAACATCTGAACTAGGGACTACACCCTAGTTACACAAAAGGAGTAGAATCTCTGCCATTACTTATTCATTACTTTAACAACCTTACCACTCTGGTACTTCTTGATAACAAGACCCTTGGCGTTGGCTGCAACCTTAGCACCAGCAGCGTTGAATGTTGCTACAGCTGCATCACCAGCTACATGAACGTTCTTGATGCCAGTAGCATCACCTGCGAGATCCTCTGGAAGAACATTGTAAAGCATGATAGAAGAAATAAGGCAAGGACCGCCCCATCCAGACTTGATAGTAACCAAGTGAGCAAAATCATCAATTGTAGGCTCTTCGCCAGGAACAGTGCGAACCAAATCTTTCTTCAAATCAATAACAATAGCATTTGTATTTTCATCAAAAGCTTTGTTATCTATGCAAATCATACCACCATTATCCTGCTGACCTCCCGCAACGGTACGGTTGAACATGAAACGAGGATTGACACCTTCACCATAAGCTACCATGTAATGATAGTCAGACAAGTCGGCATACTGTGTTTCCGTAACATTGCCATCACCACAAATAACTCCACTAACTGGCTCCGCTGCACCCACATTCCAGTCTACCCAAGGATGAGTTTCTGTTGGCATTGCATCTTTTGTGAGACCATCCCATACGTGCCACATGTCCTTAGTCAATTCAACACCCTCATCTGTACTCTCTTCCTGTGCAGAAGCAGAACCGAAACCAGCAAACAATGCAATGGCAACCATTGCTAAACTCTTAATTGTTGTGTTCATAATCGTAAAAAATTAAAATTGTTATTAATAACTAGTTATTTATAAATTTTCTCCGTATAGGTCTTACCGCTACGAAGATAAACTTTCTTGATACTGACACCCTGCTTGGCTGCAGATAAACGCATGCCCTGCAAGTCGTAATACTCTACATGGTCTATCAGGTCGGCATCGGTGGTTACACCGGCGATACCCGTCAAGGCACCCTTGTAGTTCAGGCGAACGCAATCGAGCACAGCTCTCTTTCCGCTCACATAGTTAACCGTCATATTTCCCTTGACATCAGCGATGTCCATGTCAAATTCCACTTCTGACCATTCCTTGTTAGAAGTAGCATTCTTTGGCAATGTAACCTGCTTGGTCTGATTGCCGCAGATAACCTTGACAACAGCATCACCCATGGAAGCCTGATAACGGATAGCCACCTTGTAATTGCCTGGCTTGGTAACAGGAATGTAACCACGAACGGAAGCCCCCTTCTGGGTACCCAGGTTCAAGCAACCCTGACCATAGTATCCACGGAAACCGTTGTTCCAAGCGTTGCCATAGCAACCACCCACATTCTTGTAATCGAAGTTTTCAAACTCATACTGCAGCTCGCCTTCGTAAGCTTCTGGAACAGCAGGAGTCTCGATGACAGCAGCTGTCACATCAGAATCCTTCAACTTTCCTGTAGTCTTGGTGCCCTTACAGTTATCGATGGTCAACTCCAATGGACCATTATGCTTCACATAAACCGTGAACTGACCATTTTTCCACTCGCTTGTAACAGTACTTGCCGAATGCTCTGAATTATCCTTCAAAGAGATAGTAGGCTGAGCACTGGCTCCCACTACGATGATGGTATCAGTCTGCTGTGCATACTCCGGAAGATTCTTATCATCCTGTAATCTGCCATCGCCAACACCATAACGAAGTCCATCCTTGATACGGTAGTTCTGCATGTAGAGACTCAACTTGTCAGAATACTCACGCATGTGAACCAAGGAATATGGAGCGAGGTTCATCTTAATCTGGCTACAGGTATTATAGGCAGGTTTCAATGTACCCTTGGCACTGCGTCCATTGTTTACCCAGTACTTACGGATAAATTTCATACCATGGTTTGTGGCAGCCAACGGAACATGCTCCTCATTATACTGATAAGGGTTGTAGCAAACCCAAGTATTCTCCAGACGCGAAGCATAGATATCACCCGTATATTCCTGCTTGAAGAGCTTGTTCATATAAGCCTTCTTGCTGTTCACATTACTCCAAGTAGCACTCTTAGCATACTCGCTGCTCTTGATAGCCACCTGCAGTTTCTTGGCTTCTTCGTCGATGAGATCATACACCACAGGGATGGCAGGATAACGTCCTGAAACCTTCAACCACCATTTGTTGTTCAAGGTGGAGTTAGGCCACTGTGTACCATTGTCATCCTGCTCGCTACGATAGAGACCATCATACAGTCCGCCTGGCGAAACGTATGGTTCCATCTCGCTCTGGCTGGATTTGATATCCTTTGGCTTGATGTCATTCTTCACGCAAATCTTAGTACGTGCAATGACCTCCTCACGGGAAGGAATACGGATAGTACCATCCAGAATCTTACGGAACATATCGATGTTGATATTCTTAAAGTGATTGAACCAAGCCCAGTTGCGATGGGTATAGCCATCGGCTGTCTTGGTAGTTGCAATCTCACGCAAGTTATCAGTCGTCACCAACTCAGGACCGTCAATCACCGTCTCACCTGTCAATGCCACATGCTCCAAGATAGGAATGGCACCACAAGCCTTAGGGAAATCATTGTAATACTCCTTCAGAAATTTTGAAGCATCCGAAGGGTCCTTGATGGCATTGCCATTCTCATCCAGTTTATCTTGTTCTTCCATCCAGCCGCAGATATCGAAGCGAATACCATACTGACCGGCATATCCACCCAGATATGCACCCAGACAGTTGCTCTCGATATCATAGAAACCATTCTTCATGGTGTATTTCTCGCAGCAGATGAAATGTTCCTTATCAGTAGAAAGCAGACGGTTCATCTCGGCATTACGCTTCATGTATGCCACTGGCATCATATTGGCAGAATAGCATGCCTGAGTAAAACTCACGCAAAGATAGCCACCATACTGATGAGCAAACTTCATGAGATGCGTGAAGAGCTCCAGTCGCTTCAGGAAAGATGGCGTATGAATGGTTCCGTTCTCACGCTTACGATCCTCATCAAATCCCCAGAACTGCTCGGCATAGTTCCATCCCAAAAAGTTGGGATAGTTCTTGTAGTAGCTCTCATAGAGTTCCAGGTCGTCGTCATCAAAAGCGCTGCATCCGCCACTGGCAGGCTGGATCATGGTCCAGACGCGGTTCTCGGCACATACCTTCATCCATGAATCCACCACCTTCTTACCATCCGCACAGATGCTCTCCGTAGCAGAGAGCGAGAGGTTGAATACCACGTAAGGCTTGATGTCTTCCGGTACCATATTGATGATAGCCTGTGGATTCGGAGAATTCCAGGTGTCGATGTGGATAATCCACAACGGCTGTGATGGCGAGATAACTCTTCGCAGGGCAGGCCCGTCATGAGCCTGCGATACTGCGAAAGTTAGAATCCCTACTATGAATAACAAAATTCTTTTTACCATTCTATTGTAGATTTTTTCTGAAGTCCGTTAACTACACCCACGTAAGTAGGAAGACGATTGAATTTATTCCACAGTCCTACACCCGTAGCGCCCTGATTGATAGTAGAGAAAGATACACCATAGAGCTTGTCGCCCAACACATCCTGTGCCTTGTTCAGAATATAGGCATAGAGTTCAGCCATTCCCTTGTAATCCTCGAATGTAGCCTTGCTCTGATCGGCTATTGTTCCGCTGGCATCAGCCAGATATACATTCATATCTGAAAGACGTACCTGCAAGCCTGAAGCTTTCAACGTAGCAAGAAGATTGTCGATATTCGCCTTAGTTTCTGCCAAAGAACTGCTGTTGTATGGCACGTCGAGCTTCGCATCGATGCCTTCAATCTTAGCACCTGCCTCATTCCACTGATTGATATAGTTAATGGCAGCCTCGGTCTTCGCGGCATCCGTCAGCATATTTTCTTCACTGTAGAACAATTTGGCATCTGCCTTCTTTGAATAGATTTCCTTGCATACATCAGCCACCCAGTTTTCATCCAGATAGTCATTAGGATAGAACTCATCAGTAGCTACCATGTTCTCTGAAGACTTCAAGGAATAGAAGAGATCCTCTATCAGGTTAGAAGCCACATTCCATGCCTGTACCTTGTCTCCATAGTTCTCCATGATATTATCAACGTAGGCAAACATAGCCTTCTTTACGTCAGCAGCCTTCTCGTCTGCTGGACGAGGGTCAAAATGACCAGGCTTCTGATATGGAGCGTAAATATCAATATTGTCAACGTAAACCTGCTGAGGTACAGCTCCCTGACCAATTACCAGAGAAATGTTGGAAGATTTCAGATCATCTTCATTAAATTTTTCTGTAAGGTCAACCTTTGACAAATCCACCTTGAATGTTTCCCAAGTCTTTGCCTTGGTAGGAACGCCGAAGTTTCTCAACTGCAGGACTTTGTCACCCACCTTTACTCTGATAACCACATCCTTCTTGGCATTTGATGAATAATAATCAAAGGAGATGGTCTTGATTGTTGACAGCGAAGCACCATCTGGCAAATTCACAGGGAACTCGATGAACTTGGCTGCCTTCTTGTTGCATAGCGACTTTCCGTTCTTTCCTGTTGGATCCTTTGCCACTTTGGAATCCTTGTCGGTTCCGAAGACATCACCGATGGCACTGCTTTCGAAATCATACTTCTGATGGAAATCAAGATTCTCACCATCTACCCAAATATCCTTAGTAGCCTCATTCATCACATTCATGTTCCATGCGTTAGGTGCAAAAAGGGAAGCTGTAGGAACGAGTCCTGCGGCAATAGCAGCATCAACTGCATCTTTTGGACCATCGGCACTGACCGTACCATCATCAGCAACCACAGCAGCATGGGAGAAGCCATCTGCGACATTCACTTCATTGAAGTTCGCCAAAACGGTACTAAAGCTAGTATTGGCAGCTTTCAAATCTGCAATGGTCAAGTTTGCTCCCAACTTCATGCCTGTATAGTTCTTCAGAACGTCATAACCTCTGGTAAGGTCGTCCATCGCTACACTCTCAGGCTTTTCGCCGGCAGCATAGCTTGTATCGAAGTCCTCCACACAACCAGTGAGCAGCAAGGTTGCTGCTGCACTGGCCAAGAGGATATTATGTATTTTTTTCATAATTCTGATATCAAATTAAAAATGTTCTTACTTTTCAGGAGTGAAAGTCAGGTAATTAATGCCACGATTGCGGACCACCATGGTATCTGTGGTTTCAACCGTACCCAAGGCATCGCTCTTGATATTGTAGTTCAAATAGAGAGTGTTGCGCTTATACTCGCCCAAAAGTTGGTCGTTCTTGACAAACTTACCACTACCCGAAACCTGAACTCCCTCACTACCGGAAGAGATGGTGCAGTCATCACCATTGAAGGTCATCAGCACGTTCACCTGATGGGCTTTACCACTTGCGTCCTTCACATCCACAGTCATCTGTGCCTTGTTCAAGCCTTTGGTCACCACCTTGATTACCTCAGCCTTCTCAAAATATGGATAAGCACGGTGAGATTCCTTACCGTTGATCACATCCTTACCCTGGCGAAGATAAGTGGCAGTCCAAGGATTAACGTACTTCACAAGGCAGAATGTAGTATTCTTCGACTCCAGCACCTTGTCAACACCCTGGGCACCTGTCAGCTTCACAGGAATCACATAGCCCTGCTCATAACTCTTGTCATCGTTGAAGAAGTCATCGGTAAGCTTTACTCTTACGCCTCCCAACTGCTGTCCCTTGGCAATGACAAACTGGTTAGGGTTCTCAATCTGATAGTAATTGGATGGCATCACCTGGATGGCAGCGCCATTGATTTTATAACCATCACAAAGACTGGCATCAGATATATAGTTAACGGTAACGTTATTATTGTTGCCATAACCACCGGCACAATTGGCCTTGATGTTGATGATGTGGTTGTTATCGTCGGTAAGGTCAGCTTCCTGATCCTCACCCAGCTCCACGGTGCGCACATAACCAGCATTGGCAAAATAGACAGTAGTTTCTCCGTCATATCCAAATTCCTTGTCACCGCTCTCGCAGGAAGCGGTCATCAACAAAGTCATGGCAGCAATGCCTATTGTATTCAATAACTTAAAACTTTTCATTTTCATTATCATTTTTAACTGGTTTATTTCCATCCCTTGTTCTGATGGAGATTAGAGTACTTCAAAGCTTCTGAATATGGAATATAACCATAGTTCATATAGCTATCGAAATGGCGCTCTTCTACATTTGGCAAGATGGTAAACGTATCGTTGTTCCAATCGATGCCCTGAACAGCTGTCAACTTGTCCAACTGGTTCCAGCGACGCAAATCCCAGAAGCGGAATCCCTCGAAGCAAAGCTCCAGGCGGCGCTCGTTGCGAATCAGCTCACGCATCTTAGCCTGGTCGCCGGCACACTCGTCGAGATAAGTGTCGTCTGTCAAACCTGCACGGTGGCGGATCGCCTTGATCACATCGTATGCTGAGTAAGCATGTGTACCAGGGTTCTTAGGTCCCCAAGCCTCATTGGCAGCCTCAGCATAGTCGAGGAAGAACTCGGTGAAACGTGCCTTGCAGCTATACTTGGTTACCTTAGATGTGTTGTGAGGATTGCAGTTGGCAGTCATGCGCAACATCTTCTTCATATAGTAACCGGTGCGGGTAGAAGCATCACGGCGGCCGATACCGTCATCGCCAGAAGAGCTACCCGTCTTGATTACCTTGTTATCAACTCCCGCTGTGGCTCCATTATAGATAATGTATTTAGCCAGACGAGGATCACGGTTGGCATACGGATTATTCACATCATATTCGCTGCGTGCATCGGTGATAGGATAACCCTTGGCATCAGGGAAGGCATCTACCAGATTCTGGGTAGGATTGGTTCTGCCGCTTCCGTCGAGTGATGGAGGGAAATTGTTCTTCTCGTCATCAATCTCTTCTGCATTCTTGGTACTGCGCCAGATGATTTCAGGAGGATTGGAACCATTCTGCAAGGCATTCATCTCTGCATCGTTGTCGTAGTAGGTAAGACCTGTAGAAGGCAAGCCTGATGGACCGCCTACATAGTCAACCACCTCGGCAGCTGCATCTGCAGCCTGTGCCCAGGTTACATTGTTCTGGGCAGGATCCTGGAAAGCAGGGCTTGCAGCAAGCAGCAGGGTACGAGCCTTGATGGCACGCAGAATCAGTCCGTTGACCAGCTGGCGTGCATTCTCGCCCATCACCTTATTATATATACCCATCTTGCCATCCTTGACAGATGTCACCTCAGGCACATTCAGGATATCATCATACTTGGCTGGCACCTTGTCGTCGCTTGTCACTGGCTCATAATCCATAGGCAGCAGCTTGTCAGCCTTCTCGATGTTCGCCAGGATGAAATCCACATGCTCCTGGAATGTCTTGCGAGGCTGGTTGAAATCAGCATCCGTACCTACATAACCGTCAAAGAGCTGTGTGCCGAGCAACTTTCCTTCATTGTCAAATCCGGCATGGGCACGAAGCAGATAATAGGCATGGGTAGCCAGAAGTCCGTATGCCTCACCTGTCAGGCGGCGCTGCATCAGCTTGTTCTCATTGACATTCTTCAGGAACCCGATGTTCGAAATGTTTGAGTTCAGGAAGATATACAAATACTGCATGGAAGACAAGTCGTTGTTCCAGCGACCCGTAGGGTCCCAACTCTGAACGGTCCATGAGCCTGTGGCATACTTAGACCAGTTGGCTCCCTTCTCATTCGTCACGGCATCATCCGTCGCTACATCCGTTCCTGTACCCACCTCGTAGTTTGGCAAGTTACGGTAAGCGGTGAGCACGAAGCCCTTGGCCATGATAGGATCATTCTCCATCTCGTTGATGTCCTTCATGTTTTCTGCAGCAGGAGTAAAGACATCATCACATGCTGTCAACAATGCCGCAGAAGCCAATATCATGAATATATTTCTTAATTTCATAATTCTTTATTGTCTAATTTTTCAATATCTAAGATATGATTTCATCAGCCTTTAGAACATCATCTTCAAGCCCAGGTTGTAGAAACGGCACTGTGGTGAACCATAGCTGGTTTCCATATACTTGCGATGCTTGCTGATGGTGAGAAGGCTCTCGCCCAATACGTAAACACTCATACCCTTCACTACCTTGTTCTCAAACCACTCTTTTGGCATATCGTAGGTCAGCTGCACCTTGTTGAGGTTGAAGCGGTCTGTGCTGTAAAGCCAGAAGTTTGAGTTGCGGAAGTTGTTGGTATTGTCCTTGGCAGTCAAACGTGGATAAGTAGCGGTAGCGGCTGTCTCAGGTGTCCAGCGTCCACGAACCACAGAGGTATATTTCTTCTGGTTGTAAATCCAGTCGTTGCTCTTGAAAGCCTTGGCACCCATCTGACCGGTACCGGCGATGAAGAGGGTAAACTGCTTCCAGTTCAAGGTGATGTTTACACCATAGAAGAAAGGAGTTGCATTCCATCCATACTTACCCATCACCTGCTGGTCGTTGCTGTCAATCTTGCCGTCACCGTTGATATCCTTGTACTTCAGGTCACCAGCCTTGATTTCACCGAAGGTATGGTTTGGCACGAAGTTAGGGTCGTCCTTGTCGAGGTTTGCCTTCATGTGGTCCACATCTTCCTGTGTGAAGAAGCCTTCGCAGACATATCCACGAATCACGTCGAGAGCCTGGCCCTGTGCGTTCATATAGCTATATTCGTTTTTCTCCTCACGCTTGTTAACCTTTGAGTCGAACACCATACCTGTGAGTCCGAGCTGTGCCTTCACCTTGCCGATGTTCTTCTTGAAGTTTACGGCGAAGTCGAAGCCCTGTCGCATATCCTCATTGTAGTTCAGGGAGGTGATGAAAGAACCGTCATGATTCATCCATGAAGGATAGATGGTTGCAGTTCCCGCAGTAAGCAAGCCCGAAGTAAGCTGATGGAAATAGTTCATGTCGAAACTTACGGTTCCGTTGAGGAGTGAACCCTCCAGACCAGCTCTCCATTCCTTACGCTTCACGAAATCAAGACCGTAGTTACTACCACGCTTGGAGAGTGTGGAGTAAGTTCCGTTGCCACCACCTTCGTTCCAGGTGTAGTAACCACCCTTCACATCATAGTATCCCTGGTAGAGATAATAACCAGAGATGTCAATATCCTGGTTGAGCACAGAGTAAGAAGCGTTCAGCTTCAGATCGTCGAAGCAAGGAAGTGCATTCTTGAACCATTTCTCCTGACCGATTCTCCAACCCAGTGTTCCTGATGGAGAAAGAGCGTTGCGATGACCCTCTGCCAGCTTGGATGAATGAACCAGGGCGCCGCCAAACTCTGCATAGTACTTCTGAGCATAATTGTAGGCTGCTCGAAGGGCAAGGTTGGCATTGGTGGTGCGGTGGTAAGAAGAACCCTTTACGCCAGATGAACTCTCATGATTCTCGTCCACGGAATTCGACTTGGAGTAACCCCAGCCAGCCAAAGTGGCATTTACGTTGTGAACTCCGCCAAAGGTATTCTTATAGTCAAACTGAGCACGGAAGGTGGTGTTCTGGTAATATTTGGATGCACCGATATACTCGCTCGTACTGCTTGATTCCTTACCATATTTCTTCAGGCCGATAATCATGTCCTGTCCGTTCACATTTGCCCAGGTAGGCTCATAAACGGCATAGTCGAGCTTGTAAGCCTCAGAGTAGTTGTTCCAGTAGTCGATGCTGAAAGCTGTCTCAAAGCTCAATCCCTTGACCCACCTATCGAAGTCGGCTTTCACACCCACATCAAAGTTGAAGGTACGGGAGTGATTCTTCACGTAGCCGGCAGCAAGCGCATCACCAAAGAAAGTAGACTGGTTATCGTTGTTACCACCCAGCAGATACTGGCCATCAAGCACGTGGAATTTTGAGCCTGCTATCATCTGCTGCAAGGCTGAATTGTTGGCATCCATCATGGAGATTGGCAACAGACCGGAGTACCAGTTAGGACGAACGCTGGTAGCTGTTGACCAGTAGTCCTCAGGACGTCCGCGATAGTTGTCCGTGATGTTGATGCCTACATTTACATAAGCACCCAGCCAGTCGGTGATGGTAGCATCAATGTTAGAACGCACGCGGAAGGAGTAATCCTTGTCCTTCTTGTGCTCGCCAAACTTCACCAGGCTATTGTTGTAGGTCATGCCCAGGTTGGCATAGTATCTGGCAAATTGGCTACCGCCCTTCACCTCCATCGTAGCATCCGTACGGTTGTTGAACTTGCGCAGGTAGTCGCTGCTGTAGAAATCCATATCAGGATAGCGGTAAGGATTGGTACCTGCAGCCGTATTGTAAATCTGCTCCTTAGAGTATTTCAGCGGCTGTGTAGGGTCATCATTGGTCATCGCCTCGTTATAGAGCGTCATATACTCAGCCGCACCCAGATATTCAGGATAAGCCTTAGGTGTATAGATGCCCGTATTGATGGTAGTTGCAATGCTCAATGGCTGCACCTTACCACGCTTGGTAGTGATGAGGATTACGCCCTTGGCAGCCTTTGCACCATAAAGTACTACGGCAGAAGCACCCTTGAGCACGGTAACCTTCTCCACTTCTGTGGCATTGACGGTGCTGGCCTCACGGGGAGCTCCATCTACGAGAACAAGTGCACCCTGTCCCCAAACATTTCCGTTATAACCACTGATGAGCGACTGAAGATCATTGAGTGCATTGGCGCTGTAGTCCTTTTTCAGCAGCTCTTCGACATTCACCTCGCTGACACCGCCCATGAGGTCAGCCTTGGAAACCTGACCGAAAGCCACGTTTACCTTGGTAGTGTCGGCCATTTCCTGGGCGCTTGCCACACCACTGGCAACTAGCATGGAAGCTAGCGCCAATGACATTCTCTTATTAAATATATTATGTTTCATAATAAATTCTCGAATTGTTTAATTATTCCCAACCAGGGTTCTGATAGAACTCAGGATACATCTTGACATCCTTTCTCAGGAATGGGAACCAGTAATGCTTTGAAGTAAACTTACGGGTAATCAATGGCTCCTCCTTCAGGTTGAGCACGTGATTTTTCTTTGGATCGTCGTAGCGGTCAACATCCTTCTGGTCGGCTGCACGGTCGAAGTAAACAGCCGTCTTCTGGGTGTAAGGAGCCTTGTCTATCAGGAGCCAGCGGCGAAGGTCGGTGAAACGGTGTCCCTCGAACGCCAACTCTACGGCACGCTCACGGCGAAGCTCGCTCATAAAGCCATCCAGATTGGTAAGATACTCATCAGCAATATTATCCACATGCGCACGGTTGCGGACGATGTTCACGGCATCCACGGCACTCAGATTGAATGCCTGGCTTGATGCCTTGTAACCATAACCCTGAGCCACCGACTCGGCATACATCAGATAAACATCTGCCAGACGAATCATGCTCAAGAGTACGCGCATATACTTAGCACGTTCACCACCATCATCAAATTGATTACGGTATGGATCACAGAACTTCTTCAGGCAATATCCCGTAAAGCAGTCCTTGGAAGATGTTGCCGTGCGATACTTTCCTCCAGTATAAAGAGAAGCATACTGCACATCTGCAGCCTGTCCTGCACTCTTCACACACTTCACACCATCATAGATGAAGAGATCGTAGAAGCGAGGGTCACGGTTCTTGAACGGATATTCCGGATCATAGCCGCTGTCGGGATCCTTCTTCGTGATGTCCTTGATAGGCTTTCCGTTTGCCATACCGAAGTAATCCACATAGTTGGCAGTAGGATAAGCCTTGATACCACCCTGAATAAGGCAGGTAGGACGATAGTCTGCCACCTGACCCCAAATCCAGTTGTTGTTACTTGAATTCTCGTAGAAGATAGCCTCTTTCTCACCAGGAATCTTTTGACCCTGATCATAGGTATAGAAGATATTCATGTAATTTTCATAAGAAGACAGCTGGTAAAGTCCTGCTTCCTTGTTAATCTTCAAAGCCTCGCCGAATGCCTCAGCAGCCTTCTGGCAATACTCCTTATTATATCCGTTAACATTCTTGAAATCAGGATTCTCCTTGCTCACTTCATTCATCAGCGGCGAACCTGCCCACAGATAATTCTTACCCAGGAAGCAGAGAGCTGCTATCTTGTTAGGACGGAACTTGTTCTTGCCCACGTTCTGCTTACCCACGGTAGTCTTATCCCAATCTACAGGCAGCAATTCAACAGCCTTCTTGAAGTCTTCGGCTGCCTTGTCGGCACATGCCTGATAGGTGAGGCGTGGATAGTTGAACACGGCATCAGATGGAATCAGGAAGTCGATATATGGAATACCGCCCCAATACTGCATAATCTGGAAATGGAAGAATGCACGGAAGAAATAGAGCTGACCTGCAATCAGGTTCTTCTCTTCCTGGGTAGCATCTACCAGGTTGCCCAGATTTTCCAAGCCCAGGTTGGTGGCATAGATTCCCTGCCAGCACATACCCCAGAGGCGACCCTTGGAATCGCGGTTCACATCATTACCGCTGTTCAGGTCGATGCCCGAATGGAATGGAGAATACTGCACCTCGTCCCATGCCCAGTAGTTTCCCTGGTCGATGGCATTAGTGAGCATACGGGTTTCTGATGGCTGCCAGTATTCATCCTCACCATAGTTCCAGCAGCCATGATACCAGGATGTTGATGCAAGACCAGGGATGTCGTTGTAGCACTGCTCCAAGAAACCCTGAAAGTTGGTATAATTCTTATATGGCTCCGTTGGGGCTATATCACTGCCCGGTGCCTTGTCAAGGTAATCAGTACATGATACTGAAGAGAGAGACAGGGCTGCCGCAAACAGCAATGTATATATTTTATTAAACTTTTTCATATTTACGATTCATTTAAAATGTCAGGTCGAAACCTAAGTTAAATCTGCGTACGGTTGGATAAGCACCATTTGCCGAGTTGCCGCTGAAGTTATTCTCACGGTCATCAGGCATATTGGTCCAGAGCAGCAGGTTGTCACCATTCAGATATACACGGAGTGAATTCAAGTGCATTCGCTTCACCCAAGCACCCCTGAAGGTATAAGCTATCTCGGCATTCTTCAAGCGCAGGAAAGCACCGTCATAGAAGTAACGGGTACCGGCATTTCCCTCGTCTGCCACTGTGGTCCAGCGTGGCAAAGACAACTCTCCACCCGGATTGGATGGCGTGAAGTAAGAACCCTCCTTAAAGGCAATGTGGGTTTCACGCTCAAAGGTTGGGAAGTTCACCTCGCGGGTAACATTGGTTACGCCATAGAACTGTACCGTTACACTCAAGCCCTTCCACTCTGCTCCCAATGTAGTACTGAAGGTATTCTCAGGAATAGAGGTGTACTGATAAGGAGCCTTGTCATCTTTTGTAATCTGACCGTCACCATTGAAGTCTGAAATAATGGCATCACCCGTATATTTCTCTGAATCATGGCTACCCCAGGTAGGTACGGCATAGAGATCATCCCAGTTGCGGATAAAACCATGATCAATGTAACTATGGTTCTGGCCGATGGCATAACCCGCCTTGTTCAGATAACTTGCCTGAAGCTTTGGATCATCGGCAAACTTAATCTCGTTGGTAGCATGGGTCATATTGAAGTTTGCCCATGTACGCAGATTCTTGTTCCATGCTTTATTCACCTTCAGGCTCAACTCGTAACCCTTGGCATCCACCGAACCTAAATTGGCGACCGTATAGTTCATACCATAGTAAGAAGGGATGGAACGGTCGGTTAAGAGCACATCGGTACGCTTGTCGCTAAATACATCCAGCGAACCGGTAAGCAATCCGCCCAGGAATCCGAAGTCGAAACCCAGGTTGCGCTTCTCTGATGTCTCCCAATGCACGTTAGGGTTTCCGATACGGGTAAGGCGATATATAGTATAAGGTGAATCATAAACGGCATCACCGCCCAGATAGGTCTTACCACCATAAGAATACTGGTCGGTATAGAGATAAGAACCTCCGGTAGAATCATCACCGATGCGACCCCAGGATGCACGTACCTTAAACATATCTACATATTTCTTGATGTTCTTCATGAATGGCTCCTCGGTGATAGTCCAACCGAGAGAAGCTGATGGGAAGAACTTGAAACGATAGTCAGGACCAAACTTCTCAGAACCATTGTAACAGCCGTTCAACTCGAGCATGTAGCGCATCGCATAGTTGTATGTGGCACGGAACACCCAGTCTTCACGGTAATGTCTGAAAGAAGAACCGTAGGCATATTCGTTGCGGTTGAATACACCCATTGCACCCACTTCATGATTGCCGAACTTGCGGTTCCAGTCGAGCTGAGCCAGATAGTAGAGACGGCGATAAGTAGCATTCGTATTTACCTTACCACCATTGACGGTCCAAGCTACAGACTCATGGTAATCTACGCTCTGGTCATAGGAAATCGAGCCATCATCAGGGTTAACCCACTTCAGCTGCGGATCCATATACTGGTCGCTGATACCACGCTTCTCCTCTACCATCGTATTGTCAAGAGAAACCTTGGCAACAAACTTCAGACCCTTGGTCAGGAAATCGAGTTTCTGGGTAAGAATAAAGTCGGTGGTAATCTGCGTATTGGTACGATTCTCCACACCGCTTCGGGCAAGACTCATCACAGAGTTAGGACAGTCGGCCTTACGTGGAGCATAATATCCATAAGTACCATCAGAATAAATAGGACGCATGGCATCTGGAGCTGCATGATAGACAGAAGCCCAATAAGCACTGGAATCGCTTGCCTTATCCCAAGGGAAATGGCGGACACCGTTACTACCGAAAAGGTTGGTAGAGAACTGAGTGGTCTTGGTCAGGTTAAAGTCCAGGTTGGCACGCATGTTAATACGGTTATAGCCGAAACCAGCCTGATAGCCACGACCGCTGGTGAAGTCCTTGAACAGGTCACCTTCGTGAGCGAAATCAATAGCTGCAAAATATTTCACGAGTTTGGTACCTCCCGAAACATCCACACTGGCATTGTAAGACATGGCTGTGTTGTTGAACAGTTCCTTCTGCCAATCCACGTTAGGATAGCGGTCCCATTCCTCAGCATTAGCAGGGTTACGATACTTGTCGATGATGGCCATTGGCTTGTAAGAACCCCAGGATTTTTCGTCGCTGATGTTCAGCTCGCGCTCTACCACCCTGTTCAGGAGTCGGAAAGTATCATAAGCATCATATTTCTCAGGCAACTTGGAAACCACCTTCATGGTAGCATTCGCCTTTACGTGTACGGCGGCCTTGCCTTCCTTACCACGCTTGGTAGTAATGAGGATGACACCGTTACCACCCTTCACACCATAAACAGCAGTAGCAGAAGCATCCTTCAATACGGAGATGCTCTCTACTGAAGAAAGGTCAACGGTGTTCATGGCACGCTCCACACCATCCACGAGAACGAGAGGGTCGTTGGAACCGTTGATAGAAGTCTGGGTACGGATCACGATCTTAGGATCTTCCTCACCTGGCATACCTGTAGAAGAGAAGGTAACGACACCAGGAAGATTACCTGTCAGTGCCTGACCCAAAGATGAAACTCCGGCATGACGATTCAAAGTCTTTGAATCAGTCTGGGAAATAGAGCCGACTACAGAGGCTTTCTTCTGCTGACCATAACCAACCACTACTACCTCGCCCAATGTATTGTCATCAGTCAAGGTAATCTTAAACTGTCTTTTCTTACCTACTTTAATAGTTTGCGAATCCATACCGATGTAGGTAATGACAAGGGATGAATTTTCTGAAGGCACAGAAATCTGGAAATTTCCATCCATATCCGAAATGACACCCGTAGTTGCATTTCCCTTCACTTTCACAGTAGCACCAATCAGAGGCTCTCCTGTGCCGTCAACAATACTACCCTTCACAGTAATCTTCTGGGCTTGTGCGTTTAGGCTGCAGAAGGCTCCCACGAGGCATAGAGCTGCTGTCCGCTTAAATGTAAACACTTGTTCAATCATGTTGTATCATTTTAATTAAGTTTGTTCCTTTGTTTCTAGGTGTTATTACTTCTTGGTTAAAGAACACGGCTGCAAAGGTAGAAAACTGTCATGAGAACGTGTTTTCTTGATGTTCCAAATGTTTTCACTCTTGTTACAACACACCGCAACTATCACATTTCCTGCACTTTATGATAAAGAAGAAAAAGTAATATAACATCACAAAAAATGGCGCATATCACTATGCACCATTCTCGTAAACAATTAAAACTTGTTTCACAACAATCTTGTAATTCATCAATATGAACTGTTTTCTTTATATAAAAGCATAAATCTAAAAATAAATTCATCAATTAATTCTTCACAAGTCTCACACCATAAATCTGTCCTACCTGCTTGCCCTTGTGAGCTACAAACTTCACTCTTACTTCCTTCTTGCCCTTAACAAACTCTGAAGGAATGGCATAATCAACGGTCTTAAACTGAGTGGTGCGCCAACGATGGCTATTGTTTACACTCGTGAGAAGATGGTCGTCGATATAGATGTCAAACTCACTGGTACGCCATTCATCCTGACCCCAAAACTTGAGCTGGAGACTAAGGTTAGTCTCTCCCTTGGTCTGCATCAGATAGCTGAAATAATGACCATCCTTTGCATCACGGAAGAAGATACCCTCTGTATTACCCTTGCTCGAATCATCTGTCTCCATACGATGGTCGGTCTCTGGCTGTTGTTCTCCAGGGCTCACCTTATCCACAGTTCTAGCCTCCAAAGCCTGACGGGCATTTTCCTCATCAGCCAACTTCTGCATATAAGCCTTGTAATCATTCTCGCCGAGTGCCAACCAATACATCATATAGCGGGAATCATGAATCTCGAAGAAAGGCTGCAGTTCACCATCAATGGCATTCTCCATTCGGGTGGCAAGTTTAAAGTGCAATGGCTTGCCAGAAATCGGCTTCAGTTCTTTGGCAATGTCGTCGAGATGTTTCGGCAACAGAATAGGAGCCTTGTCAAGAGCCAGTTTCTTTCCACTGGCATACTGTCCGAAACGGCTGTCATCAGCAATGAGTCTACGCATATCCTCCGTTCCCGTCTTCATGCCGAGCAGGATAGGACCATACATGATTGCCACATACTGAGGCACAT
>OQVN01000250.1_pt1 | contig 21627 bp, 17 predicted proteins | sample 1691621 | NCBI WGS metagenome assembly OQVN01 (sample SAMN03418278, study PRJEB22391) | human gut metagenome | biome: human-gut; feature: organic feature; material: feces | host: Homo sapiens | place: Tanzania | collected 2013-01 | reverse complement strand
TGGACACCCGCCAGTGTTTTGTTATGCGCAATGATCAGCGTCGGCTTGTTCAGCGCCTGGATCACATTCGCCATGGTAAAGGTCTTACCCGAACCGGTGACACCCAGGAGGGTCTCGAACTGATTGCCCTGCCGGAAACCTTCTACCAGTTCCGCGATTGCCTGCGGCTGGTCTCCGGTGGGTTGATATTCGGAATGTAATTTGAATTGTGAGGGTTCGTTAGATTGCTTCATACCGCATCTCCGTACTTATCTGTTACCTTTATTATTTCATGTCACGCACAGATTATAGCAGACTTTTTTTGAAAAGTACAGAGATCATCGAAAATATGTTCGGTATTTTATTCAAAAAATGCAGAGACTTACGTCCCTGCATTTTTGTTCACAGCTTATAAAGTACAGATATTTTCCGGATTACCGTTCAGATAAGCATACACATTGGAGAATTCAATACCGGCTCTGCGCACCATAGCTTCTTCCGACAGAAATGCCACATGAGGTGTCAGAAGTGTATTTTTCGCATGCAGCAGCGGTTCCTCTGCCGGGATCGGCGGTTCACAGTCAAATACATCCACAGCGGCTCCCGCGATCCGTCCTTCATTCAGCGCATCTGCCAATGCTTTGCTGTCCACGATCGGGCCTCTTGCGCAGTTAATGAAGATGGCGGACTTTTTCATCAGAGCAATTTTCTCTGCACTGATCATGCCTCTGGTCTCCTTGTTGTTCGGTGTATGCAGAGATATAATATCACATTCGCCCAGCAGTTCATCCAATGTCTTGTAGACGATGCCGGCCGCTTTCACTTCTTCTCTCTCATGTCTGGCATATGCGTAAACTTCAGCACCGAATGCCTGAAAAAGCTTTGCCGTCATGAATCCGATCTGACCGCATCCGATGATTCCAACCTTTTTCCCTGCGATCTCCCTGCCGCACAGTCCTGCGGAGGTTCCGCCGTTTCTCACCGCATGATCCGCCTGCTGCAGATAACGGTACAGGTCGATCGCCATACCGATACAGAGCTCAGATACGCAGACATTGGAATATCCTGCACAATTACAGATCATAATATTTTTCTCACGGCAGACATCCGTTGCCACATGATCGATTCCGGTAAATGCAACGGCGATCATTTTCAGAGCATCCGCACTTTCCACCACTTCTGCCGGATAAGCATTGTTGGCGATCATAACAATGTCCTGTCCTGCCGAACGTCTCTTTAATTCTTCGGGATCCGTGGTTTTGGTATCATAATAAGTAAATTCGTGACCGGCATCCAGAATGGGCTGTGCCAGTTCTCTGATCATCTCTCCGGGTACTCCCAGAGGCTCTAACAGACTGATCTTCATATGTGTGCTCCTTCCGTCCGCTTCCGGACACTTTATTTTTCCAGAGAATAGTCTCTGCTCAGATCCTTATACAAAAGATAGCGCATCTCGCCGGGGCCGTAGGTTGTCACATAGTGAGGGCAAAAAGCATTGATATAAACAAAATCCTCCGGCATCATCTCATGATGTGTTCCGTTCAGGAAAATGCTGGCTCTTCCGTTCAGTACATATTCTCCGTGTTCAAATACATGCATCTCCGTACAGGGAAATGTTACGCCCGGATCAAATGCCATGATATTGCAGCCCATGTCATAACGCAGGTCACTTTCCGGAAGACACATCTGTACTTTCTCCGCCGTGGTCCGCGTCACCGGGATATCCAGGGTACTGGACACCAGTACATCCGGCATGGGATAAAATTTAGTCGGAATATATTGTTTCCGGATCCAAAGAAGGCTTGTCTCCTCGCACTTCTTATTTTTCACTGTAAAATCCGTCATGGGAGGGATATAGCAGAAGCCTTCCTTTTCCATGTGATAATTTTTACCGGCAATATTCACTTCTGCCTCTCCATCCAGCATGAACAAAAAACTTTCATAAGGCGAAACGATCGCTTCCTTGGTCCCGCCGTCCTTAAAAATCTTCAGACGGCATTCCAGAAAGCTTGCTCCCATTGCCGGAGTGCACAAATAATAGCATTTCGTATCCTGCCACTCAGGAAGCGGCCCGGGAACCATAAATGCCTTCGGAATGATGGCGTACAGTCCCGGAACATATTCCGTACGGGAGATACTCAAATGATTCGATTCTACCAGTTCCATACCGGCATTTACAAGAGGTATTTCCATTTTTTACTTCTCCTTTTTAATCAATCTTAATATTCAGGATTCTCGCGATATTGCGTCCTGTCATCAGTTCAATAGCTTCCTTCTGCTTTTTCTCGTCATCTGCAAAAGCTGCCTGCGCAGCCAGCTGTGTCTTCAGCAGAGACAGTTTAAAGCTGTCACCGGGCCAGTCGGAACCCATCAACAGTTTCTCCGGAGTCAGTCCCTCTGTAAACAATGCTGTCTTACAGCTCAGATACATGGTTGCGGACATATCCAGATAGATATTTTTATTTCTTGCAGCGATCATTTTTGCATCTGTGCAGTAGTTCGGAGTACACATATGTCCCATGATAATGGTCACATCCGGGAATGCCTTCGCAATCTCTTCAAAATAGAACGGATGGTTCATCTCCTCGGACCCTCCGTGAGAGAACATCGGTACTTTATACTCTCTGCACACTTCCATCAAAGGATCCACCAGATCATGATTACCTAACAGATACCCGTGCAGACGGGGATGAAGCTTCAGTCCTTTCATTCCGTGATCCAGATAATATTTCAATTCACTGACGGCATCCTTGGATTTGGGATCCACCATGCAGAAGCCGAACAGTCTGTCCGGATACTTCTCGCAGCACTCCAAAACATATTTATTGTTCATATCCTGTGCTACCGTACAGACACCTGCCATATCAATGCCCGCTGCATCCATATCCTCCAGAATACGTTCCACCCTCATGGGATTTTTGGTAAATCCATCACGGCCTGTTGCTGTAGTGGGTACATATAAATGATTGTGATTGTCTATGATCTTCATACGCTTTTCCTCCTGTTACCAGTCTTTTCTTGGGTTCACCATTTTACCTGCGCCGGGCTGGCCTACGATCTTGCCGTTCTCCATGACTACCTGTCCCATGACAATAGTCATGACCGGCTTGCCTTTCAATTTGAATCCGTTGAACGGTGTGTACTGGGTCTTGCTGTACATCTCCTCGTGGGTCACGGTCCACTCCATATTCATATCCACCAGCGTAATATCTGCATCGGCGCCTACCTGGAGCACTCCCTTTCTGGGGAACAGGCCGTAGATCTTGGCAGGATTCTCGCACATGACTTCACAGACTCTTTCAATGGTGATCTCACCTTTGTTACAGTGATCCAGGATCAGGGGAAGTGAAGTCTGCACACCGATCATTCCGGGAAGCGTATCCCACCAGGATCTCTCAAATTTCTCTTCATGAGAGTGGGGGGCATGATCGGTGCCGATCATATCAATATCGCCGTTTGCCACGCCATTCCACAACGCATCTCTGTCTTCCGGATAACGGATAGCCGGTACCACACGGATTGCGCCTCCGTATTTCGGATAATCCTCGGTACTGAAAGTGTACCAGCCCGGACCAGTGCTGCAGGTTACTTTCATGCCTTTGCGCTTTGCATCCTTGATCAGTTCCAGGCCTCTCTTGGAGGACAGATGCGTAATGTTCACACGGCATCCGGACAGATCCGAGAACACCAGTGTCTGTAAAATTGCGGAAATCTCCACAATATCGGGTCTTGCTTCTTCATGGGTCAGAAAATCTTTGGGATCTCTTCCGGATTTTTTCAGCTTCTCCGTATAGTATTTTACTAGTCCCATATCCTCTGCATGAACATTTACCACATAATCTCTGGCTGCGATCTTTTCAAAAATAGGTACAGCCTCCTGTGTGGTAGGCAGACGATGATGATCCGGCAATACATTGTCCGGTGTTCCCATATCCCATTTGAATCCACAGCAGCCTGCATCCATCAGTCCGTCGATCTGGTCCTCGTTGTCTACCAGGAAAGCATACAGACCATAGTTGACCAGACATTTTTTCTCGAAAATACTTTTTTTATACAGAAAATTCTTCACATTCAGACAGGACGGATGTACATTGGGCATATCAAATACCGTGGTGATACCGCCTGCTGCCGCAGCCATGGAGCCGGTATACGCATCTTCTTTATAAGTCAGATCTTCACCGGGATCCCGGAAATGAACATGTTCGTCAATTCCACCGGGCATTACCAGTTTACCGGTAGCATCGATCACCCGTCCGGACAGTTCTTCCAGACCGGTCCAGTCCTTACCCTCTTCCACAATCTTGCCGTCTTTGACTGCCAAATATCCTTCTCTGATTCCATCAGAGCTTACAATAGAAGCATTTGTAATTAACAGATCATATTTTTGTTCTTTCATACCGTCTCTCCTTTACTGTTTTGTATATAATGTATGAGGCGCCGGATAAGTACTCCGGCTGCTCTTTGCATTCATTAATATAGAAATGTATGCCTGATAAACGGCAACATCAAATGGTTTATAGAAATTGATCTTCATTCCCTCGTGCTCCAGCCGTGCAAGTAATGCTTCTTCCAGGCCGTGAAGACCGGGGCAGCCAAGCATATAGGCCAGGCCGTCAAAATCACTGCATCCCAGCATGAAGCTGTCGCATCCCGTTGTCTCATAAATATCGCGGATCACATCAAATACGCCTTCCACGATCCCATCCCTGTCTTTAAAACCGCCTTCGGGAATCTGTACTGCCCGTACGCAGGTCAGTCGATGCGCCATACCCAGTTCCCTGGCCATTTTATAAAATCTGCCGTTGATACGCTCCAGTCCGGTGATCACACTGATTCGGTCCGTAAATTGTGTAGAATACAGAAATGTACTTTCCGTAGGTCCGATTACGGGAATGGATACCGCTTCCCTGCAGGCTGCCAGTCCGGTGTCCGCCGTGCAATTGATCACAATGGCATCCGCGCCTTCCGCTTCTGCCTGTACGGCTCTCTCCACCACACCACGCAGTGCGTATGCCTGATCGTAAGCATTCAGCATCAGGAATGGTCCGTTTTCTATAAAAGAAAATTCAAATTCGCAGGGAAGTTCCGTGATGCATTTTTTATTCGTATATTCTGTCTTATTGGTGTTTCTGCTCTGACCGTCCGTTCCTTTCACTCTCTTGGTGATCGGCGCTATGACTGTGATCTTCATTTTGCGTCCTCCCATTTACGATAAAATTTCCCGATTTCTCCGATGATTTCCTGTTTCCAGGGGAGTAGTCGTATGGGTGTTTCTTCCCGCAGCCTGCGAATCTCTTCTGTCAGTTCCGATGCTGCCACCCGATACCTTTCTTCGTATTTCTCCGCATCATAGACTTTCTGTCCCTGTACATACACTGCTTCTACCGCTTTTCTGGTTCCGCGGTGAAGCAGCAGATCCAGCAGATCTGCGTCTGCATCGGCATAGGGTCTTCTCAGCTCTTCTACCGAAATTCCAACAAAATCAGCCTTTTCTCCGACTTTGATCACTCCCGGAGACAGTCTACCGTCTGCAATGCCGGCTCCGGACCCCGTAGCCATTCTGAGGGGTTCGTCCGGTGCCACTTCCGCACCGATACCGCAGGCTGCATTGTTGAAATAAGCAATTCTCAGTTCTCTGAGATAATCCTGATCGTCATCCAGCGCACAGCCATCCAGTCCCAAAGCTATCGGGACATTTTTCTCCGCCAGTTCCCGCAGGGGAAAGACTCCGCTCCGCAATCGTATATTAGATGAGGGATTGTTCACTGCTATCACATGATACTTTGCCAGCAATTCTTCATCTTCCGGTGTCAGCCAGATCATATGTGCACAGCTTAAATTGTTTCCCAGAAATCCTATATCCGCATAATGTCTTAGAAAGGAACATCCCCAGGTCTTCTGTGCGTAGATCTGCTGATATCTGGTCTCCAACAGGTGCATATGGATCCGCATATGATGTGCATCTGCATAGTCTTTCATTTTCAGAAGGGCCTCATCACTGCACCATTGTCCTCCGTTGGGATGCAGTTGGATCTCTACCCAGCCTTCACGGATCTCCGGTTCCAACAGTTCTGTCAGTTCCTCGATTTTCTCCAGATATTCTTCTACCGTGAATACTCTGTCATGTATGCCGTCTGCAAACTTTTCGCGAAGGTCGTCGGGAAGACTCTCCAGGAAGCATGCTCTCTCTGCATAAATACCCTTGTTCTGATCCAGGTAGGGTGGGCATAAAATGCAGCGAAGGCCTGCCTGCCGATATCCACCGGCTGCCTGTACCAGTTCCGGCACCAGGTCCTCCCACCGGTTGGGATTATGGCTGTGAAGCACCGTTGTTACACCGGAAGAGATCAATTGCAGTCCGTCGAACCGTGTGGCAATCCGGTGATTCAATGCCGGCAGTCTCCACAGATCCTGTAACCACAGTTCCAGGCTTCTGTCCGGTACACCAAATCCAGTGGGAGATACTGCCCTTCCATGATCATGGGCATCGATAAATCCGGGCAGCACCAGCCAGTTTTTCTGTATCACTTCCGCATCCGGCATCTGTCTCCTGCCTTCCGCAAGACTGCCTTTCCAGATCACCCTGCCGTTCTCCACCGCAAAAGCGATCCCTGTCTGCACTTTTTCCTCTGTTCCGTCCCACAGATATGCGGGAGCCATCAGATATTTCATTTCCATCCCTGCCTTACCGCACTTACTGTAACCTGCGGTCCAATTGTTTTACTGTCTCATATAAGATCTCACAACCGGCTGCCAGATCCTCCGGTGCCGTATATTCCTGCGGAGAATGACTGATTCCTCCTCTGCTGGGCACAAACAGCATCCCCGTCCGGAACGTCCGGGTCATGAACATGGCATCATGAAAAGCTCCGCTGGGAAGCTTACAATATGCTGCCTGCTGCTGTTCGCAGATTGTTTCCATGGTCTCCATAACAGAGAGATCCATCGGTGCGCAGGGATAATCCGCCACATCTTTTTTCACATAGTGCAGTCCACCGGCCTCACAGATTTCATCCAGCCGGCGAAAAATCTCTTCCGTGATCTCATGCCTTTTTTCATCCGTCTGTTCTCTTACTTCCAGTGTAAATCTGACCTCTCCGGGGATCACATTCATAGCTCCCGGAAGCACCGTAACCTTACCTACAGTTCCTACTGCGAATTCACTGCCCTTTTCCTGTACAATCTGCGGGATCCGGCGGATCAGATCCGCGGCGCCTACCAGTGCGTCCCTGCGGTCCTCCATCATGGTGGAACCGGAATGATTGGTCTCTCCCATCACGGTGATCAGATACCTGCTGACACCCGCAATCGCTGTGACGATTCCGATCTGTTTCTTCTGTTTCTCCAGATTTCTTCCCTGTTCCACATGCATTTCCAGAAAACACGCCACATCTTCTCTGCGTCTGGCTGCCTTCTTCATGGAATCCACGTCCACTCCGTAGATTTTCATGACCTCTCTCCGGGACACTCCGTCGGCATCCGTATCCTCTGCCGAGAATCCGGTAAGGGGCAGTCCGGAGATGGCATTGCTTCCGGATAATCCTTTTCCGAAGCGGACACCCTCCTCATCTGCGAATACGATGATCTCCAGCGGATGACTCAGCTGTTCTTTCCGCTGTGTCAATTCTTCGACCACCTCCAGTGCACCTACGCAGCCGTATACTCCATCGTATTTACCGCCATTGGGGACGGTATCCAGGTGGGATCCCATCATGATCGGTTTTTTCTCTGGATCGGTGCCTTCTCTTCTGGCAATCATATTGCCGGCCTCGTCATAGCGGATCTTCATTCCCAGATTGTTCAGGTATTCTGAAAATACATCTCTCCCTGCTTTATCCTCCGGTGAAAAGGCAATTCTGCTGTAAGTGCCGTCCTCCTGCCTTCCGCAGGCATAGATAGCTTCCAGTCTCTCAACGATCCTGTTCTGATCGATCATCTCCGTCACCTCCCGTTCTATTTTTTCATGCCGAATCAATGTAGATAGTAGAGACAGGCCTCTGTCCCTCCGTCCACGACCAGATTCTGCCCTGTAATATTCCTGCTTTCCCCGGAAGCCAAAAACACTGCCGCGTTTGCAATAGCTTCCGCCGTGATCACTTCCGGATCCGGCTGATAGCGTTCCAGGAAGCGGTCTCTTTTCTCTATAGGGAACCCATCATTGAGCGGAGTATCCACATATCCCGGACTGATAGCGTTACATCGGATTCCCTGCCTTGCAAAATCCATGGCAATACTTCTTGTCAGGCTGATAACGCCCGCCTTGGCGCAGGCATAACCGACTTTATTGGGTACCGGATGCATTCCGTAGGTTCCGGCAATATTGATAATGTTGCCATCCCCCTGTTCTTTCATAATTCCGATCACTGCCTGTGACAGAAGGAAGATACTGTACAGATCCGCTTCGATCACTTTTTTAAAATCTGAAAAATCTGTTGTCTCTACTGTGCCGGTAGGACTGATACCGGCAGAATTAAATAAAATATCAATTCGTCCGTGTTGTTGTAAAATTTTATTTACCGTGTCACGAACCTCTTCTTCCCTTGTCACATCGCAAGGGTAAAACTGTACTCTTCCACCGTTTTCCTGTATTTCCTCCAGAACCTTCTCCGCTCTGTGAGCGTTTCTTCCCAAAATACAGATAACGGCTCCTTCCGCTGCAAACGCTTTGGCAGCGGCCCTGCCAATACCGGAGGTTCCTCCGGTAATGACAGTGATTTTGTTATTGATACCGCTCATGCCTATTTCCTTTCCCGAATATCGCTTAATATACTCCGGGGTTAGCCTCATCTGCGGTGAAGTTGTGCTCGTAACCTTCGTTAGAGATCTTGTCCACAACGTTCTCCTTAAACTGTGCTGCCAGATCATCGGTGATCAGATCCGGATTCATCTCATGGCTGTCATCATATTTATAATCCCAGCCGCTTACAACGGTACCGAAGCCGACTTCCGTAACTCCGGTAAGCATGCCCTCGGTTACATAATGCTTTACAACGTCCTCCATCTTGGTAGACCAGTTGTTCTCAATATAAGTGATGATACCTGTAGGATAGTCTTCTACGTTGGAAGCGTTTCGCCCAAAGGTGTAAAGGTTATTCTCTTTTACAACATCCAGAACTCCATAATAGCCTTCGGAAATATCACCGAAGATCACATCGCAGCCTTTTTCCACACAGAGGTTGGCCGTCTCATTAGCTTCCGCCACGTCGGAGTAATCCGATACATACAGAATCGTTACTTCCGTATCGGGGTTAGCTGCCTTAGCGCCCTCTATAAATCCGCATACCTCATCGGTATAAGCCTGATTACCCTGGTTAGCTCCGATGAATGCCACTTTACCGGTCTTGGATACCAGTGCTGCCAGGTAACCGTAACCATAACCAAGATGTGCGCCGGATACATAAACAGATGTCAGGTTTGTATCATTACCAACAGTCCCGGATGCAATACAGAACTGAATGTCGGGATATTCTTCCGCAACAGCTTTCATATCATCATCAAACTGTGACCCCCAGCCAATGATCACATTGTATCCCATGCCTGCGTAATCACGCAGTGCCTGCAGCTGGTCGGATGCGGTGACATTCTCAGAATAAGCAGTGTCGCATCCCAGGTCCTTAAGATGCATCAGTGCATTATAGCCTTTCGTGTTAAAGCTTCCGTCATTGGCACTTCCGGGAAGAAGCATTGCTACTTTTGTTCCCTCGTAATCAACGGTTCCGTCGGATGCTGCCGTTGTCTCTGCTGTAGTACTTTCCGCTGCTGCCGTACTCTGTGCGTTGGTCGTCTCTGCTGCGGGTGCGGAGCTTCCGCAGCCTGCCAGTGATGCCATAACCATTCCTGCCGTAAGTAGAACTGCAATCAATTTTTTCATATCGTTTCCTCCTCTGGTAACTGATAGATTTATGTAAATCCCCGATAAATGCCGAAGATTGACATCGTTTTTACTGTTTCTGATAGTATTTTGCCATTGCTGCCGGATGTCTTCTGGAACTGCCGGTCAGCAGGATAACGATCAGTGCCGCAATATAAGGGAACATCTGGATCACATAGGATGACAGATTGATAAAGGATAACAGCTGGATTCTCTTCTCCAGTGCTTCGGCCAGTCCGAAGATCAATGCGGCTCCGGTCGCTCCGAGCGGACTCCAGCCTCCGAAATAGGCTGCTATGATTCCCATCCATGCTCTTGCTCCGGTCATTTCTTCCGTAAATGTCTGTACCTGCTGGATTGCCAGGATCGAACCGCCCAGTCCGGCAAACAGGCCTCCCACAATAACAGCAATGGTTCTGGTCTTAAACACATCGATTCCCAGAGTATCTGCACATCTGGGATTCTCTCCGACAGCGCGGATCTGCAATCCCCATGTCGTATGGAAGAGAATGTACCAGCTGATGGGAACAATAAAATATACCAGGTAAGTGATGATCGGCTGATTGAACAGGATCGGCCCGATCACCGGGATTTTGCTGAGTCCCGGAATCGCCACCTCTCCCAGTCCTTTAAACTGCGGGATACCTCCGGTACTCCAGAACAGTCGAAGCAGCGAACTTGTAAGTCCAATGACGATAAAATTAAATGCCAGACCCACGAGGCACTGATTGGCCCCGATCCGTACCGCAAATACGGAAAACAGTGCTGCAATCAGTCCGCCTGTGACGACTCCCAGCAATACTCCCAGCCATGGATTCCCGGTCAGCAGTGTGATCACCACACTGATAAAACAGGCTCCCAGCATACTGGAATCCGCATTCATACAATATACTCCGGACTTCTCGGAATAACATACCCCGATGGCTGCCATAAGGATGGGCACTGACAACCGTAACGCAGAACTCAGATAAAGAATGATATTATCAGCCATTTGAATTACCTCCTTACGCAGCAGTCTTTGCTGTCTTTTTTACTTTGATTTTCTTATATTGCTGAAGCGCACTTCCCGAAATGATGAATACCATGATGCATCCCTTGATAAGAGATAACAGTGCACTGGGAACTCCCAGAGTACGCTGCATGGCATTGATACCGGTGTACAATGCGCTGAAAAACAGTGCTGCCGGAATCACTCCTTTGGGATTCAGTCCCGCAAGTAGTGCCACGATCAGGGAATCCCAGCCGATACCGGTTGCATAACCGCCTCTTAAGTTGGTGTATTTTCCTACCAGCTCCACACCGCCAGCCAGTCCGCAGAATGCACCGTTCATCAACATTCCGAAGATAAATATTTTAGTAGGATTTCCGCCTGCGGTTCTACATGCCATGGGTGACAATCCGGCCATCCGCAGTTTCAGGCCCATGGGATTGACCCAGAGGAAATAGGTACACAGGATGACTACGATCAATGCTATAAAGATTCCACTGTGCAGATAACCGATATTTTTCCACTGTGTCAGTAAATACTGCGATGTGAAATCATCCGTATGAGGATAACTGGAGCTGGATTTGGAAGCCATGGGCCCGATAACCAGCGCTGACACGATCAGAGCTGCCACATAGTTCAGGATCAATCCGGTCAGCACTTCGTTAATTCCCTTTGTCAGACGCATCAATACCGATATTCCAGCGAACAGAGCACCCAGTATCATTCCGCTTAACAATGCCAGCGGAAGTGCCAGTACTCTGGGAAGATCCGGAAATAAGATCGCTATGATACCGACTCCCAGGCCTCCCATAAACACCTGCCCCTCCTGTCCCATATTAGAAGCACCGGCCTTATAGGCAATGGCTGTCGAAGCTCCGACGATCATATAAGGTACAGATCGGTTCAGCGTATTGCCGATCGCACTTTTACTTCCCACAGCGCCTTTGATCAGCTGTACGAAAAAGTCGATGGGATTGATCTTCCACAAAAGCAGGAAGCACGCTGCTATGATCAGTCCCAGTATTGCTCCCACAATGGGACTTAACTTCAGTATGGTTGCATAGATTACACTGCTGTCGATTTTTTTCTTTTTCATATCACGCAATCTCCTCCGCTTTTTTACCGGCCATGAGCAATCCGATGTTTGTCACATCAGCGCCCTCTCCCTTCATGATCCCGTTCAGGGTTCCTTCATAGAGAACTCCGATTCTATCACTGATCTGCAGGATCTCCTCCAGTTCGGTGGAGATATAGAGCACTGCGCTTCCGTTGTCTCTGGCTTTGATCATGGTGTCAAATACAAAATGCGTTGCATCAATGTCCAGTCCTCTGGTTGGATAGACCGCTATGATCAGATCCACCTTTTCTCCCACTTCTCTGGCAAGTACCAGTTTCTGCTGATTTCCTCCGCTCAGGTTCTTGCCCAGTTCCTCATCTCCGGATGCTACCACATTGAATTCTTCCATTTTTTCTCTGGTATAGATTCCCGTGGACCTCTGATTGATTGCCCATTTGGTACCAAAGGGAGCTTGGTCCGGCCGGTTAAACGCCATATTCATCTTAAGCGGTAATTCTCCGATCATCGCTGCATGCAGCCGATCTGCCGGAATGTATCCGATGGACAGCTGTCGGATATCCTTCGTCGGTTTATTGCCGATCTCCTGTCCCAGGAACTGTATGCTGCCTCCCGTAAGCTTTCTGAGTCCCATGATCAGTTCCGACAGATCCGTCTGCCCGTTACCGTCTACTCCTGCCAGACCAACAATCTCACCTCTGTGAACCTCCAGGGAGAAATTATGAATTCCGCCGGATCCTTCCTGCGGGCTTGTGGATGCATTTTCCAGCTTCAACACTACCTCACCGGGTTTGCATTCACTTTTTACCACATCCAGATTGATCTCTCTTCCCACCATGTAAGATGCCAGTTTTCTGTCATCCAGTCCTGCTTCATTATCCATGGTGGAAATCATGCAGCCGTCTCTCATGATCGATATTCTGTCACAGATCTCCAGTACCTCCGGAAGTTTATGGCTGATAAATATAATGGATTTTCCCTCTGCTTTGAGTTTTCGCAATACTTCAAACAATCCCTCTACCTCCTGGGGTGTCAGTACTGCGGTAGGCTCATCCATGATCAACAGATCTGAATCCCGGTACAAAGCCTTTACGATCTCTACCCTCTGCTGTTCTCCTACGCTCAGGTTCTCGATCAGTGCATCCGGACGAATGTTCAGTCCATAGGTATCCGACAGCTCCATTATTTTTTTCTTTGCCTTAGCTGTGGGGATCTCGATCCATCGTCCTTCCTTCATTCCCAGAATTACATTTTCCAGTACTGTAAATTTCTCTACTAATTGGAAATGCTGATGGATCATTCCGATACCCAGCCGGATAGCCTCTGCCGGAGTATCGATCTGCACTTCTTTTCCGTTCCACAGGATTTCACCGGAATCTTTACTGTATAATCCGTACAGCATATTCATCAGTGTTGACTTTCCGGCTCCGTTCTCACCCAGCAATGCATGGATCTCTCCCTTTCTGATTGCTAGTGACACTTCCTTGTTGGCAGTCACCCGTCCGAAGGTCTTTGTTATGTTTCTCATTTCTACCATATAATTTTCCATTGCATTTCACCCTTTCTGTTTTATCGAGGTGTTCTTCCGCATATAAAAAGGCGCTAAACATTTCTGTTCAACGCCTTTGTTTGCTTGATATCTTAACATCTCCTCCAAAAGGTGTAAATATACATTTGTACAAATCCAGACCCATCATTTTGTATCTGTCTACAATCCTTGTCCGATACCCGCGCATTTTGTTGCAAACAGAATACGCCCTTGCTATATTGTAGGGGACGATACGGCATTGTAATTTTCTACAGTGTACTTTTCTACAGAATGGAGGGAACGATATGACTTCACACTATATAAGAATGTGTATCATTACAAGACGTGAAAAAATATCTGTTCTGCAGGATGCGCTTTTGGAACTCGGAGTCGACGGTATGACCGTGGCCGAAGTGGAAGGAAGCGGTCAGCAGAACGGACAGATCATCTATGAAGACGAAGACGGTAATCAGAATATCATGCTGATTCCCAAAGTCAGAGTCACTCTGATTCTGACATCCATAGATGCTGAGACGATTTTGGAGAAGATTCTTCCGATTCTCCGCACCGGTAAAGTGGGAGATGGTAAAATCTTTATCCAATACATTGAAGGACAGATCGTCACTGCCCGGACCGGGTACGAATATGTGGCTGAGAAATTGCCCGAAAGCAAAGGAGGAATCTTTATGGAACCCGCTAAGAAACCCATGACAAAAATCAGTATTATTACCAGAAGAGAGAAGTTTGAAGAGTTGAGAAAAGAATTGCTGGCCATCGGGATCACCGGTATGACCATTCTCAATGTAAACGGCTGTGGCGTACAAAAAGGCCTCACGCGCATCATCGAAGGTGTCACCAAACGCCTGCTGCTGGCTCCCAAGATCCAGATTGATATCGTGGTCTGCGCCGTTCCCGTGCAGACCGTTATCGATACCGTATTAAAGGTAGTTCAGACCGGTAATATCGGTGATGGCAAAATTTTCACCTGCCCCATCGATCATGTAGTCCGGGTACGTACCGGAGAGACCGATGCCGAGGCACTCTGATCTTATGACTTTATGTTGTCGTCACTGGTAATGTTCATATAATTTTTAATATAATAGCAAATATAAAGTGGAAGCAGCTGATACATATCTTTCAGGTTGATATGCATCAGCTCTTCTATTTTATTGAAGCGATATCGTAAGGTATTGATATGCACATACATTGCCTGAGATGCCAGGTTGAAATTGCAGCTGTTCTCAAGATATACCCACAGAGATTCCGTAAGATCTGTTCCGTTCACTTTGTCATACTCCTCCAGAACCCCGATTCTCTCCCGGTAAAACTGCAGAAACTGTTCTGTATTATGAGATGCCCGCAATATCTGATAAAATCCGATGTCATAATAACTGATCAGCTCTTCCTCCCGATTTTTGGTCAGGGCAGCAAACATATTTAGAATGAACACCGCTTCATCAAAACTTTCTTTTACACTGGTAATCGGCTGATAACTTCTGCCGACAGCCGCACGGAATTTTACATCCGGATATCTTTTCTTCATGAGTCCGATACATTTTTTCAGTAATGCATAGTTTTCTCTTCCATTGGTATCCGCCGGACTTACTTCCATCAGGAATATCATGGAATGTCCATAATGCATTGCATAGCAGTGCCATTTATCCTGCTTCAGCTGTCCGAGAAATGCCTGATAAATATATTCTTTAGTCTCTTTTTTCTCCAGGTTATAGTTTTTATAATTTACTTTCAGGATTGCCACCTGGTAGGCACTCAGCGGATTCAGTCCAAATCCCTCCAGCTGCTCCACCCCGGCCAGCATACTGCCCTTGTCTTCTCTGAACAGCAATTCTCCGATGAAAGACTCTTCTATGATCTCCGGATTGCGCATTCGGAATATATATTCATTCGCATGCTTTTCAAAAAGACGGACATTCATCTCCTGTGGGAATGCCACTATGGGAATCTGGTAACGTTCTCCGATCTGCTGCATTTCCTCCTGCCATTCCTTGCGGATCAGTGTCTCCTTCATCAGAATCCCGGCCGCATGGTATTCCTGGCACTGTTTCAGAATTTTACGCAATTCCGTCATGGAATTCACCTGCATGAGTATCAGCAGTTCCCCTCCGAGAAGTTCGGCATAGTTCATCTCTTCCATACCGTAGCTGACTTCTGTCACTACTTTATCCCGTAGTTCCTCCGATCCGTATATGGTACTGTTCTCAATCTTACTGTTTTCCAGAATCTGTTTTAATGTTACTCTCATAAGGCCTCCAAAAATGCAGAAAGCACCGGTCAAATGACTGGCGCTTTCCATATCTTCTTCTCTTATTGGTATTTTATTGGTATGCTTTTTTAATCCTCTGATAATCTTTCTCAGAAATCAAAATTATACTACCATGTTTCATACCATAAGGGAAGAAAAATTTTTCACTTTCTTCCTGAAATTTTCCATGATACAGATCGGATTCCACAAATGGAACATAACCGGTACGGTCCCGTTCTTTTCCGAAGTAATCCAACAAAAGGCACCATTTCCCATCCGGGAGTCTATAAGCAATCGGTGCTTCGTATTCATTGGCTTTATACTGTGACATCCACCGGTCGAACTCCGGCAGTCTCTCGTATTTTCCCAACAGTGTTTTTCCTCTTTCCAGTATTACAGCAAATGGATTCTGCCTGCTTTTCAACAAACGGTAATAATTCTCTCCATCCTGGAAATAGAAAGGGTCCACAATACTGGCCTCTTCCTTTTCATAGAGCAGCACCGGTTGGGAAAACACACGAAAATCCTTGGTAGTACTTCCGTAGATGGCCTTGGCTCCGTAATTATTCACTTCGTTGGACGATGCCCAATAGATCAGATAATCGCCTTCCTCCTCTCTGCACAGTGCTTCCGGTCCCCAAAAACATCCGAACCCACCGTCTCCAAGATCCAGCAGCCTCTGGTCAGACCAGTGCACCAGATCTTCCGATTCCCACATACTGATATAACGGCTTCCGAATCTTCCGATATTCGGCCATTTGCTGTTATATTTTTTCACAAAATTTTCCGACATGCATAAATCGGTTCCCAGAATAATGTATTTTCCTTCCTGGGTTCTCAGAATCGACAGATCCCTGACTCCCCGTTCCCCTTTTTCCGCGAAGAAAACCGGTTTCCCATGATTTACACTCTCCCAGTGGCAGCCGTCTGTGCTTACTGCGAAATGTACCTGCTCTCCGCTGCGATCATCTGCCTCTCTGTAATGAACAAACAGATAAATTTGTCTCTCTGTCATACCACCGTTACCTCTCTTTCCCCATTTCTCTGTTTATCGTTTAATTTCATGGCAATCATCATAAATACTACTCCCACGAGTGCCAGTATCGTACTGATTCGCAGCAAGCCTTCAATTCCGGCAACCTGCATCACCGTTCCGCCGAACAGGCTTCCGATGATTCCTCCGGCTCCGATTGAGCAGGCACTGATCAGCGCCTGTCCCTTGGTCCAGTCATTTTTATCAATCGTTTGATAGACATATTCCACACTGACTGGCCAATACATTCCAAATCCCCAAATATCAAATATCTGCAGCAATATAACATGCCATACATTTTGAGCAATCATAACGCAGAATACCATAAGGAATCCGGATACTGCGCTGAGCCGCAGAATGTTGGTCGTACTCAGCTTTTTAGCGATCACGACATACAATACTGCCGGAAGGAGTTCGCATACCGACTGTACCATCTCCACATAACCCAATTCCGGATTACCACCTCCCACATGGGTGATGATATCTACCAGGAAAACCGTCTGCAGTGTATATCCCATGAATAACAACATGGACGACAACAGGAAAAAAACAAATGCTGGATACTGTCTGAACAAATATCCGTACGAATGGGAATGATCTTCTTTCTCTTCTTTCACAGTCTGCGGTACCGGCTCCAGGGTGGCCACAGCAATCATCATTGCAATGGTCATGACTGCCTGTACTACCAGAATCACCTCTACGTGCGTATTGTCCACAATGTAGCTGATCACCACGCTGGCAATTCCCCATGCAATGGAGCCAAGTCCTCTCGCATAACTGTAATATACCGTACGTCCGGCATCTGTGAACCGTGTTGCAATAGCATTGACATAAGCTGTTGCACCGTTGACACAGCAGCCGAAGATTGCCAGCATAACAATTGATTTCACGAAGGATCCTTCCGACAAATAAAAATAAAGTGTCATGGGAAGGCACAGCATACACAGTGCGATCAGTATTCTTTTTAATGTAATAACTCTCGGATAGCGATCCGCAAAGTAGGATATTCCGATCTGTGATAGGATCGAAGCCACATATTTTACCGACAGAGTCACACCAATCTGACTCTCTGTCAGTCCCTTGGCCCTGAGTAATGGCACCACATATAAAGTTGCCGCTGCCATAACGCACCAATAAGCTATGTGTATCAGTGAATAGTGGACATTTAGTCCAAGATCTTTTTTGCCCATATCAGCCACTCCTTTTCGTATAAAAAAAAACAAAAGAGTTCCGAGAACTCCTTTGTTCTTCCTCATACTACGTCATGTACCATAGGGTGTCAATCATACCGGAGCATCTTTGTTCCACACTACAAAACAACAGATTCCTTATTGTAGAAAACTTCAAAGAATTAAAAGAATGCAACAAAAAACCTCAGTAGATTTCTCTACTGAGGTTTTCCCTAGCAGGGCTACAAGGATTCGAACCTTGAAATGACGGAGTCAGAGTCCGTTGCCTTACCGTTTGGCGATAGCCCTATGTATTGTTGTTTTCGACTTTTGCGCCGTCAACAATAGCTATTATATACACCCTCAATAAATATGTCAAGCATTTTTTTCAAAGATTTTTAGATTTTTTTCAACCATTGCATATAATACTTCGTCACCCCAGGAAATATCAGCATTTCCGCTGGTTGCCTCGGTCACTTCTTTTTCAAAAGACTGCTCTTTTTCCTTTGGAACCATGAGGATCAGTTCTACTTTTTCTGTATAAATGGTATCGATCATTGTCAGTTCCTCTTTTGCGATCAGATACTGTAATTTCCCAAGTCCATTGTAATCCGTTGCGATCGTCAGTTTTCTTCCAATCTGTTTATCAATGATCACACTATTTTCCAATCCGGTCTGCGTCGCTTTCTGGTAGGCACGGACAAGACCACCTGTTCCCAGCAGTGTTCCGCCAAAATAGCGGGTCACTACAACGCACACATTATGTATCTCTTCCTTTAATAATACGTCCAGCATTGGTCTTCCTGCTGTCTGTGCCGGTTCTCCGTCATCCGAGCAACGGCTGATCTCCTGTCTGTCCCCGATCACAAATGCGGAGCAATTGTGTCTGGCATCCCAGTATTTCTTTTTCATTTCATTTATAAAAGCAACTGCTTCCTCTTCGCTGCTTACCGGACGCACCGTCGCAATAAACCGGGATTTTTTCTCAACAATTTCGCCCTCGCCGCCGGCATATACTGTTTTCATCTCTTATGACTCCGATCTGTTTCTACATAACAGCTTCATACTATATCATTACGCTTCTTCTATAAATAATGTATACTTTTCTGTTTTCTGTATCAAAATACTATCATGAAATAAATATAAAATGCAATACACAACGGAATCAATATTTTCACTTTTTTCTTTATTATGACACATTTATTTGATATAATACATAGACGGTGGTTTTTTAACATTTGATCATAAAGGAGACTTATTATATGAATTATGGAAAGAAAGGTTCGAAGAAACGCCAGGCCGAACTGACTTCCAAGGGCATTATGTACGGCAAAAAAATGCGTGTTATTTTTTGCAAGGTATTGCTCGTATGCTGTTTTGCAGTTGCAATTATAGGCGGAAGCCTTGGATTTGGCGTCTATAAGGGCATTCTGGATTCTGCGCCATCCATCGATGACATCGACGCAACACCTACCGGTTATCTTACAACCGTGTTAGATAATCAGGGCAATGAGATTGCAACTCTGGTAGCTTCCGGTTCAAACCGTAAAAATGTAACAATTGATGAGATACCGATCAATCTGCAGCATGCCTTTGTTGCAATCGAAGATTCCCGTTTTTACGAGCACAATGGTATCGACCTTACCGGTATCATCCGTGCCGGCGTTACCGGTATCACTTCCGGCGGTAATTTTTCCCAGGGTGCCAGTACGATCACACAGCAGCTTTTGAAGAACACTGTGTTTACCGAGTGGACGAGTGAGACATCCTTCATCGACAAACTGGAACGCAAGATCCAGGAACAGTATCTTGCCGTACAGCTCGAGAAAAAAGTCAGCAAAAACTGGATCATGGAAAATTATCTGAACGCCATCAACCTTGGTCAGAATACACTTGGTGTGGCAGTGGCTTCGGAGCGATATTTTGGAAAAGATGTCTCAGAACTGACGCTCTCTGAATGTGCCGTTTTGGCAGCCATCACACAGAATCCGTCCAAGTTTAATCCGATCTCCAACCCGGAGAAAAATGCGGAACGCCGCATGAAAGTACTAAACAATATGCTGGATCAGGGATTTATCAGCCAGAATGAATATGACGAAGCTGTGGCAGATAATGTTTATGACAGAATCCAGTTAGTCAACGTAGAATTGCAGGATAACGGCATCAATTCCTACTTTATCGATGAGCTGACCGATCAGGTCATCCGCGACCTTGTGGAACAGAAGGGTTATACTGAAACACAGGCATATAAGACACTCTACCAGAGCGGTCTTACCATCTACTCTACACAGGATATGGACATTCAGAATATCGCCGACGAGGAAGTAAACAACCAGGACAACTATACATCCAGCCCAAAAGTTTCTTTCTCCTACCGTGTTTCCATCCGTTCGACCGATGGTTCTGTAAAGAACTACAGTGAGCAGACGATGCTTTCTTATTATAAGAATAAGGACAATCCAAACTTCAAGAGTACGAATTATTCCATCAACTTCGCCTCTGAGGAAGATGCAGATGCCGCTATTGAGCAATACAAAGCAGATATTATGCAGGAAGGTGATGAGATCGTAGATGGAAGCGAAACTGTTATCTATACTTTACAGCCACAAGCTTCCTTAACAGTCATTGACCAGTCAACCGGCGAAGTAAAAGCAATCGTTGGCGGCCGTGGTGATAAGACAGCAAGTAAAACTCTGAACCGTGCAACTGATACAACCAGACAGCCTGGCTCTACCTTTAAAATCCTTGCTTCTTACTCTGCTGCACTCGATGCCGGCGGTCTTACCCTTGCCTCCGTGCAGGATGATGCCCCTTATACCTATGCCGGAGCTAATGGCAAATCTGTCAGCAATTACGACAAGCGTTATCGTGGTTTTACCACTTTAAGAGAAGCGATTACAGATTCCATCAATATTGTAACTGTAAAAACGCTTGCACAGGTTGGTGTTTCCCTTGGCTGGCAGTATGTACAGGAATATGGCTTCACAACCGTTGATTCTCGTGATATGAATGAAGCCCTTGCACTCGGTGGTATCACGCAGGGTGTATCAAACCTTGAACTTACCGCTGCCTATGCTGCAATCGCAAATCAGGGAACTTATATCAAACCAAAGTTCTATACAAAGATTTTAGACCACGATGGTAATGTTTTAATTGATAATACAACACCGGAATCTCATACAGTTATCAAAGATACTACCGCATGGCTCTTAACAAGTGCCATGGAAGATGTTATGACTTCCGGTACCGGTACTTTCGCTTACTTTGGCAGTTCCATGGCTCAGGCAGGAAAATCCGGTACAACGACCAGCAGCCGAGATGCTTTATTTGCAGGTTACACACCTTATTATACCTGTGCTGTCTGGGGTGGCTACGATGATAATGCTATGCAGAAAGGTTCCGATACAAACTATCCAAAACGTATCTGGAAAGCTGTTATGAAACGGATACACGAAAATCTTGCTTACAAAGATTTCACAAAACCAAGTGGAATTGTTGCGGTCGCCGTATGTAAAGAATCCGGGAAACTTCCGATTGAAGGTGTCTGTGATCACGATCCCCGTGGAAACTGCGTTATTACAGAATATTTTGCACAGGGTACAGAACCAACCGAATACTGCGATCATCATACTGTAGCCAATATCTGTACCGCATCTAATATGTTAGCCGGCAGTTATTGCCCTGCTGAAACCGTTACCACGGGTGTATATGTCATCGGCGG
>OQVN01000249.1_pt1 | contig 21649 bp, 19 predicted proteins | sample 1691621 | NCBI WGS metagenome assembly OQVN01 (sample SAMN03418278, study PRJEB22391) | human gut metagenome | biome: human-gut; feature: organic feature; material: feces | host: Homo sapiens | place: Tanzania | collected 2013-01 | reverse complement strand
TTAGATTATAATAAAAAAATTAATAAGGAAGATAATACATTTCAAAAATTAATGGCAGATATATCAAAATCTAAAAAAGGCATTAAATTTGAATATTATAATTCAGAACTAGCAAAAAGGATTCCATCTCGGTTACTTTTCCTGTTGCTAAACCTCTTTCTATTTGATATGCCATAGCTTCTTGTTGCTTAGTACTATCTGAACTTATGCTTTCTGGTGCATTCCCTTTTTCTATGCTTTTTCTCATTTTATATCGATACTAAACTTCTTTCTCAGGTGAATTGACTGAAAATGCCCCTTAACCGTGAAGTACTGCCAGGATTCCTTATCCAGTTCTTCCTTGATGATCTTCCTCTTCATGCCATATTCGTTATAATAGCTAAAGATGCCCAGGTATGAATTAACTGACTGGATGGCATGATTGATGGCTTCGATGTTTCCGGCTTTTGCAGCATCATTGAGCCTACGTACTGACTTTCTGTAGTTATTGACGGTATTATTAACCGAATATACCCTATCCCGTTTGATAATGGCTCCCACAAACCTTACTCCCTTCGAGTAGTGCTGGAAATAGAATTTCGTCTCATTCAGCCGCAGACCTAAAGATGCAAGCGTCTCCCTTATCATCGGCATCAGGCGAAGGAGCGTCTCTTTCCTTCTTGCTACAAGAACCATATCATCTACGTATCTCACATGATGCTTGCAGTAGTAGTTTATCTTCCTGTCGAGCTTTGATAGCAGGAAATTCGCAAAGAGCTGGGCGAAGAGGTTGCCGATAGCCACGCCTCTGTCTTCTCCATTCGTGAATAAAGATTTCTCCTTGGGCAGGAACTCCCAGAGGTAATCTGCGCTCTTCTTCTCGCAATCCTTTTCAGGATGATGCATGACCACCATATTGCATAGCCAGCGCAGATCTTCCTTATCATCCCCATGGTAATTCTCTACGATGAAGTCATCTATCATCTTGGCAAGGAGCGGCTTGTGTATGCTCATAAAGAAGCCCTTCAGGTCTATTCCCATCACGTGGGCATCCTTCGTGTAATTCTCGCTCACCTCTCTTATATCCTGCTGGAGCTGCCTGATTCCCGCCAGCTGTCCCTTACCTTTCCGGCAGTTGTATGTACGGTCAGAAAACTGAGACTCAAACAGAGGTTCGAGTCTCAGTGCAATATAGTGGTGGATAATGCGGTCACGGAACTGACCGGCAAACACCTCTCGATAGCGAGGATATTTGACGACAAAGCAGATAGATTTTCCTACCTTATACTGACGTGAATTGACTTCATCAAGCAACTGAACGAGGTTGCTCATATAGTTCATCTCGAATTCCGTAGCGCCGACTGTTTTCCGCTTGTGACGGCGGCAGTCGAAATATGCTTCTAAGAGTATGTCGAAATCTATCATTTTCTATCTTATCGTTTTACCTATCTTCCTTATTTAGTGCTGAAACCGGGCGAACATGACCCTTATTCTGAACCTTATCGTTCCAGTTGTTGAGGTTGCCGTCGCTGAAGTTCAGATTCCACGCGTTCTGGGAACTGTTCTCGGTAGTCGCCGCAAATGTCTTGTTCTTAACTATGCATGATAGGATGCGGCCCATTTAATAAGGAAGGTTGCTCTCTCGGCTTGACTTATCTTACCGACCCTGGCTTAAACCGCTCAAGCTACGGGCTGCTGTCTGGAACTTCTTTCGGTAGCCTGCGCTCTAAGGAGTGATCCCTTCCATGCTGTGCATTGTTTGCCAACACTCTCTCGCAGTCGGAGAAGGTTTGCCAGCTTACTCGTACCCATTATCCACCTCTGTTCACCTGCAATATCAATCAAGGTCGATATGACTTCAAGGTTCGTTTGCAGCTGTGTCAGATGTTCGATGCGAACATTCAGGTCGCTGAGCATATACGCTTTTGCGATGTGATTCAAGCTATCTATAAGCATATTACAGAGTCTGTCTCCGAAAATCGGACGTTGTGATTTCGGAAAATTTCTAACCACACCTATTGCAATGTCAAGCATCTGCTTGACGTCAAGGTATATTCTCGTTTTGCTTGCCAACTTTGTTGCTGCCATATCTCTCTTGATTGATATTTTAATTTGCGTTTCTGGGGTGTCCTCGACTTTAAGGTCGAGGACGATTAACTATTAACAACTAACTATCGTAAAAATGCTGAAACCGGGCGAACATGACCCTTATCCTGAACCTTACCGCCCCAGCTGATGAGGTTGCCGTCGCTGAAGTTCAGAGCCCACGCGCCCTGGGAACTGCCCTCGGTAGATGTCCAGTACCATGTGGTCATATCGAGCTGCGTGGCTCCCTTGATGAGTGACAGTGCATAGTTAATCTTGAGTGCATTGGCGTACATCATCAGGATCTCTCCTACGGATGGTAGCCACCAGTAGCCGGCAGTCAGACCCTTGCCCTTGCTATTCGCACGGCTATATGCGCGACAATATCCTGGAGCGTATGATGCCGTATTGGTGACGTGCGCAGAGGATGAAGCCTTGATTGCCGCGTCCGTATGCTGACGGCCATTGAAGTCGAACATAGCAGCAAGGCGGTTGTTCCCGGTAACCTCTGCGGCATAGTTATCATCGTTTCCGTAATTGATATTATCTCCCTGTACGGCTGCACTAGACCACGGCAGAGCCGTGGCTTCTGTAGGTGCTACCACGATGTGACGTCCGCCCTCGAAGACTACTACGCCATCAGCCACCTCGCCACTTGATTGGATACTTGGCCAATTATTCGGTTTTACCATCAGCGGATATCCGTCGCTGGTGCGATGATACATGATGAAGATACCGTCGTGTATCTGGTTCAGATTCTTCGTCATATAATACTTCATGCTTGCTGCTGAAGCATTAGTCATAGCCTGTCCGTTTGCAGACAGCCAATCACCGATTTTTCTGGTTTTTATAGCCATAACATTAATATTTAAAGATGATTTTAAATGATTCTACTTATTCTCCTTTTCGCCGATGATTCCAATTACGGCTTCAATGACGCATGGGGCACAGTTCTGCACCACCAGGGTGCGAATAATCTCCGTCTCTCGCTCATTGTACTCTGTATCCGTATTCCCGTTCCACATCTTCGTGGCCAGCGCAGTACCTTCCAGGCCCAAGCCGTTGGCGCGGTTATACACCAGGTTCGCAATATCCTTGCGAAGATTCACTACCTGACAAGATGACTTGTCGATTGAGGTATAGACCTCTACTGTTTCAAAATTGTATTTCATATTTTTTAATATTTATCAGTTTACAAATCTCACTAGCCATTCCGTTCCGTTGAACCACATCCAGGTTACCTGACCCCTTGTGCCCGAGTGCCATGTTTTGGAACTCGTATTGGCACGAAGGTCTAAAATGTTGTAGTTCTTTGAGGAGAAATAAACCCACTTGCCGCCTCGCTGTATGACAACATAGTGCTGCCCCCATTTAGGAGATTCCGGCAGGGTGAGGGTTATATCTACGCTGCAGTTGTAGCATTCGATGTTGTAATTGTAATCCTGGAGTGTGACCGACTTGTTAAGGCGAACGAAAGAAGGTCTAAGTCCAGCTACATCGCCCGCATGAATCATGATGGCGTGATTGCCCTTATAGGCATCCGTCATATCTATAGCGTCTGCATATTTTCCCCAAGAGCTCTGCAATTCTAGCGCTGCGCAGTAAGAAGGAGACAGGCTGTAATCTAAATGAACCGAGAAGAAACCTCCTACGTTTATCTTATTTTCGCCGCTAGCGACAGACGCAACACGTAGGCAGTAACCATTAGTGCTGCCCAAATCTACGCTATATCCATCACCATTAGCCAGTGCTTTGGCATATCCGAAATGAATATGCTCGTTCGTGAGATACATCTTGTATCCGTCAGTAGAGCCAAGATAGCTAGGTCCTATATTGAATCCTCCGATGGTTCCACTTGTGCTGTGCATAGCTCCATCCTTGGCTACCGAAAAAGGTGCATTTGCGCCTGTTGTTGCTCCTAGCCAAAGTGCATATTTCCCTTCATCAGCATCGCCGCCATGGGGAATGCGGTAGGATCCGAAGACTCCCTGACTGTCTATCAGATTAATCTCGTTGGACCCTAGAAGATTGATCTGCGCATTATCGGCAAGAAGAAAATCCGTCGCTACGAACGTGAAGTTATTGGCAATCTCCCAGCACAGCTTGCCGTATTTCCGGTCTGTTGCCGTCGCTGTTGCCGATGATTCGTACGATACGACGCAACGATACCACTTGCCGTTGAACACACACATATCAACCCATTTCTCGCCATTGGCTCCTTTGAAGTAGATGTATTTTCCTTCCTCCGGCTGCTTGTGCTGCCTGATGGGGCATCCGGGGTCGCCCTTTGCGCCAGGATCGCCCTTTTCTCCCTTTTCTCCCTGTTCACCCCTAACGCCCTGCTGTCCCTGGTCGCCCTTGTCGCCCTTGCTGCCTTTAACGCAAGACCACTCGTAGTCGCTCCAGTTGTTAGAGTCATCATGGGGCTTGTCTATCATTATGCCAACATAATCGTATGACGCCCCGTTGGGGTTCTTGTTCGTGAATCCCGTACCTTTAGCATCGTTTGCCCAGGCGATATGCGTATAATACTGCGTGGCGCTCGTGCCGTTATCACCCTTGATTCTGCCAACATTTTCGAATCCACTCACATGAGTGGCGTCAGTCGCATCCGTTCCGGTATACACCCACAGGTCTCCGTTGATAATGTATCCGTCTCCCAGCGTCTGGTTTGAGGTTGGGAGATTTCCGGTTCCTGCGAGCGATCCCTTGATCTTTACGGAGGTTCCGGCATCTCCATCCTTGCCCACATAGGTGAAGTTTATTTCCTGCGTGGTGTGCCCGCTATTCCATGTATACACGCTTTTAGTCCACAGAAACTTACCCCTATTGGCTGAGTCGTTCAGGTTCGGCATCGACTACTGCCACGAGGATGGATCCTGAGTGTTGGAGGTGAGTGCGTAGTACCTTTCCGTCTTGACAATTCTGGGAACATCGCCCTTATCGCCCTTTTCTCCCTTTTCCCCCTTCAGGGAAAAGGAGATATTGCCCGTGCATCTTGCAAGTTCCTTTGTCATAAGCGTATCATTTATAACCCGTAATCACGTATGAAGCGCCCTTATAATCTCTGATGCCCGCCTCGGTCACTGTGAATGTATTGCCCGATTTGGTAACTGCGCCATTAATAGGAACACCCGCCTGACTAAAGAGTGACATTTCGAATGTGACTCCTTCTTCGTCAGATGTAGACCCACGCTTGCGCATACAGGGCTTGTATACAATCTTTCCGCCCGAATTCTGGATGAAATTCTCCGCCACAGGGTTGTCGTTGCCGTCGGTAGGGTTCGCGAAGAGGAGATATTCGTCTGATACGTCGTTGATGGTCTGCGTATCCGATGCGTAGAAGTTTCCGGCATTGTAAGCTTCACACATCACCAGGGTGGATGATTCCACGTCCGTCTCCTTCACCGTAAACGTAGCCTGTGCGCTGTCTTGCTTGAGTATCCATCCGTTTTCTGAGTCCGGCAGATACCACTTGAAGGTATATCCTTCTGATGTAATCATCGTTCCGTCGGTTACTTGTGCCTTCACTGTGCAGCTTCCGCCCTTCTCGGTAATAGCGAAGAGGTTCTCTTCTGATGTAGGCAGGATGTTGACTCGCTTTGAGTTCACTACACCCTTGGCGATATGCACCGGATACATAGACTTCAAGTTCAGGTTGGTATTCGAGAGAGAGATACTGGTAATGCATTCTATATTGAACGAATCGCCGCTGTTCACTCCAATCAGATTCTTGTTGACCCGAAGCGTAGGGTTTCCCTTGGAATCTACCCCCTTCGTAAAATGACCGGTCACTCCGCCGAAGGAATTGGCAGATGTTCCGGTTCCGTCGAACGACAGAGCCACGCCTGCTGCATACCAGGTAGCCACGCCCTTTGTCAGGTCGAAGGAGTTGCCGGCGCCCTGCATTGCGCTGAACGCCTGCATCACCAGCTTGGGCTTCACCGCACCATTAGCCTCGAAGTTCGGGGATATGTTGCTAGGCGAATTCCACTCTCCGTCATAGTTCTGATATACATCTCCGGTAGTGCATTGCAGTATCGGATTAATCGTCGTACCGTCACTGGTTACGACAATCTGGCCTGTAACCGAAGCCTTAGTCATTTGTCACCTCGCTTTCTTCTTTAATTTCTTCTTTGGTATCTTTTACGGATTCTTCCTTAGTCTCCGCCTTACTCTCTTCCTTAGCTTCCGAACCTGGTGCCGAACCGGTATTCAGATGCTTATCCTTATCTCGGGTATCTCCCTCTCCTCCATATTCCACCGGTGTGTAGCAGTAGGCGGGCGATTCTGCCGTGCCCTTAATTTCCGCCAGGGCAGAATACTCCTCAACGAGAGAACCGCCTACATTGGCAGCTCTTTCTTTGAGATTCTTTCCCTTTACACCATTCAGCTCGCTCTGGTAGAGCAGGCAGTTGCCGTCACTTGTCATTGTGAGCGGAACCCCGCTCTTGATGATCTCCTTGGCCATTTGCTTGGTAACCTTTACATAATACTTCATATTCGATATTTTTTAAAAAAGTTCAACAAAACATTATTTTCCGGAATCGATTTCTCTTGCTATGAGGTAGTTTCCGTCATCATCAACCAGGGCGTTGCCGTTCTCATCGGTAAGCAGCTCGTATGCGCCTCTGTCCTGGATAGTCAGGCGGATGCTCTTTTTCAGCGCAAAAGGGCACATGAACGTCTCCCCGTAGCCGAGATCTTCAACGCTCTCCGTCATTGTCACCACACCGTCATTCACGGTCTTTCCGTACGTCACCCTCTGCCATTTGGCTCTCGCCACATTATTCCATGCAGATGGATCTATTACCCCATTACTGTCACTTACGATAGCCTGGCAGCACACACTTGCCGTATCAGCGTTGAGACCGATGGTGCTGCCCACAAACTTGGCTGTCAGCGGCGGGATGGTCCGGTTGATATAGGTAACCTTTCTGGCATCTGCATTTCTAGGCGATGAAGGTATGCTGCCTTCGTATATGTAGCAGGCTCTTATCTCGTATCCGATGCCTTCGCCTATCATGTCGCAGTTGACGGTGATAGAGGTAATCTGTCCGTTATCCGCCTTCGTCATGGCAGTAATCTCGAAATTCTCGGCATCGTCAAGCGAGGAGATGAGCTGCTTCGTTCCGTCATCCAGGATGCGATACCACCATATTCTCGTCTTGCTGTCAGCCGACTTATCCTTTGCACCCACCATAACTCTTGCGTTGAGCACCTTGGTGCTGGAGTGCCTGAGCGGGTTCCATAATACGGTAGGTGCGCTGTCAAGCATAATCTCCGCTCTCGCATTCGTACAATCTTCCAGATAAAGCGGCTTGTTGGCGATGAAGGTGTATTTATATCCACTCACAGGGTCTGTCCATGACGCCTCGAACCGCATACTTCTCGGTTTGTTTATCTGCGAGTTCTCCTTAACGTAGAGAGTACCCTTGTCGAGACCATCCACGATGGCTTCGTAACCATCTACCACGCTGGAGTTCTCGCTGGTAGCCACAACCACTATTCTAGCTTCCGTCACCTCCGACCACGAGAAGGAGTCGAGCATGCCGTTGCAGTTGGTAGTCTCCACGGGATTATCTGGATCGATAAGATAACAGGGCGGAAACAGCGTACACGGTCGGATGGTGTAATCGGGAGAAAAGGTGTTGGCGATACCGTCGTACTGCTGGCGGTTGATGATATTCCCGACAATATCAATACGGCAAGACTGAGAGTAGGCCGTGGCCTGTATCTCCATCCTCTTGTCAACACTTACTGCTAAATCTTTTGCCATATAATATTTCCATTTAAAGATTAAAGTATAACATTAAAAAACAACATTCACGTCTTCTGCATACATGGTCTCGCCATCCTTGATTTCCGCATCGCAACGGAAGGTTACCGAACCTACCCTGTATGCAGCGCTGCCCAGATCTTCATAGGTCAAGTCCACCGATAGCCCGCAGTTGGCATGAGCGAGAGTCCATTTGTTGTCGGCGTCCACGTCTCCGCTGTCTCTCGACCATACCACGTTCACCATTGAATCCGTCACGTTCTGATTGTACAGCCTTCCGGTGACCGATAGCGTGGTAAACGCCTTCCAGCTTCCATCTTCGTTCTTCTGCATGAGGTCGGTCAGTCGGAAACTCCACAGTTTCGAGGATTTCATTTCGAGCGTAAAAAATGGGTTACCCTCTACGAACGCCCATGCCGTGGAAGAATACGTAGGAGGTTTCGTGGTCTTGTCTTCCAGGCATTTCCATTTGCACCCCAGATAGTATACAGTATCAACAACTCCCTCTCCGTTGCGGTATGGGTCTTTTCCCTGAGCCACAGCCAGACTCCATGCTCCTCGGTCTCTTGTCGTGTAGATAGGATTGCCGAGGTAATCAATCTGCTGGAATGATTCTGCCATCATCCATTTGGCATAGAAAGCACCATCCCTCTTGTCGGCAGTAGGAAAATCCTTGAACACGAACGATAGTGCATCTGGCAGTTTTCCCAATGCAAGAGAGTAGTTCGTCTTGTCGATGATAGGCTTGGTAACGTGGTCGAGCCAGACGAGCAGTCCTTCAGATGATGAGATGTACCAGCAGCTCTGCCTGTCTTCGTCCACGGCATTACCCCAGCGTATCAGCCTTGCCAGTTCGCAAGGTGGATGATTTTTGCCAGAAGAAACCTCGCTATCGGGATAGCAGACCACTGTAATTGTGTTTGCAACGGTGTTCACCGAAAGAACTCTCAGCCACATATCGTAATACTTGCCATTCTCAGCTAAGGTATTGATGGAAGCTAAGACAACATCGTTCTCCCTGAACGCCGTAAAGTCACCTTCCCATCGCTTTTGAAGCCCCAGCAAATAGGTGGTATTGCCGCCTTCAGATGTTGAAGGAATCTCGCTTACGCTCTCAATCAGTCCGCTCTCCGTGAACACAAAGTTGCTTTCCATTGCCGTCTGGCGGTTCACGATAAGCTCCTTGGCGATAACAGAGCTTCGTACGGTAATCGATTCCACCTCAGCATTACCCTTGTTGTCAATCTGTGCGCCCTTACCGCTAGCCATACCCGATGAGAAATCGCCGAACCTTGCGCCTTTGGAGAATCTGATGAGTGCGCTGGCCACATCCTCGATATCCTTGCGCAGTATCTTCCGGCTAGCCTTGCCGTTTTCAGAAAAATCATCGGCTTCATCGGCGGTTCCTGCCTTCAGCTTCTCTCCACGATAGGTGAGATACTGATTGAATTCCGAAAGCGCCTCAAGCAGTTCGATGTTGCTGTGCTTGTGTCCCACACCTCCTCCGCCATTGTAGGAATCCGATAAATCTCCCACCAGCTGGGTGAGGATTGCAGAGAGCGTGGTTACTCCCCATTCCTCAGAATAAGGATTCTGTACCGGGAATAAAGCCCCGCCGCTAAGCGTAAGTCTGGAACATTCAACTAAGCGCGGGGCGATAGTAAAATTTCCCAGATCCGGCAGGTGGATATCCATCTGCTTGAAACTGCCTTCCTTGGCTCTCGACAGGTTCAGGTAGGGTCTCGCGTCCGAATATCTGTAGGTGAAGCTGTAGCTTGAAGGAAGTTCCTTCGCCTCGTAACTTACATCACTCTCGGTGACGGTGATTTTTCTCAGAGAGCTGCCCTGGTATACATACTTGCCCAGACTAGGGAAGAAATCGAGCAGCCACTGGCGTTCCTTCTTGTCCAGGAATCCCGTGTTCTTCTTGAACTTTCGGGTGGTGTCTACACGGTATTCCTCGGAGTCATCCTCAATCTCTGCCACGTTGTGGGTATGCTCTGCAGTGTTCTCGCTATTGCCATAAGCCCTGAAGCAGTCCACTCCACCCAGCGAATTCTCAAAGAGGAACCATTCCTCTTCCTCGCTCTTCATATCGTCTGCATAATACCGCTGGATATAGGTAAGACGGTCGCCACCTTCCTGTTCTACCCATACGTCAAAGTAGGATGGCAGGATATCGCCGCCTACAGCCTTCGCAAGGGTGGCATACTGCACCGGAACCGTATAGGCATTACCTGCTTCCATCAGTGTGAGCTGCACCGTCTTCTCGTCATATCCCGTCCCGTTCCAGATGTAGGCCTTGCATTTCATCTCGCAGTCTTCCACGGCATAATAGGTGAGGAATTCCGGAGAGTAGTAGGTCACGGCCTTCACCTGCGGCTGCCAGGTAAGGAAATTCGACTTCAGGAAGTTGTCGGCAGAATCAGATAACCTATCCACTCCTGCACGGATCGCGGCAAAAACGATAACCTTTGCCTCTGATTCGTGTCCTACCTCGTAGATTTTTGCCACGAAACTCTTCTTGATATCGGGTTGTTCATACGGGGTGCTCTCATCCTTTATCTGCAAACTGAGCAAAGGAAGGATGATATCCTTCACGTCCACGGTAACTCTGCCTTTACTGTTAGTGGAGTAAGTGTGCTGCACAATGGCTTCTGAAGCACCATAATACTTGAGCACAAATACCACGTCTGTCTTCGAGCTGCTGTATATCTCGAAGGCATTCATGGAACCCACCATGTTCAGTTTGTCTGGATATAATAAAACCTGTATCATCTTATTCTCGTTTTTAATGCAAAAATAAGATAATACAGGTATAAAACAAAGGACTGAAAGTCCTCTATATCTCCACACACTCCAGCCACGCCGTGGTGCAATGGTACACCCATTTGGAGTGACGGAACATTGTCGCATGTCGGGTCTTCTGGCTGACGTATGACTTCTGAAGGCCATATTTCTGCCCCACATACTCGGCTGAAGGAAGAGGAGGATAGATAATCTTGAAGGTGCGGTCTTTATCGTCGCCCGAGTTGTTGTACGCACTCTCCGAAACTTCCACCGTTTCTTCATGGCCAACCCATTTATATCTACAGCTCATGGCTGGCATTACATCTATCATCCGCAAAGCTTCATGTATAGGGGTAGTCAGGGCGATGGTTCTCAGTTCGCTTTCCGCTGGCTCGCTTTTTCCTCCGAGGGTAAACTTCAGCTTGTTAAAAAAGAAGCTTACGCCACGGATCACTACCTTGGCATAGGATGCCAGGTTCTGCTTCTGCGATTGGGTGAGCAGCAGCTTCACCTTGAGTTCCTGGAGTGAATTCCTCAGGAGGAGGTCATACTGGCGGTAGAACTTCTCGAAGATGCCATCGTCTCCGTTGTACACCAGAGCGTAATCGAATATTCTTCGATAGAGTTTCTCCTCTGAAGCGTGATTTGGCGGACCGAACCGGTTGTCGTATTCATAATGGATATCATAGGCCGTGACGGTTCCACAGGGCATCCCGTCGGTTGACACGTAGGGGAAGGCAAGCATCACCGGAGTGGTAACTGCCTCTTCCTCGCTCTCTGAGTTATCTTCCGTGGCCACCTTCATTGATGAGTTGAGCGTGGCATAGCTGCCTATATAGAGATATCTGCCCATATCCCTGGTGATAGTCTCATCGTTTGCCGACTGCCTATACTGAAGGGTTCTCGTTTCCGGAATCATTTCCGGAATCTCCACATCCAGGGTATCGGTATCATCTTCGCCGGTATCATAACTCTGCGAACCCTCGCCTATCTTCGACTTCACATGATAGTTGCCCGAATACCCGTCCTTGTAGAAGCATCCATCCAACTTGTCGAAGTAGGCGCCCGAATTCTTGGCCAGCATATCCTTCAGGTCGTCGTAGCTATCCTCGGCATCGCTATCTGCCTGATGCTTCGCCCGCAGCACCACGCGCTTGTAATCAGATGCCGTCTTATAAGATAAGGTGGGTTCCTCGGTCATCTGACGGGTAAGATCTGCCACGGGCGCACTATCCACCACTTCACGGAGGAAGATGATATCGGCGGTATGGGTTCCCTCGTCAGAGGTGAACTCGCAGAGGAACTTTTTCCGAAAAACAGAGAGGAAATCGGAGACGGAAACGTCCGGCAGAAGGTCCTCGATGCGGATATGCCCGTTCACCATCACATCGATCACATTGTTCACCAGCACCATCTTGGTAAACGGCTCTGTCTGGGTGAAGAAGTTCTCCTGCAGGTCGTAGCCGAAATGCTTGAACACCCGCTTCAGCACGTAGTTGGCTCTGATGAACGGAGAGATGTAGTAGCCCCGGGTAAGACTCACCGGTATCTCGTTTACATATTCCGTGCGGTTGAACTCACCCTGAAACCTGTTCGACTTCCCCGCACACGTCACGAAGTCGTAGGCATCAGGAGCTGCCACATATTCGTAGCCTCCGGTGTTCTTGAACCTCCAGTACTTGGCATCCGGCAGCTTCTGCTGGTTGCCCCATCCGTTCAGTATCTTGTAGTCGTAGCCGGTATCCTTGCCCGAGTCGTCGGTGAGCAGCACGGGGAAGATATCGTAGTTCTCGTTGCTGCCACCGATGAGCGACCGGCAGAAGTCGATACACTGGTCGATGGTGCTGCATCCCGGTATCATCTCGTCCTTGAAGATGCTCTTCAGCTTCACGTTCTGTATCTTCGAGTAGAAGGATCCGTCGTTGATGTAGAACGAGGAAGAGATGTTTCCCTTGTGCTGCGCCGAGAGGATGATCTGTCTGCATTGGGCGAAATATTCTCCGTCCTCGATGCTCACGTTCGTGGCCACCATCTTTTCTCTCAAGCCAAAGGTGTCGGGATATCCCAGTATCATGCGGTTGTAGTCGCTTGCAGGAATATCCAGCGGAGAAGTGCTCTCCCCGTAGTCGTTGAAGAACGGGTTGGTGCGTTCCACCTCCAGCTTGGCTCCTTCGCCAAGCTGGTAGGTCTTTCCTTTATCAAGATTCGTTATTTTCATGTTCTGAAGATTTTATTTCTTGGCAAACTTCCTTGCCTGGTTTCTCTGTTCCTGCTTGGCATCGAGGTCAGAAAGCGCCACGTAGGCACGGACTCCGTTGTCACGAAGCTCCCTGACCAGTGCCAGGAGCTCGTCATTACTGCGTCCGGACGTAGCAATTCCCGCGTCGCGATGTGGAAATTCCTGCGTCGCGACGTAGGAATCAGCCCCACTAAGACTTGGTACGGAGCGGGTACGGAGAGGGTACGGAGCAGGTTCTATGCTGCCTCCCAATGCCCTGCCCTGCATGGCCATCAGATACTTGTTCATATCGAAGGTTCTTATCTGTCCGGCACGCTGGGCTGCATCCATCAGGTTGATGAGCGGGGCGATGGTCGGATTCTCCAGGGCTGCATTCGATGCCACCCATTCCTTGCTCTTGCCTCTAGGTCCCTCGCCCACGATGACGGTAGGCTTGTCGATATATCCACGCTTGCCAGGTGAGAATTCGGCATTGAAGTGCTTGCTGTCCTGTTCACGCTCCACATCAATGCGACCTCCACTCTCTCTTCCGCTTGCCACTCTGGAGGTGGAAGCTGAAGAACTTCCGCTGCTTCCGTTAAGGGTCATTCGCTTCACCTTCTGTCGCTCGGCATTGGCCACGGCAAGCTGGGCTGCACCCGTCACGCCCATCAGGGCTGCGGCTACGCTTCCGGCTATCGGACCCATCTCGCTGTATGCCTTCATGATGGAGGTGGCAGTATTCGAGATGATCTGAGCTACCTGCATGGCGAAGTTCACGTCGGCATACTTCTTCTGTATCTTCAGCTTCTCGTTGGCTTTCTTCTTCTCCAGCTTCTCCTGGAGTTCTGTATTACCCTCGGCGGCCTTGATTTCGGCATCATACTTGGCATCCACGTTCGCCATCTCGGCATTCTGCAGCGCACCCACGGCATTACTGAAGAGGTCGGTGTAATACTGTGCCTGCTTCATGAAGGATTCCTTCTTCAGCTGCTGCACCTTCTTCTCGTGTTCCTCCTGGGTGATATACTGGTTGTCGAGTGCCTGCTGAAGTTGCTGAAGCTGCTGGTCGTATTCGCTCTGTTGGTCGAAGCCGAGAGCCTGCCTTGCCTGCTCCTTCTTGTCGTCCTGCTGGTCAAGCAGTTCTTTATGCTTGACGGTGTATTCCTTCTTTATCTGCGCCTGGGCATCCTTGTATGCCTTCTCCAGCTGGGCGGTATCCTCGCCGTTCTGCCTTGCCAGGTCGAGTGCTGCCTGATAATATCCCTTCAGTATCTCCAGTTTCTGGTCGCGCTGCTGTTCCAGAGTCAGTTCCTGTTCGGTCTCCCCTTGCTCCATCACCTTGGCAAGTGCATCCTGGTAAGCCTGCTCGGCTGCCACCTGCTGGTCGAAATGAGCCTGTTCTGCCTTGCGCTGGTTGTCCTGCTGCTTCTCCTGAAGTGATTTCTTCTTCTCGGCATCCTTGATGTCGATATTCTGCGACTGCTCGCTGTAGGAGGTTTCGATGGCGAGGATGTTGGCGGTATGCTGGGTCTTCAGCGCCTGCATGGCGAGGTCGTACTTTTCCTGGGTGGTCTGCTTCTGGGCTAGAGCCATGTTCCAGTTGTTCACGTCCTGCTGATAGTCCTGGTTGGCGGCATCGATATCAGCCTGTCGGTTTTCTGAAAACTTCTTCGATGCGATATCATCAGGGTTCGGGGCAGTTGATGTTCCGGTAGTGTGGCCGCTGCCTGTTTTTCCGCCGCCCTTGCCACCGATGCCACTGTCAGGAACCTCCGGATCCGTAGCTTCCTTCACGGTCTGGTGCATGATGTCTTTGCCGTAGGCATCACTTATGGTTTTAATCTGCTTGTCGAGCTGACCGATGCCATCAGTAAGCGATTCTACTTCTGACTTGAAACGAGAAACTGCATCAACCTGCGTATTTCCGGTAGCACCCCATGAGGTGGTATATTGAAAACCGCGGGCATTATTGGCATCTGCCAGGCGACTCTTCGCCTTGGTAAGCTTGATGGTGAGTCCGGCACGCTGCTCGGCAAGTTCCTGGATCTGCTTCTTGGCGCCCTGCACCTCGTAGAGTCTTACCAGGCTGTTGATGTAATCCTCCAGTGCCTTATTCGATGCCTTGAATTTCTTGGTGGTCTTGTCGATGGTGGCATTGTAATGAGGAACTATCCTGTTGAGTGCTTCCACCGCCTTATATCTCTCGTCCATGGAGAGTTTCTCGTCCTTGGCTGCCTTTACCAGGTTATCCAGCTTCAGCTTTTCCTCCACCACCTGCTTCTGGGCTTCTGCCTTGATGGCATTGAGTGCCTTCTGCGACTGTGCTGCTGCATCGGCAGCCTTCTTCATCTCCCACAGCTTCATGGCGAGGAGTACCACTCCCGTAGCAATCAGCCCGAAGACGCTTGCCTTCATCGTTGCGTTCATGGCGGTCCAGGCATTCTTGGCAAGTGTCACCCTGCCCGTAAGCAGGTAGAAGCCTGCCTGAAGCAGCTTCAGGAGTCCGGTTCCGGTAGCGCATATCACGTTCCATGCCTGCTGGGCTGCGGCTGCACCCTTGGTCACGACGATGTTCGATTTGATGGCGTTGCTGGTGGCTATCGCTACAACCGTGAAGGCTGCAAGCAGGATACCCAGCGTCTTCACCACGCCCTGATGCTTCACACACCAGGAAATGAGACTGATGGTGTTCAGTTGCATATCTGCATAGGCATCATCCCACTGTTCCTTGAGCGGAAGGATTTCGTCACCCAGTGCCTTCTGGGCATTCTCTAGCTCCACCGTTTTCTGCGCTGCTCTATCGGCTGCGCTTATATAGGTTTCTCCCGCTGCAGCCAGCTGGGTATCTACAATCTCTGCCACAGCCTTCATGAAGTCGCCCGTTTCCTTGGTCTTCTCTGAGATTTCTGCTGCGGAGATACCCAGGTTATCGAGGATCAATGGAGACTTGCGTCCGAGACCGGTTACGATACTGTCGGTCATATATTCAACCGACTGACCTGTCTGCTGAGCCTTCAGCTGGGCAAACTGCAAGTACTTACCGAGGTCTTCGAGTGGTATGCGGAAGTCATTGGCTTGCACGGCTGCGGTCATCAACTGCACATCGTTGACAGTGTTCTTGGTTGCCTTGCGAAGATTCTCCAAGAGGTCAGGCTGATCCATATCCTTGAAGGCCTTGGTCACACCATCGGCGGTTTCTGCCATCTCCAAGCCACCATCAATAAGTTCTTTGACGGAATCTTTGAAACCTTGTGCGTAACTACCAAAGAGTTCTGCTGCCTTGGTCATCATGTTACCATATAGCATTCCGTTAGCTTGGTCGCTAGCCGCAAGTTCACCAAAACTTTTAGCGTTCTGTTTCAATTCAGCCATTCTACTGCTTACCTCTTGCAACTTTTGCTTCAATATATCATAAAGTTCTGGGTTGAGCGTTTTTGAGGTATTTTCAAATTCCTTCTGCAAACTTTTCTGCTGCTTCTTCAATTGACTCATAGTCATATCAAGCACATTGAGTTTACTGGTCTGCTCACCTATCTGAGAGGTAAGGTTGCGAATTTCCTTACCAGTCTCGGTATATTGCTTCTTGAGGTTCTTGTAGGTATCAGTCTCTTTCTTGCCAGCTGCCTCCAGCTGAATCATCTGGCTGAGTCGTGCCTTATTCTCTGAGCGCAGCTTCTTGCTTTGCTGCTCCAGGTTGTAGATAGCTTTCTGCGCATCGGCAGTCTTCACATCTACGGTATATCGGATTTCGTCTTCCGTTAAATGTTTACTTGCCATAACTTATGATTTTTGAGGGTTGAGTGACTTTTCCAGTTCCTGACGGATGCCTTGGCGTATCTCATCCGTGAAGCCATAACGGAGCTTAGGGAACGTCTCGTGATAGAGCACGCCCCATACCACACGGTTGTAGAGTGCAAGGTTCCTGCGCTTGAACTTGCTGATGCGGTCGTTGCGCTGGCGGTACTGCATATCCAGGAAACGGAGATAAGGAAGGATTCGCACGAAGATGGTGCGGTTCTCGCCCGAAATCTGGCAGTCGAACGAGTGTGCGGAAAGCGTGGTGAGCAACCTGCCTGTACGACGATGGTAGTTGTTGCGCACCACGTTTTCCTGCGTTGAGTATATCTGCAAGATGCCTTCTTGCAGCGTCTCATGAACAAATTTCTTCTTGATAAGACTGTCTGTTATCATATTCGTTACTAATTATCAATGCAAATATAATAACAGGCGGGCATATAGCAAAGGACTAGTATCTGAAGAACTTTACGTATATAAGTATTCCAAACAAAGGAGTAAATATGGTACATAAGGTCAGATAAACAAGCCATTTTGCGAACATCCTTGATCCGACAATAAACGGTCCAAGAGCAAGCGCAATCACGAACGACACGAACTGCACGAAACCAAAGAAAGTATCTAGCATAATCTCAATAGTTTTAATAGTTACAACGTTATTACTTCTCGGGTGCAAAGATACACCGATTTTTCCGAAAAACCAAATTTTCGGGGAAGAAAAAAAGCGGCTACCCTCACGAGCCGCCGCCTTTCTGTCTCATCAATATTTATGTGTTTTCTAATAATGAGAATTATTCACTAAAAACATTGTTTATATAATGTATTGACCAAAAAATCTATTTCTTGCGATAGGCACGGAACTCTTCGTAATCCTCCTTGCTCACCTCGATACAACTGACGATGTGCGCATTCTCGAAATCAAGGTTCTTCGCATACATGTTGTTTGCGAGGAGTACATGTGATTGGCGAAGAGCATCCACCAACGGGAACTTGTCTCCATCCGTCTCTACCACGAAGTCTTTCTTGCAAAGCACATCGCCATTCTTGAGAGGAACACTCATCTCTGCATAGAAGTACTTGCGTGGCTTCTCGCCTGTGAGCAGCTCAGTAAGCTTCTCGTGCATCTCCTTCAGCTGGGCATCGGTAATGCCGGCAATGTACATGCCGTTCATGCTGAGCATGTGGCGGCGCTTTACCTCACCATAGTCGTTCACCTCGCACTCATCAAAGATAGGGTGCATTCTCTCCTCGTTCAATTCAGCAGCCTTCTTTGCTGCATCTGTATTCTGATCGTTCATAATTTACTAGTTTAATTATTGTTGTTACTGATTGGTTCGCTCCATCAATTTGCAGGCGCCAACTACCATCATACGGATATCCTCATCGTTCTCCAAGGCCGCACGCATCATATTGATGAGCGTTTTATTGTCACCATTGCAGCCAAATGCCATTCCTCTGGTGTTGTCATTGTTATTGTCATGACTGTCGCATGTGGCTATCAGCAGGAAACCTCTTTTCTCTTCCTGATCGGTCCATTCATTCAGCAGCCTGAAAACTTTCTGTATGAATTCCAGCGGCTTGACATCCTCGGGAATTACTACGTCTGCTCCCTCGCCAATTTCCATTGCTTCTGAAGCTTTCTTATTGTTCTTCATCGCTCACTCCTCCTTCCTTAATTCTGGTCCAACCTGGATGAAGGAGTCCTTCCTCGGCTCCCGAGAGTACCCCCCCCGAATTTCTGTAGGAATTCGAGAAGGCCAAGGAGGATTACGAGGCTGTTGTGGCGCTTGCTCTGAATCTCCTCGTTGGTGGAAGACCAGCGGTTCTTGGCTTCAGCCTTGCCTACGTTGTGCTTGCGGCCGGCCTCGTTGCGCTCTTTCTTCAGGTCTCTAAGAGTCTGCTCGTAATCCTCCTTGGCCTTCTCGAATTCCTCGCGGGCTTCACGGAGTTCAAAGTTGGCCTGGTGCTCCTTCTCCAGGATGCCGTCCATTGTATCATCATACTCCTGCTGAAGGTCGGCAATCTCGGTGGCATAGGCTGTTCTCGCCTTCGATAGCTCGAAGGTGTTGGCTGCAAGCAGCGTGTGGAAGCCCTCCGTGGTGAGCGGCTTACCGTTATTAACTGATGCCTGGTTCTGCGCTGCCTGAGCAGCGGTATTCTGCACTTGATTATTATTATTCTCCATAATCATTAATTTAAATTAAGTTGTTCCATAAATGTTTGCGTTAATAATTCTCTGGGTGCAAAGGTACGGAATTTCCGCCTTTGCGCAAAGGACAAACTTATAGCCCCCGTATGGCTATTTCCCGTCCCGCTTGTTTATCACGATAGCGATAGTTCCCACACCCGTGCCGCTCTTCTTGAAGGCACCTTCCTCTATCTCGTAAACCTGGGCGGAAACTTCTTCCAGGAATGCGCGGAAATCCTTGCATGCCTTTTCCGAAGCCTGCTGCCAATGCCTTGAAGTAATGGCTGCCACGGTTCCACCGGGCTTGAGATCATGGTACATCTGCATCACGTGCCTGATGTCCTGGTTCTTCGAGAAGGGAGGGTTGGCTACTATCAGGTCGTACTCCGAAGGATGCTCTGCCTGAGTGAAGTCATCGCCTAGCAGGCGGATATGATCCAGCTTGGAAAGCTTCTCCTTATTCTCCGGCATCAGCTCGTAGCAATCTACTACCACGTCTGGCTGCACCCTGTGGATGGCATCGATGATGGCTCCGGTTCCTGCACTAGGCTCCAGAACCTTGCAGTCGGGACTGAATTCGCCTGCCAGCGATACCAGCCAGTCGGCAACCTCGGGTGGCGTGGCAAAGAACTGGAAGTCCTTGGCCAGATTACACCGCTTGCCCTCCATCAGTATGCCTGCCACTCGGGTGGCATCGAAGTCGAAGCTGAAGCCCTGCACCTTGCCGCCCGTCCACTTGCCGCCGGCTTCCTCTATCCAGACCTTCACGTCGGCATAGGTCTTCTTGCTCAGCTGCACATTGGGCAGATAGAGTATATTGTCCTTGAACGTACATTGCTTGAGGACTTCCTCTGCTGGCAGCTTCTTTCCGTCCTGCTTGCCGGATTTGCCGTCATTGCTTTCGGTGAATTCCGGTGCCAGCAGATGCAGCAGCTTATATACGAGTTTCTCGTTAACGCTCTGCATACGGCTGACTGCCTGCAATACTTCGCTGAAGAATTCGGTATCTACGTGACCTGTAACATCGTAGATATCTACTCCCTCGAACGAGTCGCACAACGTGTGAAGGTTCTCCGTGCTACCACGTAACATTTCTATTAAAGTCTCTTTTTTGTTCGTCATGACTTTTCTGTAGATAAATCATTGTTGTGTCTAAACTGTTATGGCCAAGGAGTTCGGCAAGCTGCGTCACATCCTTGTTCTTCTTGAGATACTGCTTGGCAAAGAAGTGGCGGAAGGCGTGGGCGTGCATCTTGCTCCGGGCTATGCCCAGATGGTCACCCCAACTCTTCAAGGATTCTGAGAAACCTCTGTCGGTCATGGGACCATACTTGCCGTTGCAGAGATGTCCCGTCCTGCCCGTCTCCTTCATATACTCCCTCACCTCCTGCTGAAGGCTTTTCTGAAAAAACACCTGTCGGAACTTGCTGCCCTTGCCCTTCAGAACCACCTCGCCGTTGGCCACATCCTCCCACGAGAGCTTCATGAACTCATGCAGGCGAAGGCCTGTAGTGGCAAGGATCCTCAGCCAGTAGTAAGGGTCCCAGTTGGGTTTCTGCTTCAGATAAGCCAGCAGCGCCTGATACTCCTTCTCCGTAGGTATATTGTCTGTAGAGAGCTTGCGCTGAGTCTTCACCCTTTTCACGGAAATGGGCTTTTTCGCAAACTTGGAGTATTTCACCAGGGCGCACATGCGGTTGTTGATGGTGGCGGGCTTCATCTTCTGCTCTTCCAGCGTCTTCAGAAACCGCTTCACGTTTTCCTGGTTGAACTCGTCGGCATAAGAAAAGAAACTCCTGATAGCAAAACGGTAGGTTTCACGGGTGCGTTCGCTGGCGTCCGACTCGGTGTCCAGCCATTCGATGAACTCGTTCACCTTCTTCTCGTTTCGTGCGCAGATGTCTTCTTTCTTCTCCAGCGATTTCACCTTGCGCTTCGCCCGGCTGTAGCCCACGCCGATGAACGACAGAAAGTCGAGGATGGCATCGGTAGCACCGGGCATGGTGGAAAGTTCTGAAGCATGAGCCTGCCTGTATCTCCGGTAGCCCCTGCGGCTTATCTCGTCAGCTTCCTCAAGGAAGATGAGGACGTATTTTGCCGCAAGCCCTATCTTGCGATAGGTTGCCCCGCAAGATGATAAATAGCCTAGATAGCCTGTGTAGTTATTTTGCCTGTCTGTATCCATAATCAACAAATTATAGTATTTATACTGCAAAATTACTCACTTTTCTCCAACCTGAAAAAGACAGTTACTTCCCATCCTCCTCTACCGGGCGCCAATACAGGGCGAAGGTGTTGCACTCGGCGAAGCTGCCGGCATCGCTGCCATCTGTCCAGATAAACGGGATGCCGCCGTCGTAGCGCATGCCGTCGGCAAGCATCGTGCTCTCGTGACATACGTCGGGCGTGCGAGGGTCGTGGAATCTTACCTTGGCTCCCTTCATGAAGCCCTCTGCCACCTTCAGGAACTCCTTCGACTTGTAGATAAACATCTTGCTGCCGAATATCGAGAACTCAAGCAGCCCGCTATGCGTCATGCCGCATACTCTCTTGCTCAGGACGAAGGCTTCCTTGTGGGTAATGGTTTCCTGGCCTATAGCGCTGATAGTTGTCATCGTGGCATCAGGGTAGAAGACCCTGTACTCTTCCAGGCGTTCGTTCGCCTTCTTTATTATATTCTTCTCAGCCATAGCTACATCACCTCCCCTCCGAAAATGAATCCGCCTACTGCTGCCAAGGCCATGAAGCCCAGAAGGCCTGCCATGGTCATCGCTACCTCACCATACGTTACCGTTTCCTCACAGAGGTGCGG
>OQVN01000244.1_pt1 | contig 21780 bp, 15 predicted proteins | sample 1691621 | NCBI WGS metagenome assembly OQVN01 (sample SAMN03418278, study PRJEB22391) | human gut metagenome | biome: human-gut; feature: organic feature; material: feces | host: Homo sapiens | place: Tanzania | collected 2013-01 | reverse complement strand
TGCAAAGAAAATGCAAACGAGCGCAATGAAAGCTTGCTTTCAAATTGCCGAGTGCAGCTTTTCTTCTGCAAAGATAGCAAAAAAAAACAAATTAAACAAGGTTGTTTTAAACAAAGTTGTTTAAAACTAGCAACTTTTTACAGAAATTACTATTAATCAACTATTTACGTATAATATAGTTATGGAACAGAATTTAAAAACCATATTTTATGCGATGGGTGCGATGATTCTTGCACCTCAAACCCTCAGTGCTCAGTCTGTGAACATCGAAGGCTTAGACTCTCTGCGCTTATCTGGTTCGGTGAGCGTGGTGGAACCTGAACTTCTGAAGAAGGGAGTGCTCAATAATGCACTGGATGCCCTGAGCGGACAGACGGCAGGTGTTAACGTCACTACCAATGGTCTTGACCGTATCGCTATGTTGAACTCCGTCCGCGTTCGTGGTACGACTTCTATCATGGGCGGCAATGATCCTCTGGTGATTATTGATGGTGTTACATCTGATGTGGCAACGCTTGCCACAATCTATCCCGCCGATATTGAGAGCTTTACGGTACTGAAGAATGCCAGCGAAACGGCACTCTACGGTTCCCGTGGTGCTTCGGGCGTTATCCAGGTAAAGACCAAGAAGGGCACGGGTAAGGGATTCCAGATTTCTTACGAGGGCAACTATGGCATAGAGGCGATGTACAAGAGTATGGAGATGCTCAATGCCGCTGAATACATAGCTGCTGCACAGAAGTATGGATTGGAGTATAACAACAAGGGATATGATACTAATTTCCGCAAGGCGATTACCCGAACCGGAAATATTCAGAACCATTATCTGGCCTTCAGCGGTGGCACTCCGCAGAGCAACTACCGCGCTTCTTTTGGCTATATCGACCATAACACGATTATTCGGAGCAAGGGCTATCGTAATCTGGTGGCTAAGATTGATGTCACCCAGAAGGCGTTTGGCGATAAACTGACGGGAGATTTCGGCGTGTTCGGTTCGTCTTTCAAGAACAATGATATCTTCGACAGTCAGGCGCTTTTCTATTCTGCCGATGCCATGAATCCTACTTATCCTTATGATAAGCTGAACGGCAGTTGGGTGAAGAATGGGGCTGCATCTCAAGTGAATCCTCCCGGTGTCTTGCTCAAGGAGCGCAATGATACGAAGAACATGAACTTCAATGCCCATCTGAAGTTAAACTATGATATTACAAACTCTCTGAGCGTTTCTGCCTTCGGAGCATACAGTTATGCTTCCAACGAGAATAACCAGTTCTGTCCTACCTGGGTTTGGGCACAGGGCAATCTCTATCGTGGAGAGTTCAAGAGCGAGAACTGGCTTGCCAATGTATCGTTTAACTATCAGCATTCGTGGGGAATCCACCATCTGAAGGCAATGGCGGGTGCTGAATATCAGAAGGATATCCGAACGGGATTCTGGACTTCTGCGAAGGGAATCACCAACAACGATATGTATTACCATAACATAGGCGCAGCCGCATCACGGCCTTTCGGTGGGACAGACAGCAACTACGAAGATCCGACCCTGGCTTCTGTGATGGGCAATGTCGACTACACCTTATATAATAAGTATAGCCTTTCGGTTTCCATGCGTGGAGACGGTTCTTCGATGGTGGGCAATGACCACACCTGGGGCTTCTTCCCATCCGTCTCTCTTTCCTGGGATATGAAGCAGGAGAAATGGCTCCGTTCTCTCAAGCAAATCACCATGCTGAAACTGCGTACGGGCTACGGACGTTCTGGTAATCTTGGTGGAATCTCTTCTTATACCACCCTGAATACGGTGCGGCAGAACGGCATTGTTTCGGTGAACAGTTCTCCTACGGTTACGATGGGGATGATCAGCAATAACAATCCTGATCTGAAGTGGGAAACCCGCGCTACCTGGAATATCGGAGCTGATCTGGGTTTGTGGAACAACCGGCTGGTTCTGACGGCAGAATATTACTATTCCAAGACCACCGACATGCTCTATGCCTATGATGTGCCGGTTCCGCCTTTCGCCTATGACAAGCTGCTGGCAAACCTGGGTTCTATGAGCAATCAGGGTTTGGAGGTTGGTGTTTCCTTCACCCCTATCCAGAAGAAGGATATGGAACTGAATATCAATATGAATCTCTCCTGGCAGAAGAACAAACTCCTCTCGCTGAGTGGTGAATATAACGGAATGCAGATGTCGGCAGCCGATATTACTGCGATGGGTGCCTTGTCGGGTGCCGGTCAGCATGGAGGTTACAACAATGTAGTCTATCAGATAGTAGGTCAGCCGCTGGGCGTATTCTATCTGCCTCATTGCAAGGGAATCATTGAAGATGGAAACGGACATTACCGCTATGATATTGAAGATTTGGACAAGAACGGAACCGTAGATTTGAGTGATGGAGGCGACCGGTATATCGCCGGTCAGGCTACTCCAAAGGTAACGTTGGGCTCCAATATCAGTTTCCGTTATCGCGACTGGTATTTTTCATTACAGATGAACGGAGCCTTCGGACATAAGATATTCAATGGTACGGGCTTAGCCTACACCAATATGTCGAGTTTCCCGGATTATAATGTGCTGAAGGGAGCTCCTGAGAAGAATATCGTTGACCAGAATGTTTCCGATTATTGGCTGGAGAAGGGCGATTATCTCAACTTCGAGTATCTTACGCTGGGCTATGATATTCCTATCCGCAAGGGCGTGGTGCAGTCGCTCAGAGTATCGGCGAGTGTCAACAATCTTGCCACCATCAGCAGTTACAGCGGCTTGACTCCGATGATTAACAGCTACGTGGTGAACAGTACGATGGGCATTGATGATAAGCGAACTTATCCTGTTTACAGAACCTTCTCATTGGGTTTAAGTGTTCAATTCTAAAATCAGAAAGTTATGAAACGATATAGATTTTTATTTCTGCTGCTGGCTGCATTGTCTATGACATCCTGCCTGGACGAACATCCTAAGGATCAGTTGGACGAGGATGCCATCTATGGTTCTGCATCTGATATTTATATCAATGCCGTGGCTTCTCTCTATAATTATATAGGTGGTGCCAACGAGAGCGAAGGCATCCAGGGCACCTGCCGCGGCATCTACGATTATAATACGCTGACCACCGATGAGGCGATGATTCCGATTCGAGGCGGCGACTGGTATGATGGTGGTCTCTGGAATGCCATGTACCAGCATCGGTGGAGTGCCGATGACCAGTCTCTTTATGATACATGGAAGTATATCTATAAGGTTATCGTGCTGGCTAATAAGTCTTTGGATATTATCAGCAGCAAGTCGGGGCTGCTTTCTGCCGCACAGCAGGAGGAATATCGGGCTGAGATAAGAGCCATTCGGGCTATGTTCTATTACTATGCTATGGACATGTTCGGTCGGGTTCCATTGGTTCTTTCCACTGATGAGCAGCGCTATTCCAGCCAGTTCCAAGGTCAGACGGATCGCAGTTCTGTCTTCCATTTTGTCTTTCAGGAGTTGCAGCAGGTATTGCCTTCTCTTCCCGACCAGCACAGCAATAAGGAAGGCAATTATTATGGTCGCATCACCCAGCCGGTAGTCAACTTTCTGTTGGCGAAGTTGGCTTTGAATGCAGAAATCTATATGTATGATGACTGGACCCAGGGTTATGCGAGCCGTCCGAAGGGAAGTGACATTCATTTCTCTGTGCCGGCTTCTGATGCCTCTTTGCGCAATGGCGATAAGGTGGACTGCAGGAAGTTGAATGCCTGGGAAACCTGCATTTATTATTGTGATAAACTGGCAGAAGAAGGCTATGTTCTGGAGTCGGATGATTCATTCAATTTCTCTACGCATAATGAGACATCGAAGGAGAATATCTTCACGATTCCGATGGATAAGAACATCTACACCAACCAGTTCCATTACCTCTTCCGCTCCTATCATTATATGCATGGCGGTGCCTTGGGATGGGGAAGTGAGAATGGTACCTGTGCCACGATTTCTACGATGAAAGCCAATCATTATGGCGAGGCTGATGAAGATGCCCGTTGCAAGATGAACTTTGTGGCGGGAGTGGTAAAGGTAGATGGTCATGAACTGCTGATGGATAATGGAAAGCCGTTGGAGTATCAGCCTTTTGAAGTGGCTCAAAATCTGACCAACAGTAAGTTTGTCAAGACGGCTGGAGCGAGAATGGCGAAGTATGAGGTGGATAGAACCTCTTATATGGACGGCAAGTTGCAGAGTAACGACATAGTTCTTTTCCGCTATGCAGATGCTTTATTGATGAAGGCAGAGGCAAAGGTCCGAAACGGAGAGAATGGTGATGAGGAGTTGAATAGGATTCGTGCCCGTGTGGGAATGCCTTACCGTAAGGCTACGCTCGATAACATTCTGGAAGAGCGGTTGCTGGAGTTGGTATGGGAAGGATGGCGTCGTCAGGATCTCATCCGTTTCGGCAAATTCACCGGTGCCTACGATCTCCGTACGCCTCTTCAGGGTGAATCCTCCGGCTACACCACCGTCTTCCCGATTCCTCAGAAATGTATCGATTTAAATTCAGAATTGGTACAGAATAAGGGATATGTCAATATTTTGAAGTAAAGAAACTTGAATAGAGTATATGAAAAGAGAAAAGCTCGCCAGGACTTTGAGGGTCTTGGTGAGCTTTTCTCGTTTTTATTTCCCGAATCTGGAAGTATCTACTTCTTCATGCTGCTTAGCTTTGTAGCCGCCGAAACGATAGGTGAGGGAGAGGCCGATGATTCTGCCAAAGTACATTTTGTTGATGACGTGCTGACCTCGATAGGTATCATGCAGATGGTTGTCGCCCGTCTCGAAGATGTCGTTGCAGTAGGCTTTCAGCTGGAGCTTGTCGTCCTTGAGAGGCTTCCAGGTGAGGGCTGCGTTGAGATAGCCTGAGGCTGGGATGTCGATGATTCCCTGGATGGCGTCGGTATGAACGGAAGCATCGAGGTTGAGAAGCACATGCTTGCCAAAGAGAAAAGTACCGTTCCACTGGGCTTGACAGAACCATTTGCTGCGGTCGAATGGGAGATCATAGAAGTGGGAATTCTTGTCGTTCTGATAAACGCCAGTGAAAGTAAGGCGATTCTGCCACCAGTTGCCTATGTTGATTGGGGCTGTGAGCATCAAGCCTACCTGGTTTACATGGTCGAAGTTGACATGCTTGTATTCCATTTCCTTCTTCGTGTCGCTCTGGTAAGGAAGCTGACGGAATTCATCTTTCGAGTTGTTGAAGAAGAGACTTGCCACGTATCTGCTGTGCAGAATGTAGGTAAGCGAGAGGCTGAGCTCTCGTGAAGGCTTCAACGTCGGGTTTCCTACAATCTTTCCATATCCGCCCGCATTATAGGTGGTGAAGTTCTTCACCGACCAATAGGTAGGGTAGTCTCTGTCGCAATCCAGGTCGAATTGGATGACGTGTCCTGCCTTTGGAAGATAGGTGATGGAGAGTGTAGGGAAGAGGTTCCACTCATTCCAGATTGGGGTGTGGTAATATTCTTCCATGAGCGATGCTTCCATCGTGAGTTTTTGTCCGAACGACTTGCTGGCTCCGATGTAGAAACTCATTTGGTCTTCGTTTTGAATGGTGTTGCCATCAGAAGACTTGTTGTTGTTCTCCTGTGAACTCTTGTCTCTTGATGTGGTGTAATTGATGCCGTAGTTCAAGCCCCAGTCTTTTCCTAAGTCGTGCTCCTGCTTGAGGTAAGCGTGCCATTTGTTGATTCGCTGCTGGCTTGTGATGTCGTAAATCTCATCGTAGAGACTGCTTTTCAGCCATTGTTCATCCGGTGAATTATAATAGGTGTATTCTGCTCCTGCCGAGAAACCGAATGGTGTGGAGTAATCCAGACGGAAATTATGAAACTGATTCTTGGCATGGATTCTGAGAAGGGATGTGAAATCGCCATCATCCTCTGACGTTCCTCTCGTGTTATTGAGTTGTGAGGTGTAGGCAAAGCTGAGCTGATGATCCTTTGCCAGATGATAGTTGATTCCCAGTCGGATGTTGTGGTTGAGATGGCGTTTGATATTGTCGCTATGTGTAGAGAAGGCATAGGAAGTGCCATCCGTCAAGGTGTGGGCAAACTCATTTTCATAGTAATAATATCTCTTGCCATGATCGAAGGAATAGAGCATGTCTATTTCCCATTTCTTGTTGGTGAAGAGCAGTGAGGCGCGCTCTGTGTAGCTGTTGCGGTTCTGGTGGGTGTAGCCGCCGAAGAGCTCGCCTTGCAGGGAGTGAAAGCCTGTGTTGTGCTTCAGCAGGAGGTTGATGACCTGTCCCTTTACCTGATAGCGGGCTGGGGCAGAATAGATGACTTCGGCGTTGGCGATGCGGCTGGTAGGAATCGTTTTCAGAAGCGAATAGAGCTGCTCGCTCGTCATGGTGGAAGTTTTGCCGTCTATCATCACGGTTACGGATTGGGCGTTGAGGGTCAAGGCGTCATCTTGTTCGCTCACGCCAGGCAGTTGCTTGATGGCTTCATAAGCATTATCCACCAGATGGTTTTTGATGAGTTGAGGCAGGTCATAGGTCAATGCCGCTCCTTTCACCTTTACGATAGGTCGGTTGCCTTTTACCATCACATCGGGGAGGGAATGGATGATGCTATCCATTCTCAGGGAATCATTTCTGTTGTCTTGTGCCCAGCCGGCAAGACTGAGAGCCAGGCAAGCGTTTAATATAACCAATCTTTTCATAATCTTCTTATCTTTTTTTATCGTTCTATCTTTTTATCGTTCTTTCGGAAGAAACCCTCCCGATTTCGGTTACAAAAGTACTGCAAAAATCTCGTGTCAGCAAGGATTTATGATTATCAAGTCTTATCAGAAGTGTTATTTAGTCTTATCAAATCAGAAATAATTCCCAGAAAAGTACCTTACTTATCTTCTTTTTTATTACTTTTGCATTGTCTTTATGATTAAAAAGGAGAAACGATGAAGTTACATCTTAAATACATAGTTACGCTCGTCATCACGGCTTTGGTCTGCATTTTCGCTTATCAAACCTATTGGCTCGTGGGGCTTTATCAGTCTCAGGAAAAGGAGGTTGAAGCAAAAATCAAGGGTGGAATGGAGCACGCTCACTTCATGGAGATGAAGAAGCGAATCGAACGGCTGCGCAATGATGATAAAGGACCTCATAGACAGTTGACGGGTTCTGTTGCTTTTTCTATGGATGAAGACGATGATATAGATCAAAAGGTGAAGGTTAAAAAGGTTCGTGGAGGAAAGGTTGTTCAGTCTGTTCAAACAACTTTTACCAAGCACGAGAAGCGTAGTGAAGATGACAAAGACCAGGAATTGATGATGATGATGTCGGGCAAACTGGCAACTATGGTGCAACAGGCACTGTTTGGCAAATTGAATGAAATCGCCAAACCTGACATCAATGATTATGACAGTGCATGGGTTGCCAAGATGCTTTCAGACAGTTTGTTGGTGAGTGACAATGCTCATCCGCTTCCGCATCAGATTCAGCTTTTTGCAGGAAAGAAGGTTTTGGCGAAAGTGACGACGAAGGGGTATGAGCCTTCCGCCAATGCCAAGCAATACCAATATGTGGTTAGCAATGAGGGGGAGGCGAATGAGGAGAAATATGTCCTTACCCTAGAGCCGCTTACGATGACTGTGCTCAGCCAGATGGCAGGCATTCTTGCCACATCGCTCTTCATTATGCTCATCCTGGCTTTCGTCTTCTGGTTCCTGATTCATACGATGCTCAAGCAGAAGACGCTTGATGAGATGAAGAGTGATTTCACCAATAATATCACGCACGAATTGAAGACTCCGATAGCCGTAGCCTACGCAGCCACCGACTCCCTGCTGAACTACGGAATGCTCCAGCATCCTGATAAGGCGCGCAAGTATCTCACCATCGCTCAGGAGCAGTTGCAGACGCTCAGCGGATTGGTGGAACAGATTCTGTCGATGAGTATGGAACGACGGAAATCGATGCTGCTCAATATCGTGGAAGTTCCAGTGAAGGAGGTGATTGAACCATTAATCTCCCAGCATCAGCTGAAAGTGAAATCTGGAAAAAGAACGGATAAGAAGGTGAATTTTTCGCTGTCTGTAGAACCGGAAAATCTAATGGCTCCTGCCGACCGGATGCATTTCTCAAACATCGTGAGCAATCTCATAGACAATGCCATCAAGTATTCTGAAGATTGCGTGAAGATAGAAATCAAGGCTTTCCTGAAAGCCGATGATGAAGTGCTGGTTTCCGTATCAGATAATGGAATCGGTATAGCCCATGATAAATTGCCTTATATTTTCGACAAGTTCTATCGGGTGACGGATGGCAATAAATATACGGTCAAGGGCTATGGTCTCGGGCTTTTCTATGTCAAGAGCCTGATGGAGAAAATGGGCGGTTCTGTTTCCGTAGAAAGCGAACCGGGAAAAGGAAGCAGCTTCACCCTGCAATTTCTTAAAGGTAAAAAAGTAAAAGGGTAAAAAAGTAAAATGGTAAAAAAGAAGCAATGAATAAGATAAAAGTATTACTAGTAGAAGACGAAGCATCCTTGGCGATGATTCTGAGCGACACCTTGGAGGCGCAGGGCTTCGAGATGCGCACGGCGCATGATGGCGAAGAGGGGCTTCGTATGTTCGATGAACAGAAGCCTGATGTGCTGGTTGCGGATGTGATGATGCCCAAGATGGATGGTTTCGAGATGGTGCGCCGTATCCGCAAGACGGATTCCCGTACTCCTGTGCTTTTCCTCACGGCTCGTTCGGCGGTGAATGATGTGGTAGAGGGATTTGAATTGGGTGGCAATGATTATCTGAAGAAGCCGTTTGCCATCCAGGAACTCATCGTCCGTATCAAGTCGCTTTGTCATCGGGCTTCTGTAGGAAATATTTCTTCTGAAGAACAGGAAGGAGGGAATGTTTCTCCTGATAATCTGGATGCTGCTGATCAATGGCTTTCCATCGGTCGTTATCGCCTGAATGTTACCTGTCAGATTCTGCAGTTGGATGGTAAAGATACAGAACTGTCACATCGTGAATCAGAGATCCTTCGCATGCTTGTGGAGAGCAAGAACAATGTGGTAGAGAGCAAGGATATTCTCCTGAAGCTCTGGGGCGACGACAGCTTCTTCAATTCCCGCAGTCTCCATGTTTTCATCACCAAGCTCCGCCACAAGTTATCTGCCGATGAAAATATCAGAATCATCAATGTGAGGGGAATTGGGTATAAAATGATTTGCTAGAATCTTGTAAAAGTACTATTTTCCCTCGCCATCAACAAGCGCATCGAATGCTTCTTTGAAGTATTTGTCGAACCACTCGGCTGGGTGATCTGTTATCTGATGTTTGCCTGATTTCTCGATATGAATGGCAACAATGTCTCCAAAATCGGAAGTGCCATCAATGAAAAGAATGTTTTCAAAAAGTGGTAGAGAGGCTCTTACTCGTTTGATGCCTTCCGTGAAGTTATATTCTATCACGTCTTGGTTTACATTATGACCGCCCATTGTGTATCTTTGGATAACACGAGATAGAGAATCTTCTTTCGAGGATAAGCCGAAAAAGATGAGGCTGATTTTATAACCTGCATCTTTAAAATCCTGAACAAGATTGACTGGCAAATCTGTAGAGAAGTTCGTTTCGAAAGCAAAATTCTTGTTTTGTGAAATGGCTTCTTCTTTTTCTTTCATCAATGAAGAGATAACAGTTCCATCTATCCATCGCTCTATCCAATCAGGATGTTCGTTTCGAAGAGACATTGCTAGAAGGTCTCCGTCAAAAGCTTTTACTGTAGAATAAAATATTCCAAGCCTACTTTTGCTAGCTCCATTTGGACCGGCTATAATTGTAAATTCAGGTCTTCTTTTCATAATCTTAATAGAAAAAGAGGTGTTACGAAGTAATTAATGGAGTAAGTAACTCATTTTCCCCTTTCCTGGAGCTGCAACTTGTTTTATGATAGTATATTCGCGTGTCGCAAAATCAAGAGTTGCTTCTACATCGCTTCCATCAGGATTAGCAAGATAGGTTTTTCCGTTTTCAAAATACGGCACGGAAATGCCCTTCGCCCACGCTTCCAGGTAGATTCGTTCCACCTCATCGTGTACGGCATTGTTGATTTCCCGAATCGTCTTGCCATTCGAGAGTCGCCAACCTTCTATTTCTTCATATTTGCACATAAGCCTTTAACCTTTAGAAAACCTTTGAAAAATCTACTGCAAAAATACGAGGAATCTTTTTAATAACCAAATGTTTTAACCTCTTTTTTCTATCAGCTCTTATCAGAAGCAACTGTTTTTGAAAGTTTTTCCCAAAAAGGTTTGTGGTTTCAGGAATAATGGCTAATTTTGCGGGCTGAAAGGGGAATCGCTTGATAGGCGATGATTCTTGGAATGATATAATATAAATAGGATATGGATAGGAAAAATGATGGCCTCAGACTGATGGATGGGGCTGGATATAAGAAGATAATAATTGCTTGCGACTCTTATAAGGGTTGCCTTTCGAGCAGAGAGGTGAATGAGGCGATTGCTTCGGGAGTAAAGGAATGGAATGCGGAAGATGCTTCTCCCGAAATGAAGAATTTGGATTCTGATGATGCTGCTTCCGAAATGAAGAATTTGATTTCTGATGAGCCTTCTCCCGAAATCATTACCCTGGAAATGAGTGATGGGGGAGAGGGAATGCTCGATGCTTTTCTCTCGGCGATGAAGGGAGAGCGAGTGAGGATTCATGCCCATGATGCGCTGATGAGATGGATTGAGGCTGAATACGGAATCGTGGATGATACGGCGATTATCGAGATTGCGCAGACCGCCGGACTGGCTCTGATTGAGCCTGAACAGCGCAACCCGATGAAGGCTACTTCCTGGGGTGTGGGCGAGATGATAATGAATGCTTATCGCCGGGGCGTGCGCCATTTCATCGTGGGCTTGGGCGGCAGCGCCACATCCGATTGCGGCATCGGAATGCTCAAGGCGATGGGCGACGACTGGAAGAAAATCCGACAGGAATGCAGTTTTGTGCTGGCTTCGGATGTTACCAATCCGCTCTGTGGCGAAAACGGGGCGGCTCACGTCTTTGCGCCTCAGAAGGGAGCTGATGCTAAGATGGTGCAGATGTTGGATGATAGGGCAAGGAAGTTTGCCGAGGTAAGCGCCAAGCATTTCGGATATGATAGAAGTATGGTTTCCGGGGCTGGTGCTGCCGGCGGACTGGGTTATGCTTTCCTGCAATATTTCAATGCTGAGGCTCGTCCTGGGGCTGAGCTTCTCTTGGATGAGATTGGTTTTGATACGCTCATTTTGGATGCAGATCTCGTGATTACGGGCGAGGGACATAGTGATAAACAGACCTTGATGGGGAAACTGCCGCAAAGAATTCTGGAGCATGGTGCCAATCAGAAAATCTGGCTCGTCTCGGGTGGCGTAAGCGATAGGCAGGCGATGCTGGATGCAGGTTTTGATAGAGTGATTCAGGTTACTCCAGATTCTATGCCTTTAGAAGAAGCGATGAAGCCGGATGTGGCCCGTAACAATATCATCAAGGCGATTCGTAGGCAATTTGCTTTGTAGTTTCAGTTATTATCCGTATCTTTGCGCCCGATTATCAAAACAGGGTAAAAAGAATAAGAAATAATGAAGTATATAATTTTTGATTTTGATGGAACCATCGGCGATTCGCAGAGTCTCATCGTGAAGACCCTGCAGGATACGATGCGTGCAAGAAAACTGGAGGTGAAATCGGAGGAGGCTTGTGCCAAGACCATCGGTCTTCGATTGGATGAGGCCTTCGTCTCGCTCTTCGGAATGAGTGCTGAGGAGGGAATGGAATGCGCAGCAACCTATCGCGAAATCTTCCTGGATAACAAGAAGACGATGATCGTGCAGCCCTTCCCTCATGTGATAGAAACCCTGAGAGCGTTGCACCGTCAGGGTTTTATTCTGGGAATGGCCAGCAGCAGAAACCATTGCTCGCTGGATGGATACGTGAAGCAGATGCAGCTGGAAGATATTTTCTCTTCTATCGTGGCAGGCGATGATGTGGAGCATGTAAAACCGGCTCCCGATATGGTTTTCAAGGCTTTGGGAGAAATGAAGGGAACTATTGAAGAAACCCTCGTGGTGGGCGATATGAACTTTGATGTGGATATGGCGCATCATGCCGGCTGCAAGGCCTGTGCCGTGACTTATGGCAACGGAACCCGCCAGCAGCTCGCTTCTGCGGAATGGATTATCGATGATTTCGCAGAACTCCTGGAAATCGTAAAAGAATAAACTGAACTCTGAATAAAAAGATAATTTTATCCTTGCTGGAATAAAAAAGCGGATAAAGTTATCTTTTTATTCATTTTTTTATCGTACCTTTGCACCCGCAATTGGTTCGCTGCCACCTCCTGCCGCCCTAGGCATGGCTGGTGTGTAGTGATTAAAAGGGAATCGGGTGAGAAGCCCGGACAGTCCCGCTGCTGTAAGCGTCTTATTGCGGCAAGCACCATGGTCACTGACATTTTTTCGGGAAGACCGCTTGCCATGAGTTTTGCATCTTTTTATGGATAACATAGAGTGAGATGCTGGGAGGACGCAAGTCAGAAGACCTGCCGTTGCCATCGGAAATAATATGATGAAAGAGTGTCTTTAGGATAAGAGATTTCGATGATTCTATCCAACCCCGTGGGATGGGTTCGTGATGGAGACATACAGATATTTACTTATTATATTAAGGTTTAAGGTATAAGGAGATTAAATGAGAATAGGAAAATTACTGCTGTGCGTCGGGGGATGCATGGCAGCAAATGCTGTATCGTATGGGCAGAGTTTTCGAACCGATTCGGTGCAGGCCTTGGACGAGGTGGTGGTGAAGGCGATGCAGGAGGTTACTCCCCATCAATCCATCAACTATCAGCAGTTGCAGAACCTGCCTTCCAATAATGTGGCAGATGCGCTGAAATATATGGCGGGCGTGCAAATCAAGGACTATGGCGGACTGGGTGGACAGAAAACCGTGAACGTGCGGTCGCTCGGATCTCAGCATGTGGGCGTTTATCTGGATGGGGTGCGCATCACCAATGCCCAGAACGGTACGGTGGATTTGGGAAAGTATTCGCTCTCTACCCTGGAATCGGTTTCGCTCTTCAATGCCAACAAGACGGAGATGCTGATGACTGCTTCGGAATATGCTTCCGCCTCCACGGTTTATCTCAAGACCCATCGCCCCGACAGCACTCAGCTCAAGGCTTCCTACCAGTTGGGCTCGTTTGGAACCCACAAGTTGGCAGCCACTTACAGCTACCGGAATTGGGGCTTCATAGATGCTGCCTTTACCCATAGCAAGGGCAACTATCCGTTTGAATATCATACGGAATACGAGGACACCACGGGAACCCGTCGCAACTCCGACATTACGATGTTCCGCATAGAAAGCTGCGCCTTCTACAAGGGATTGCAATGGCACACGTATTACTTCAATTCCCGACGGGGATTGCCGGGCGGAATCGTGCGCCGTCTCTCGGATACCTACACCGATGTGGGCAGGGAATGGGACCGCAACTTTTTCTCGCAACTGTCGTATCGCACGCAGATTCCATTCGGAAAGCATCAGCCTTCATCGGAAAATCAGCATTCGATAGGCATCAGGGCAATATTGAAATACGCCAACGATTTCCTGCACTACCGTTCGGATTATCCGGAGAACATCTCGGTTCATGCCAACAACAGGTATCATCAGCAGGATGTGTATGCGGCGCTCTCGGCTTCCTATCAGATTCGCGATTTCGGCTTCTCGGCTTCCAGCGACCTGCGATGGAGTGACCTCACCACCGATGTGAAGAATTTCCACTACGTCTATCGCCTGGACAGCAAAAGCTCGCTCTCGGCGTTCTATCAGCATGGGGGATTGAAGGCTAGCGTAAGCGGACTCTATACGCATCTCGCCGACCATACCCAGGGTAAGGCAAAACCTCTGCATAAGATGACGTGGAATGCGCTGGCTTCCTATACGTTGGGCGACTGGACCCTCCGCTCGTTCTACAAAACCGTGTTCCGGGCACCAACCCTCAACGACCTCTATTATACGATGGTGGGCAACCGCAACCTGAAGCCGGAATTTACCAAACAGGTGGATGTGGGAATTACCTTCCGCAAGCCTTTCATCGATGTGCAGGCAGACTGGTATTACAACCGGGTGGAAGACCGCATCGTCTGTTTGCCGCTGAAGGGTTCGTATCAGTGGACGATGCTCAACTATGGCTACACCCGCTGCATGGGTGTGGATGTGAGCGTGAATGCGCATTATCGTCAGCATTCCCTGCTCCTTACGGGCACGTATCAGGATGACCGGAACCGCACCAACCCGAAGGAAGATGCCTACAATGATTTCATCGCCTATTCGCCACGATGGTCGATGACGGCAGTCTATACCTTATTATATAAGGGTTGGACTGCATCCATCTCCCACATGTTTGTGGATAAGCGATATTGGACGGCGGAGAATGCCATAGAAGACCCCTTGTCGGCGTACAACTGCACCGACCTGAAGATAGGCTACCGATTCCTGCGCCATTATATGGTGGAGGCAGAGTGCCAGGACATCTTTGACGAGCGTTACGAGATGATTCAGCGCTGGCCGATGCCGGGAAGGAGATTTGGCGTAACCTTTAGGGTTGAGAGTTTATAGTTAATAGTTTATAGATGATAGATTTTCTGAAAATGAGAATAAAATTTGGAAATAAGATATTAGGAATGCTGGCGATGATAGGATTATCGCTCAGTTTTGTCGCCTGTTCCAACGAGAATGGAGCGGATGATTCCCAGCCGGTAAATCCTCCTACGCTTATCGGCGAGAATCTCATCGTCTGCAACGAGGGAAACTGGCAGTCGGATAACGGGCAGCTTTCCTATTATGATGGAACGGCGGGCGTGCTCACCAACAAGTGGTTCCGACAGGTGAACGGTAGCAAACTGGGAGATACGCCCAATGACATCGTCCAGGTGAATGATACGCTCATTGCCATCGCCGTGAACTGGTCGAACATCATCCAGTATATTCACCCCGACGGAACGGCTTGTGGGGCTACCGAGAATGTGCCGAACAATCGCCGCATGTGTGCAGACGGCAACTATCTCTACATCACATCCTACGCCCACAAATGCGGCAACCAGACCTTTGAAAAGGGGTATGTGGCTAAGATTGATGTGAAGACCAAGCAGGTGGTTGCCACTTGCGAGGTGGGCTGGGAGCCAGAAGGAGTGCGTCTTTATGAGGGCAAACTCTATGTGGCCAATACCGGAGGCTATGCTTTCTCTGAGAATCATGCGTATGAAACCACCGTGCAGGTGGTGGATGCTGAAACGATGAAATCCATCAAGACCATCGAAACGGGCTGCATCAATCTCTATGGCGAAATGTCGCAGGCAGGTCAGTATCTCTGCATCAATTCCTGCGGAGATTATTACAATGTGAAGCCTAAGACGGTGATTGTGGATTGCAAGACGGATGAGGTGAAAACCTTCGATTTCCCAGCTACCTATAACAGCACGGATGGGGATGTTTTTTACACCGTAGGTTCCGAATTCTCCTATAATACGGGTGAATATGTCTATTCCATCAAAACCATCAATCCTAAGACACAGGAGGTGAAAGATGGAATCTTCTGTGAAGCCATCACTCAGAAAATCAAGGAGATAACTTCGCCATACGAGCTTTACATCTCGCCTTATACCCAAAACGTGTATTTCACGGATGCGGGCAGTTATGGTACTGCGGGTTATCTTTATGGCTACACCAAGGAGGGACAGCCGGTGTTTGCGCCGCAGAAAACGTATGTGAATCCGGCGCATATCCTGGCTTTGCCGATTTATGAAAACAAGTAAGATGAAAGATATGAATAGAATTTTAATGAGCACTTTGCTGAGCCTTTCGATGGGAGTGGCTTCGGCACAGACACAGAATGTGGAAGTAGTGGAGTTTCATCCAGCTCCAGGCCAGTTTGTCAACATCATGCCTCAGGCTGAGGAGGGAACCACCCACGAGGAGGTTTGCAAGGAGGCTACCGAAGCCTTGAATGATGGTCAGATTGTGCATCTGGGTACTTACGGCGGATACGTAACCGTGAAGTTCGACCACCCAGTACAGAACAAGCGAGGTTCCGACCTCCGCATCAAGGGCAATGGCTTTTATAGCAGTGGTGACCCGAAATATGGCAAGGAGACCATCGGAGGTTCTTTTGAGCCGGGCATCGTGTATGTGGGTGTGGGCGATGATGTGAACACCTGCAAGTGGTATGAACTGGCTGGTTCTGAGTATTATACAGATGAGATTCACGATTTCTCCATCACCTATCACAAGCCAGTGGCAGAGGAAGGAGAGCATTCGCAGATGTTCTCTTCGTTTGATAACTATATCAAGTGGGAGGCTTCATGGACTGATAAGAATGGTGAACGCCGGGATTCTACGGGCTATCACATGAAGATTTCATTTCATAAACAGTCTTTCTGGCCTTTGTGGGAGGAAGGAGAAACCTTGACTTTCAAGGGAGGTAAATTGCCGAACAATGCCGTGAATTATGGCACCGAGACTTCGCAAAGTTGGGTGCTCTATCGCTACGCCAAGGATTCGTATGGCTATGTGGATGCTTCGCTCAATACTGATGATTACTCCACCTTCGATATCGACTGGGCGGTGGATGAGCAGGGCAACCACGTGGATTTGGAGGAAATCAACTTCGTGAAGGTGATGAATGGAACCTTCCAGTATTGTGGCTGGCTGGGCGAGACTTCTACCGAGGTAACAGGCTTCCAGGATCTTCATCTGGTAGAAGGCTATGATGAGAATCCTATCATCATCACCCCTCGTACCTCTACAGGACTTTCTATCATCAAGACCGATAGTAAGTTTGCGGCAAAAGATGATAGCTATTACGACCTGATGGGTCGCCGTGTGGCTACTCCGCAGAAGGGAATTTATATCAGAAATGGCAAGAAGATAATCTTCAAGTAAAGTTCTCTTCCGGGGCGAATCATCAATCAAACAGAAAATTAAGTTATTAATAATAAATAATGTAAAGTATGAAAAAGATTTACTCGTATTCTTTGTCGGCTGCTTTCGTTGCAGCCTTGTTGAGTGTTTCATCTGTAGCGAATGCACAGGATAACAATGCAGCAGTGACTGCTGAGGCTTCGCAGGATGCTGCTGTGGCAACCTTCGACGATTTGACTTTGGAGCCTGAGAGCTACTGGTGGGGGCCTGCTGATAATGCAGAGGAAGTAGCTGGTGCTTATGGTCCGGAATGGGTTGGTACTTTCAAGAGTGGTTCTTATGAGTTTGTCAACTCTGTAAACCCAACTTATGGTTCCTGGATGGGTTGCTCTTACAGCAATATGACAGCAACCTCATTTGAATCTTATGAGAAAGACCAGTGGAATTCTGCTGCAGGTCATGGTGCTGTGGGTTCTACCAATTACGGAGTATTGTATGGAAATTCTCTTCCTAATACACCTATGGAAGTAATCAAGGTGGCTGATGCTCCTGATGGACGAGTGGTAAAGGGTATGAACATCACCAACTCTGCTTGGGTTGTAGAATGCGTGAAGAATGGCAGTGGAGCAGCCAAGAAGTTTGAGAAGGGTTCTTGGTTCAAGGTAATCTTTACCGGTACTAAGGCTGACAAATCTACAGCTTCTGTAGAGTATTATCTGGCTGATTACCGTTCAGAGAATGAGGCAGACTGGACTTGCCTGACTGATTGGGCTTGGATTGACCTTTCTTCATTGGGCAAGGTTGTTTCCTTGAGCGTTAGCTTTGACGGTACAGACAAAAGTTACGGCTATCTGAGCACATCTACCTATGTTTGCATCGACAATGTAGGTTGTGAGAAGAATACTTCTACTGGCATTGCTGCCAACAAGTGGAACAGTGTAGAGCTTCGCGAGGTGGCTCGATTCTCTGCTGATGGCAAGCGCATCTCTGCTCCTCAGAAGGGTCTCAACATCATCCGCATGAGCGATGGTTCTACCCGCAAGGTGGTAGTAAAGTAATTCTGCTTTTTAGCAATCAGTGAAATATCTGAAAAATAATAAGCCCAGAGCAAATTGCCCTGGGCTTTTTTAGTTTTTATCTTTTTCGAATCTTTATTCCTCCATCAACTTACGATAGCGACCCTTCTTGATTTCTGTATCGCCAAGACGGCGCGCCTTGTTGATTTCATACTCAGAATAGCTGCCCTCGAAGAAGAAGACCTCACCATTGCCCTCGAAGGCAAGGATGTGGGTACAGATTCGGTCGAGGAACCAGCGGTCGTGGCTGATTACCACAGCACAACCGGCGAATGCCTCCAAACCTTCCTCCAATGCACGCAGCGTGTTCACGTCGATATCGTTGGTTGGCTCATCGAGGAGCAATACGTTGCCCTCTTGCTTCAATGCCAAAGCCAACTGCAGACGGTTACGCTCACCACCCGAGAGAACACTGCAGAGCTTGCTCTGGTCGGTGCCCGAGAAGTTGAAGCGGCTGATGTAAGCACGTGCATTCACATCTCTGCCACCCAGACGCAAGGTCTCGTTGCCCTGAGAAATCACCTCGTAAACAGTCTTCTGAGGGTCGATGTCCTTGTGCTGCTGGTCAACATAAGCCAGCTTCACGGTCTCACCCACCTCGAATGTACCGCCATCAGCCTGCTCCAAGCCCATGATGAGGCGGAAGAGGGTAGTCTTGCCGGCTCCGTTAGGACCAATCACACCTACGATGCCGTTAGGAGGAAGCATGAAGTTGAGGTCGTTGAAGAGAACCTTCTCGCCGAACGCCTTCTTTACATGCTGAGCCTCGATAACCTTGTTACCCAGACGAGGACCGTTAGGGATGAAGATTTCCAGCTTCTCCTCGCGCTCCTTCTGCTCCTGGTTGAGCATCTGCTCGTAAGAGTTCAGACGAGCCTTACCCTTAGCCTGACGGGCCTTAGGTGCCATGCGAACCCATTCCAACTCGCGCTCCAAAGTCTTGCGGCGCTTAGAGGCAGTCTTCTCCTCCTGAATCATTCGCTTGGTCTTCTGGTCGAGCCATGAAGAGTAGTTGCCCTTCCATGGAATACCCTCGCCACGGTCCAACTCCAGAATCCACTCGCTCACGTCGTCGAGGAAGTAGCGGTCGTGGGTTACGGCGATAACGGTTCCCTCATACTGCTGCAGGTGCTGCTCCAGCCAGTCGATGCTCTCAGCATCCAGGTGGTTGGTAGGCTCATCGAGCAGGAGTACATCCGGCTTCTGCAGGAGCAGGCGGCAGAGAGCCACACGGCGGCGCTCACCACCCGAGAGATTGGTAACAGGCCAATCGCCAGGAGGACAGTGTAGGGCAGCCATCGCACGCTCCAGCTTGGAGTCGATGTTCCAGGCATCGGTAGCATCGATGATATCCTGCACCTCAGCCTGGCGCTGCATCAGCTTGTCCATCTTATCAGGGTCTCCGTAATATTCTTCGAGACCGAACTTATTGTTGATGTCCTCATATTCTGCGAGTGCATCATAGATTTTCTGCACACCCTCCATCACGTTTTCCTTCACGGTCTTGTTCTCGTCGAGCGGAGGATCCTGAGGCAAGTAGCCCACAGAGTAGCCTGGGCTCCAAACCACCTCACCCTGGGTAGGTTGCTCAAGTCCTGCGATGATTTTCATCAACGTAGATTTACCGGCACCGTTCAAACCGATGATACCGATTTTTGCTCCGTAGAAGAACGATAGGTAGATGTTCTTCAGAATCTGTTTCTGGTTTTGTGGGATAATCTTAGATACGCCCACCATTGAGAAGATGATCTTCTTGTCGTCAACTGTTGCCATATATATAAATTAATGTGTATTTGTGAATAAATTGAGTAAATTGCCGAAATTGGCACTAACAGTTGCAAAGATACATTATTTTTTTGAAATTCTCGCCTTTCTTTCCAAGAAAAGTTGTATATTTGCATTTATTCGCCCTTTAGGCATACTGATTCATTGATTTTTTCAAGTGGTTAGCTTATAAGGGAACTTGTGGAGACAAACTCATCCTGGGCATTTCTAACAACAATGTGTGCAAGCGGTACAGGATAGATAAAATAATTGAATAAAAACAAAACAAGAAAGACGAGAATTGGTTAGCTCTCTGTTAACTGATTCTCGTCTTTCTTTATATTATTGAAATATCTTATTCCGCAGTCTCATAGTTGGAACCATTCCATTTCTTGAGATAGTTGTCGCAGATGACATCAGGCATTCCGTTGGTCTCGGAAACCAGGAACTTGAAGGTTCCTGCCCTTAGCAAAGAGTTGCTTTCGCTGCCAATCTCTCTTCCGTCAGCCCACTTTACCATTACTATGTCAATGCGCTCGCCATAGTCTTCGGCATGAGTCATGCTACGATGGAATGTGATGTTTTCTTCTTCTCCATCTCCATCGAAGTCGAAAGTCATGTTTCTCTCACCTTCCTCGCTGCCAGAGTAGATGTCAGCGACTTTCAGTGTGCTACGTATTCTTCCCACGTTCTCCATATTGTCGCTTTCTATTTTCAGCTTGCCTTCTGCAAAAACATACTTAATGGTTCGTAAACCTTCTTTTTGTATCATGAGAGTATGGGGATCATATCTCGTTTCAAGGCTTGGATTTTCTTCCAACTCCATGCTTTTGGTTCGCTTGAAAGTGCTGGATGTCTTATCGTAATAGACTATGAAAGGATTGTCGTAGGCATTACCTTCGAATATCTGCAAGATGATTTCATAATTGCCGTCATTGTCAAGATCTTCTTGATGATAGATTTCGATGTTGCCATCTTCTGTGTAAAAACCTGTTTCCAACCATTCGTTGCCGACGAGAGCCAGCAGTTTCTTGTTTTCTACCTTGTAATCGGTTACGCTCTTTTCTTCCGTAGCAGAAGATGTTTCTTCATCGCTTGGTTCATCGAAAACACGGAAAGAGAAGAGGTGTTCGGTTGATACCGATGGGAAGTAATACTCATAGGTAATCCAGTCGAATTTCTGTTTGATGCTTGTCACCTTGGTTACGATGTCGGTCATTTCCTCCTCTGTGAGCGATTTTGTGTCGAACGTCTTGTAGTCATCCTTGGCAACAATACGGCTAGGGTTGTAATAAATGCTGAAAGAGTATGACTTGGTACCATCATCGCTTGTGTAATCAGATACTTCGAAATAAGATGTGGCTGTAGTGTCACTCTCTTCCGCAGTAGCTTCGTATGCAAAAGGGAAAGCGAGACAGTTGCCGTCCAACAGTTCACCTACTCTCAGGCGTGCGATTTCTTCCTCCGTATTGAGGGCAAAGCAGAGATTCTTGTTTTTGCCTTTCTCCTGTAGGTTGTAGTCGGAACTGATGCTGCTGAGAACTTCTTGTGTGATAGGTTCCGGTTTCACCTCTTCGCATTGCGATTTCTCCACGTATGCCTCACGTACATCGCCCAATTCTGTTATCTGAACCTTATACCAACCTTCCTGCTCCTCTACGACAGGGAATACAGAAGTCGCATCCTCATACTTGAAGTTTTCGAGTTCTTTATATCCATCATTCGGCTTGTCACCAGTCCATAAATACTGATAGTCGATTCCGCACCCCTCGTCATTGCAAGCCTGCATGAGTCGAGGGCTGCTAATGTCTGGTGTCTGGAAGAATGCCGTCTCCTTACCCTTCATGTGTACGAACTTCTCCCACTTTGGCTTTTGTAGACCGAGGAGGCTATCGCTCTTCTTGCTCTTCCCGAAAGCGAAGAAACAGATGATACCAATGATGGCAACCGCGATAACGCCACCGATGGAGTAGAGGAGAGTGCGATTTGGCTTTT
>OQVN01000240.1_pt1 | contig 21856 bp, 17 predicted proteins | sample 1691621 | NCBI WGS metagenome assembly OQVN01 (sample SAMN03418278, study PRJEB22391) | human gut metagenome | biome: human-gut; feature: organic feature; material: feces | host: Homo sapiens | place: Tanzania | collected 2013-01 | reverse complement strand
CTCTTTCTCGCGGCTTGCCTTGTCTTCTATGCTTTGATAAATTCGTTCAAGCAATGCAACGCCAACTTCTGGGTTTGACATCTCGCGCCCCTTTAAAAACACACGAAATTTCACAAATTTACCCTGCTCTAAAAACTCCAAAGCGTGCTTGACTTTATAATTTATGTCATTTTGCGCGATTTTAATCGACAGCTTAATTTCCTTAATGTCGATAACCTTTTGCTTTTTTTTCGCTTCTTTTTGCTTTTTTTCCTGCTGATAGCGGACCTTGCCAAAGTCCATTACCTTTGCCACAGGCGGCTTTGCCTCAGGGGCGATTAAAACCAAATCAAGCCCCTTACTGCTTGCCAGCTTTAAAGCCTCATCGCGACTTAAAATCCCTCTCTTTTATTTTAATATATACAAAATATCATATAAAATAAAAAAATTCAACAATATGTATAAACAAAAAAAAATAGCATATAATAAGTACAAAAGAAAAGTAAAGGAGGAAAAAATGAAAGTTATAGATAAAATAGCTTTAGTTTTAATTATAATTGGAGCTATTAATTGGGGATTAATTGGATTTTTTAATTTTAACTTAGTAGCAGTTATATTTGGAGAGATGACTTGGATTTCAAGAGTTATATATGCTTTAGTAGGAATATCTGGTTTATGGGGAATGAAATTATTATTTGATGATTAAATATAGAGTAGAATTGTTTAAATAAGACAGTTCTACTTTTTTTATATTATAGTAAAACTTAAAAGCGTTTTTTACTTGAAAATAAACGAAAAATGATATATAATACCATCGATTTAGAATTAGGAGGATAAGAAATGTTAAGTGCAAATGGAGTTACAGTTAGATTTGGAAAAAGGGTGTTATTTGAAGATGTAAATATACGTTTTGGAAAAGGAAATTGTTATGGAATTATAGGAGCAAATGGCGCTGGGAAATCTACATTTTTAAAAGTTTTATCAGGAGAGATAGAACCAAGCAAAGGAGATGTAAGTTTAGATAAAGGAGAAAGACTATCTGTTTTAAAACAGGACCACTTTGCTTATGAAGATTGTACTGTTATGGATACAGTAATTATGGGAAATAAAGAGTTGTATGACATAATGAAGGAAAAAGATGCAATTTATAGTAAACCAGATTTTTCAGAAGAAGATGGAATGAAGGCAGCAAAATTAGAAGAAAGATTTGCTGAATTAGACGGATGGAATGCAGAGTCAGATGCAGCAAAACTTTTAAATGATTTAGGTATTATTCCTGAAAATCATTATAAATTAATGAAAGAAATAGAAGCCAGAGATAAAGTAAAAGTTTTATTAGCTCAAAGTTTATTTGGAAATCCAGATGTACTTTTACTAGATGAACCTACTAATGATTTAGATTTAAAAAGTATTAACTGGTTACAAGAGTTTTTAATGGAATTTGAGAATACTGTAATTGTAGTATCTCATGATAGGTACTTTTTAAATAAAGTTTGCACACATATAGCAGATGTTGATTTCGGAAAAATAAAAGTTTATCCAGGAAATTATGACTTTTGGTATGAATCTAGCCAATTAGCATTAAAACAAGCAAGAGAACAAAATAAAAAGAAAGAAGATAAAATAAAAGAATTACAAGATTTTATTGCAAGATTTAGTGCTAATGCATCGAAATCAAAACAAGCAACATCTAGAAAGAAAACTCTAGAAAAAATAGAACTAGATGATATAAAACCATCTAATAGAAAATACCCATATGTAGACTTTAAACCAGATAGAGAACCTGGAAAAGAAATATTACAAGTAAAAAATATATCTAAGACAGTAGATGGCGTAAAGTTATTAGACGGAATTTCTTTTGATGTAAAACAGGGAGACAAAATTGCATTTTTAGCAGATAATGAACTTGCTAAAACAGTATTATTTCAAATAATTGCAGGAGAATTAGAGCCAGATGCAGGAGAGTTAGTATGGGGAACTACAATTACACAAAATTATTTCCCAAAGGATAATAATTATTTGTTTGAAACTGATGAGAATGTAACAGAATGGCTTAGAAAATATTCGAAAGATCCAGACGAAACATATGTTAGAAGTTTCTTAGGAAGAATGTTATTTTCAGGTGATGAAGCATTAAAAGAAGTTAAAGTCTTATCAGGAGGAGAAAAAGTAAGATGTGTTTTATCAAAAATGATGTTATCGGGAGCGAACTTTTTAATTTTTGATGAACCAACAAACCATTTGGACATGGAAAGTATAACATCTGTCAATGAAGGAATGAAGAAGTTTATTGGAAATATTTTATTTACATCACATGACCATGAATTAACTCAAACAGTAGCAAATCGAATTATTGATATTAAAGAAGATGGTAAAGTGATAGATAGAGAAGTTACTTATAATGAATATTTAGGTGTAGAATAGAAAAATTCGAGTTATAAAGTAAATAAATATTTGGTTAAGGAAGGAATAACAAATGGATAAGATAATAAATACGATTGCAGAAGAATTAAATATAAAGCCTAATCAGGTTGAAAGTACAGTAAAATTAATAGATGAGGGTAATACTATACCGTTTATTGCAAGATATAGAAAAGAAGTAACAGGAGGATTAAGCGACGAAATCCTTAGGGATTTAGGAGAAAGACTAACATACTTAAGAAATTTAGAAAAAAGAAAAGAAGAAATTATAAAGTCAATAGATGAACAAGGAAAATTAACTGATGAAATATTGCAAGCAGTTGCTATAGCAAAAACATTATCAGAGGTAGAAGACATATATAGACCATATAAACAAAAGAAAAAAACAAGAGCAACAGTAGCTAAAGCAAAAGGCTTAGAACCATTAGCAAAAATAATTATAGAACAAAAAGAAGTAAAACCAATAGAAGAAGTTGCAAAAGAATATGTAAATATTGATAAATTATCTGATGAAGATAAGAAAAACAAAGATAAAGTTGTTGCAACTGTTGAAGATGCAATACAAGGAGCATTAGATATTATTGCTGAAGATATTTCAGATAATGCTAAATATAGAAAAGAAATAAAGAGAATATGTTATAGAGAAGGTCAAGTAGTAACTAGAGCATCTAAGCCTGAAGAAAAGTCTAATTATGAAATGTATTATGAATACCAAGAGGCAATAAAATTTATTCCAAGTCATAGAATTTTAGCAATTAATAGAGGAGAAAAAGAAGAATTTTTAAAAATTAAATTAGAAAAACCAGAAGAGAAAATATTGAAATATATTGAAAAAGATATAATAAAAAATACTACTCAATTTACAGAAATGTTAAAAACAACAATTGAAGATAGTTTTAAAAGATTAATAGAACCTTCAGTTGATAGAGAAATACGTTCAGATTTAACAGAAAAAGCAGAAGAAAAGGCAATAAAAGTATTTGGAAAAAATTCAAAACAATTGCTACTAGGAGCTCCTATAAAAGGTAAAACAGTTATGGGATTTGATCCTGCATATAGAACTGGATGTAAAATAGCAATAATAGATGAAACAGGAAAATTGTTAGATTATACAACAGTATATCCAACAGAACCTCAAAATGATGTTATAGGAGCAAAAAGGGAATTACTTAAACTAATTGAAAAAGATAATGTAGATATGATTGCAATAGGAAATGGAACAGCTTCTCGTGAGTCTGAAATGTTTGTAGCAGACATGATAAAAGATACAAAAAGAGATGTACATTACGTAATTGTAAGTGAAGCTGGAGCATCTGTTTATTCTGCATCAAAACTAGCAACAGAAGAATATCCAGATATAAATGTTTCTATTAGAGGTGCAATATCAATTGCAAGGAGATTACAAGACCCATTAGCAGAATTAGTAAAAATAGATCCAAAAGCTATAGGAGTTGGACAATATCAGCATGATGTAAACCAAAAAAAATTAGCTGAGAGTTTAACTGGAGTAGTAGAAGATAGTGTTAATAAAGTAGGAGTTGATGTAAATACTGCAACACCATCTTTATTATCTTATGTATCAGGAATTAATAATACTATTGCAAAAAATATTGTAAAATATAGAGATGAAAATGGAAAATTAAAAAATAGAAAGCAATTATTAAAAGTTCCTAAACTTGGAAAAGTAGCCTTTGAACAATGTGCAGGATTTTTAAGAATATTAGATGGAGATAATCCTCTTGAGATAACTGCTGTACACCCAGAAAGTTATGAAGTTGCAGAGAAATTATTAAATGAGATTGGTTTTGATAAAAAAGACTTAAAAGATAAAGAAAAATTAGAAGCTATACAAAATAAATTAAAAACAGTTGATATTGCAAAAACTTCAACAGATTTAAATGTAGGAGAAATGACATTAACAGATATTATAGAAGAGCTTTCAAAACCAGGAAGAGATCCTCGTGAAGATATGCCAAAGCCAATTTTACGTAGTGATGTATTAAAATTAGAGGATTTAAAAGAGGGAATGGTATTAACAGGTACAGTAAGAAATGTAATTGATTTTGGAGCTTTTGTGGATATAGGTGTTAAACATGATGGTCTTGTACATATATCTGAAATGAGTGAAAAATTTATTAAAAATCCATCTGATATTGTATCAGTTGGAGATGTTGTAAAAGTTAAGGTTATTAAGATTGATAAAGAAAGACAAAAAGTTGGATTATCAATGAAAGTATAAAATATAGAATTTTATATAAAAGAATAAGTCATATAATAAAAAATATAATAATTTCGGCTCAATACGAACAAATATAAAATCTAAAAATAGCTAAATGATACTTCCCAAAAGAATTTTGGGTTCCCTCATTTAGCTATTTTAAAATTTTCTAATTTATTCTTCAATCACCTATTAGATAATCATCAAATGGTATATTAATTACATCACCATTAGTACGATATATATTTACCTTATCTGTTTCGTTCTTTACAGTATTTGAAGATTCTTCTTGAGTTGAAGTATCACTATTTCTAATTTCTTCAATTTCGTCATAATGATTTTTCAAAATATCTAAGAAAACATCATCAATATTAGGGTCAAATTGAGTTCCTCTAAATTTTTCGAATTCAGAAATAACAATATCAATAGGTAAAGAATCTCTATAAGCGCGTTTTGATGTCATTGCATCAAAACTATCAGCAATAGAAGCAATTCTTGCCAAATATGGAATATTTTCACCAGCTAATTTGCCTGGATATCCAGTACCATCATATTTTTCATGATGATGTTCAACAATTGGTAAAATATTTTGAAATATTTTTGCGTGTGACAAAATATGAACACCAATATTAGGATGTTGCTTTATTTGAGAATATTCATCATCATCAAGTTTCCCGTTTTTTTGTAAAATTGCGTCAGGAACACCGATTTTTCCAATATCATGGAATAAACCACCAATTCTTAAAGTATTTAAATCTGCTTCTGGTAATCCTAAATATTTTCCTATTAAAACAGAATATTCAGAAACACGGTCAGAGTGACCACGAGTATAAGTATCTTTTGCTTCTACTGTATAACGTAGAGTTTGAATACTTTCTAAGTAAGCACTTTCTAACTTTTCGTAAGTATCTGATAATTCATCATTAATTTTTTTGATTTGATTCATTTGTTTAATAGATTTAATTCCAGACTCAATTAATAAAAGCAACTGATCAAATTTGTCTCCCTTTTCACAATATCCTTGAATATCTAATCGTTTAATTGTCTCTAAAGGCGGAGCTAAATCTTTATGTCCAGTTAGTAACAAAATATACAAGTCTTTATTAAATTTTCTGATTTCTTCTACTACTTGATCACCATGAAATGGAGTCATAATGAAGTCTAAAATCATTAAATCAAAATGCTCATTTTTTACTTTTTCAATTGCTAATTGAGGGTCTGTAACACCTGTAAAATTATAGCCAGATCTTTTTAAAAATATAGATAAAGAATCAATAATACCTTCTTCATCATCAACGGCTATAATTTTATAATTATTATTTTCATTATTTTCTAAATTTTGCAATCCTTTTCTCATATTAATTCCCCATTTTATTAATATTTGTTCACATTATATTAATAAATGCTAGAAAAATCAATAGATTTTGTTAAAAAAATTATGTAAAAAATAACCAATTTTTATATAGTAACACTTTGAGTGTGATAATATAAAATAAAAATGAATTAAACTTGTAATGTTTTATAAATAAAACTTTAAGTTTAATTCATTTTTTAGTTATTTATAAGTAAAACTATTGTAAAGGTAATGTTATAGTAAAAGTAGTACCTTTTCCTAATTCAGAATCAACTGTAATATTGCCATTGAAGTGTGCTTTTATTGTAGAATATGACATATATAAGCCTAATCCTGTTCCATTTTTTCCTTTAGTAGTTATCATTTCTTTAAATAATTTTTCTTTTACTTTATCTGGTAGTCCAGATGCATAATCTTTAATTGAAATAAGTAGATTATTGTCTTCTTTTTCAACTATCAAATCAATTGTTTGTTCTGTTTTTCCTTCATATGCTTGGATTGAATTTGAAACCATATTATTAATTACTTGGACTAAACTATTTACATCTCCATGAATTATAGTATTTTCGTCAGTTTTTAGTGAAATATTTAAATAAATAATAGCATTTTTTAATTCATGTTTCATTAGGATATTTACTCTTTTTAATAATTCTTCAATTGTAAAAGAAATATCTTCTTCATTTGAAAGATTAACAGCTTGTCCTTTTACTGTTGTAATAATATCTGACATATATTCTGTATAATCTTTGATTTTAACAATCCAAGAATTCATATCTTTAGCAATATCGTGATGATCTTGAGAGTTTACATCTGGATCATCAATAGAAGAATCATATTCTTTAACAAGATCAGATAAACCTTCTGCTGCTCCTGAGATAGACATGATAGGTGTTTTTAAATTATGTGCTATACCACCAATTAGTTGTCCTAAAGAAGCTAATCTTTCACGTTCCATTAACATTGATTGGTTTGATTTTAATTGATTTACATTATTTTTAGTAAAGCTTTGTGTTAAATTAAATGATAAAGAAAGGTCTGCTAATTCATCTTCGGATGTAACAATTAAATTATTATTTAAATTAATATCATTTTTATTAGTAGAAGCAATTTCTTTTAGTTTATTTGAAACTGTTTTTATTTCTCTCGAAAGTGAAACAGAAACATAAACTAATATAAAGAAAATTATAATATATAAAACAATATCACAAGTTAAAATAGCTTTTAAAAGTTTCGGTTGCATAGTATTATATCTAAAACCTGCATAACAAAAATCACCATTAGTTAAATAACATTTTATTGCAATACCTTCACTATCTAAGCAAAAATAATCATATGTTCTTCCATTTTGCATTTCTGACTTTTCTAAAGTATATTTAACAAAAAATTTTTCTAATTTAGAATTATCTGATACAAGTTGATTTCCATTACTATCAATAATAAAATATTGATGAGAGTCATCTAATAATGTTATATTTTTTAAAGTTGTTTCTATTTCTTCTTTTGAATCAAAAACTTTATCAAAAGAATTAGAAATTATTGTTAAATAAGAGTTATAGTAAATATCTCCAGTTTTTTTAGAAGCTTGTACATAACCTACAAGAGAGATGAAGATTAAAGATACAAGTACTAAAGGAGAAAATTGTAATATTAACTTGACTGGGAGTGATTTTAATTTACTCCTTCTTTTTTCAGAATATTCTAATTCTATTTTTTGCATCAAATCAGGATACATTGTATTTAGTAAATTTAATATATATCCAAATTCATTTTTTGAAAATACAAAACTTATTACAGATGCTAATGTAAAAAATGATAAATAAATCAAACATATTTTTAAAATAGTTACAGGATAAGCATCTATTATAATAAATGTCAAAGGTAAAAATATTAAAGGTAATAATATTTCTAGAAAATATAATAAGTAAGGTGTATTATAGCAAAAACCTCTGATTTTGTGTAAAATTAATAGCTTTTTTTGTGATGATAGTTTTTCATTATTTTCACTTAATTTATAAAATTGTTTATATATCAAGTAAGCTCTGATAAATAATATAATTAAGCTACAAAATACAATAATCATAATCAATAAAACATATTGTCCGAGTGTATGTAACTCCATCAAATTCAACTTGAAATTGATTATCTACACTCTCAGGTGGATAATTTAGTATCTTGGGTAAGACGGGGTATAAACATAATGCTATTAAAATTGGAATTATTAAATACAATAAAATAATTCGCAAAAAGCAAGTGTTAATTTTTTTCTTCATTTGTTTTAGTCTCCTTTGTTAATATATTTTTTAAAGAATTTATTAATATAATTTTTGTCGATTGTTGGCCAAGATAAATGTGAATTTTTCATGTAATTAATAGTAAAATCGTTTTTCATAATAATATTAGAGTTGTAAGAAGATTTACTTGTTAAGTCATTTATTATTCCTAAGATATCTGATTTGTTTTTAATATATTCATAAAATTTTTCATCAGATACTACTTTAATTTTTTGATTTTCGGGTTTTAATTGATTAATTAAATCAACTAATTTTATTTCTTGATTATTGTATATATGAAATACTTTTTGATAACTACTATTAAGTAATATTAAAGAAGAGATAATATCTGCACAAGTATCAACAGGGCTTAAATCAATCTTAAAATTAGAGAAAGAATTAGCTAATTTATCTAATTTAGAAAGAGTTATAACTCTATTTAAGAAGGCATTTTTATCATCATTTTCTTGAAATTTCGCATCAGAGTATCTAGCGCATATATTTCCAAGACGATAAATAGATGCTTTTAAATCAGAGTGCAAAATAGCTTCTAAAATATTGTATTCAGCTTCAAATTTAGTTTTTATATAAATATTTTCAGAATAATTTTGACCTATGTAAAGGACATGTTCATCAAAAATACTAGGTTTTGCGTTTTCAGGAAGTGAAGCTGATATAGAAGTAGTAGATATATGGTTCATATAAATAGAAAAATCTTTACAAAAATCAATGATATGGTTAGTTCCAGTTACATTGATTAGCTCAAATAAGTCCTTATTACCATAATGGTCAACAATAGCTGCAGAATGAATAACCAAATCAATGGTTTCTCCTAGTTTATGATATTCTTCATTAGATAAACCTAATTGTGGTAAAGAAATATCTGCAACTAATACATGAATACGACTATCTACATATTGTAACATAGAGTTTCCAAAATAGAAAGATAGTTTATTTAATAATCTTTCTTTGGAGTCTTTTCCATTTTTATGACGAACAACGCAATAAACATTACTATTTGTTTTGTGCATTAATTCATTTAATATATGAACACCTAAATAACCAGTGGCACCAGTTAATAAAATATTTTTTACAGATAATTTTTCTGGTGAAAAATTTTCTTTAAAGTTGTAAAAAATATTATCAGAAATGGTTCTTTTATATACATTAGATTTTTTAGGATAATAGAAATTATCTGAAATTTCCCTTATTGTTTTTAACTCATAAATATCTTGAATATTAACAAGATAATTTTCTTCAAGTAATTCTATTGTAATTTTCATTAAAGTAAGTGAGTCTGCACCTAGTTCTAGAATGTTATCATCAATACCAATTTGTTTTATATGCATAGAATTTTCTAAGATTGACTGGAATGTTTTTTCAAAATCATTTCTAGGAGCAATGTATTTTTTCTTTTTTTCAACTTTAATTTCCATTGATAATAAAGCTTTTCTATCAACTTTTCCATTGCTAGTAAGAGGTAATTTGTCTAAAAATACGAAAAAGTTTGGTACCATATATTCTGGAACAAGTTTAGAAATATAAGTTTTTAAATTATCAACAGATTCTTTTTCATCCATTACTACATATGCCACAAGATAAGAGTCTGTATCTCCGTTCTTTTTAGGCAATACGACACATTTATTAATATGAGGATGTTTTAATAATTTGCTTTCTATCTCTCCAATTTCAATACGAAATCCCCTAATTTTTACTTGATTATCAATTCTACCCATATAATACAAGTCTCCATTAGAGTCAAGTACAGCATTATCGGCAGAATGGTATAAGATTTCATCAGGATAATAAGGATTTTTAACAAATCTATTTTTATTAAGTTCAGGACGATTTAAGTAACCTTTACAAACACCAAGCCCACTTACACACATTTCACCTTCTACACCAAAAGGCAAAATATTAAGATATTTATCCATAACGTATACTTTTAAAGTAGGTATTGGTTTTCCAATATTAGAATCACTAGAAAGCAAATCTTCATCACTTAGTTCTTTAAATGTAACATGAACTGTTGTTTCAGTAATTCCATACATGTTAATTATTTTAGTAAAAGAATATTTTTCTTTCCAAGGTCGTACTAAATTTGGCTTTAAAGCTTCTCCTCCAAAAATGATATAACGAACAGATAAAGAATTATCAGTATTTAAAAGTTCTCTATCTAATAAGTTATAAAAATAAGTAGGAGTTTGATTTAATACAGTTACTTTTTCATCTCTTAATAGTTGCAAAAACTTCTTAGGATCTTTTGCAGTTGGCTCAGGTACTAATATTAATTTACTACCATATAATAAAGAGCCATATAATTCCCAAACAGAGAAGTCAAAAGCAACTGAATGAAACATAGTCCATACATCATTTTGGTTAAAATCAAACTGGAAGTTGCTGTTTTTTATTAAACGTACAACATTTCTATGGCACAACATAACTCCTTTAGGAGTACCAGTAGAGCCTGAAGTATATATAATATAAATTAAATCCTCAGGTGAATTAAGACAAGGCAAATTAATAGTATCGTTTTTATAAATAGGATTAGAATCTACATTATCTAATAAATAACATTCAATAGGAATATTTAAATCTTTTTGATGAAGTTTGTTTGTTAAAAAGATTTTTGCTGAGCTATCTTTTAACATGAAAGATACTCTTTCTTGTGGATAAGATAAGTCGATAGGTAAATAACAGCCACCTGCTTTTAAAATACCTAAAATTCCAACTACCATTTCAAGAGATTTGTTTAAGCGAATGGCAACCACATCATTTGGTTTTATTCCTATATTTCTTAAAAAATGAGCTACTTGATTAGCCTTTTTATTTAACTCATCATAAGTTAAATAAGAACCATTGTATTTAATAGCAATATTATTAGGAGTTAGTTGTACTTGTTCTTCAAATAGTTGAGAAATTGTTTTATTAGAAGGATAAGAACAATCATTTTTTTCTGAAAGTGCTAAAATTGCTTTTAATTCTTTAGGTGTCGTAATTAAAATGTCTTTTAAATTTATTTTTGGGTTTTTTAAGATTTGTGAAATTATATATAAAATTCTAGAATGAATTTGTCTAATATCTAAATCTGTATACTTTGATATTTTATAATCATAAGCAATATTAATAGAACCAGAATCATTCAAGTCAAAAAGATGAATGTCAAAGTCATCAGAAATAGAACCATTAAAACTCCATTCAGAAGAATATTTTATATCATCATCAGTTTTAATTTTAGTTATTTGATAAGATAAAAGTACTTGATAAAGGTTTGGAACTTTAGAATTTTCCTTTCTTATATCTTCTAAGATATTTTGATAAGAATATTTTTGATGTCTGTAAATAGAAGTAAAATTAGTAGCAATTTGACTAACGAAAGTAGAAAAGTCTAAATTATCTTCTATTTTTATACGTGCAGGGACAGTATTAATAAACATTCCCATTGTATCTTTTTGACTAACAGAAGTTCTGTTTAAGATAGGTGTACCTAGAATAAAGTCATTAGAATGATTAACTCTACCAATATAAATAGAATAAACAGCCATAAATAAATTGAATAAAGTGACATTATGAGTATGACAGAAGTCATTCATTTTCTTTATTAGGCTAGAAGGTAAATGAAGTATCTTTCTTTTCGCCTTGTAAGAAAAGTTTTGTTTTATATTTTTTTTGAAAGTAGGCATAGTAATACTATCTGGACGATTTTCTAAATAGTTTTGCCAGAATTCTTTATCTTTTTGAAATTTATTACTTGATAGATATTTTTGTTCATAATTAATATAGTCGATGTAAGAAGCTTTATTGGTTTCCATAGGAATATTATGAGAAATACTATAATATTTCTTGATAATATTTTTTGCAATTAAACCCAAAGTCCAAGAATCAGAAATAAGATGATGAATGTTAACAACAACACCACCTGTTGAATCAGGATATTTGAAAATTTTAAAATCAAATAAATCTGAATGTAAAATATCAAAAATATGAGATCTCATTTTTCTTTCAAGTTTGCGCAAATCTGTTTTAGAGGAAATTTCTAAAACATCTATGTTATAATCAAGATCTTTTTTAAAAGATTGATATATACAACCATCTTTAATATAAAATTGAGCGTGAAGATTATCATTTTCCTCAATAATTAAATTAAGAGCTTCTTTTAAAGCATTAATATCAAGTGGTTCAAAAATATTTATTGTACCACAAATATTATTAATATTAGAACCATTATAAAATAATTCTGTATTCCAAATACTTTTCTGAGCATTAGTTAACTCATAAACATCCTTTTCCATTTTATTCACCTTTTACCTTTATTGTATTATTTAGTCAAATTATATATTTTTTTACTTAAAAATGTCAATAGAATTTTATAACTGATACTAAAAGTTTCATAAAAAAAAAGAGTTTAGTTTAAAATTGCTAAAGTTGGAAAGAATATTTTTGAGGTGGAATATTTGAAAAAAATAAAAAAAAGAAAATACTTAAAAAAATCATTAAAAATATTTATCATTTTATCAATTCTTTGGGTTTTTGCTTTTTATTTATATAATACATACCAAAAGATAGAAATTAGTGATAATTATGTTGCAACAAGGACACAATCCACATTAAAAGAACAAACTGTGGAAAACGTACAGGATAATAGCCAGAAAATTGCAGATGTTTTAGAAGAAACAACACAAAAGGTTGTTGGTATTTCAAAATTAAAAGAAACAGGTAATAGCATATTATCAAAAAGTTCAGAAAGTGAATTAGGACTAGGGACAGGATTTATTGTGACAGAAGATGGATATATAGTAAGTAATGAACATGTGACAGGCAGTAAGTATAGTAGATGTTATATAACGTTAGAAAATGGGACAAATTATGATGGAACAGTAGTATGGAGTGATAGTGATTTAGATTTATCTATTACAAAAATAAATGCAAAAAATTTACCATATGTTACTTTAGGAGATTCTAAAAGCATAAGAGTTGGAGAAACGGTATATGCAATTCGGGAATCCTATTGGATTTGAATTTAGAAGGACTGTAACGTCAGGAATAATAAGTGCAAAAAATAGAACAATAAAAATAGAAGAAGAAAGCAAATCTTCTTATATGACAGATTTAATACAAACAGATGCTACTATTAATCCTGGAAATAGTGGGGGGCCTTTGATTTATCCAAATGGAGATATTATAGGAATTAATACAGTTAAAATATCTACTGCTGAAGGAATTGGCTTTGCAATACCTATTAATATTATAAGACCAATTATTGAAAGTTTTAAACAAATAGGAAATTTTGAAGAAGCAACTATAGGCATTTATGCTTATGATAAAGAAGTAGTACCATATTTAAATACAAATTTAAATAATAATTTTCAAAAGGGAATTTATGTTGCGCAAATTACTAGTAATGGTCCAGCAGATAATACAGAATTAAAAAATGGAGATATTATTACAAGTATTGATAATATAGAGCTAAATACTATGAATGATTTAAGAGAATATATTTATACAAAAAAACCAAATGATGAAGTGAATTTAAAGATTATAAGAGGAAAGATAAATAAAGAATTCAATATTGTACTAGGGAAAAAATAAAAAGAGACCACCCGTAAGCAATATAAGCTTTTGGGTGGTGGTGAGATTAATGGATGTAGTATACGTGATCATTGCAATACTGCATCTTTGATTTGATGTCTTCAGGTGTTATTGTAACAATAACATCATATGTTTTTCCGTTATAGTTAACGGATTTTGTTATTGTTCCAATAATGGACTCATTACAACGACCTTTTTGAAAGGCCTGATCAATGAGACACCATTTAACTAAATCTGCTAAAGAATTCAAATAATCTCTCCCCTTTCTGTATAGTATAGAAATTAATTATAACACAGATATAATTAAAATGCAGGTTAAGGCAAGTTAATGTTTAAAAATATAATATTAAAAAGAAGTATTTTCATTAAATGCATATTTTCTAACATAATCTTTTGTTTCTTTATTATTCATATAAACTTCAGAACGAGATTTTTTTAAGAATTCAATAATTTGATAAACATCAATCCAAATTTCATTAGGACTATCTACTTGAGACTCATCAAATATTAGTTGCATACCAAAATGAAGATGAGGAACATTAATATTATTCACATTTTCCTTTGTGCTATATCCAGTCATTCCTAAATATCCTATTACATCACCAGCATTAACTGTTTTTCCTTCTTCTAAACCTTCTACATAAGGATGATTTTTTCTTAAATGTGCATAATAATAATATCTTTTTGTGTCAAAACTTCTAATTCCTATTCTTCAACCGCCATATTGGTTCCAGCCTAAATTTTCTACTATACCAGATTCAACAGCAATAATTGGAATGCCAATACTTCCCATTAAATCATTTCCTAAATGAGTTCTTTTAAATCCATAAGATCTCGAATTTCCAAAGTCATCATAATGAGAAAAAGAATAATTTTTAGCAATTGGTAAAAATGCTTTTAAACCATAACGAGATTTAAAAGATTTTGTACCATCTTCATTTTCTGTTTCAATTTCGTAATTTCCAATAAAGTTGCTAAGTACAGCAGAGTAACTTTCATAGTAATAATCATAGAATTTTAAATTATTTGTCAAATCTGATATGGTTTCAACATTAGATAATTTATTTACTAAAGTATCTAAATCAGATTTTTTGAAACTTTTAAAATCTCCACCATTTTTACAAGCTAGATAAGCTAATAATTCAATCCAGTTATATATTATTCCATTATTATTATTATGTGAGTCAATATCAAGCTTTGCTGTTAAATTTAGAGCTTCAGAAGTTATATTAAAATCAACCCATTTTATAAAGTTAGTATTATTAGTTTCTTGTGTGTCATTTGCAAATGAATAAAATAATATAATGCTAGTAAATAAAGTTATAATAATAGTAATGATTATTATTAAATTTTTATTAATTTTAAAAGACTTTATAATCAAAAGACTCACCCCATAAATTATATGGAAAATTGAAAACGAATATGATACAATAAAAAGAATAAAGGAGGAAGAAAATGAATAAATATATGAAAATAGCAAAAGAAAATTCTAAAAAATGGATGGATTTAGAAGGAGGACCATTTGGTGCAGTAATAGTAAATAAAGAAGGAGAAATTATATCAAATGGAAATAATAGAGTATTGAAAGAAAAAGATCCAACCCAACATGCAGAAATTGTTGCAATAAGAGAAGCGTGTAAAAAGTTAAATACATATGATTTATCTGAGTATGAATTATATACTTCATGTGAACCATGCCCAATGTGCTTATCTGCTATTATTTGGGCGAATATAAAAACGGTATATTATGGATGTACAAAAGAAGATGCAGGTAGTATAGGATTTAGAGATGACAAAATTTATGAGTTTTTAAAAGGTGAAAACGTAGATTTAATAGATTTAAAGCAAATTGATAGAAAAGAATGTTTTAAAGAAATGGAGAATTATAAAAAGAATCAAGGAATTATATATTAAAAAGTTGACATAAATATTGAAAAATAAAAAGAAACATGTTAAAATGATATATAAATAATTTTTTGATTTATGAGGGGATAAAAAATGAAAGATATATTATTAAACAGATTTTATTTAGATAAAGAAAAAGATATTATAGTTAATTTATATAAAATTAATAAGGATGAAATAAAATATATATTAGATACACCTAATCATAATACAGGTAATTTAATTACAAATTTAGCAAATTTATGTGGTGTAGAGACAACTAAAAACGAAAATGATATGAAAATAATAGAGGGAACAATTCCTGCTAGTATCAATGGAGACAATGAGATTGTTTATATTTTTAGAATGGGAGGCATAAAAATTGCTAATATTTATGAAAATGGAGTAATAGAAATAAAAGCCAAAATCCCAGCAATTTCAAAAACCTTAATGTCACAAACTAAAAATTATAAATTGCCTATTGATAAAACCATTATTAAATCTTACATATTAAAAAAATCTAAATTTAGAACTGATTTACATACTCATATGAATGCTAATTTAACCCCCGATGTTTTAATAGCATTAGGTATAGTGCGTCAAATAAAGTATCCATTATATTATATAAAAAAATTAAAATTGAAAATGTCAAAGATACAAGAAGAAAAAATATTAAAACAAAGAAAAAAAGTAGAAGAACAATTTAAAGATTGCAATCTTACTGGAAAATATTTAACTAGAAAAATTGATGATAATACATTTATTAACTTTGCAGATTTTATTTTAAACAATTTAGAAAATGCAGAATATAACATTTCAAAAATTAGAAATAGCCTAGTAATATTAAAAGACGGGCAAGCAGTATTTACAAATTTAGAAAAAGTATATATTTATCGTTATATTTTTGCTAAAGGTAAGGTATCAGAAGAGAAAATACAAATAAAAGATATTAATAAAATACCAGAAAAAGACATTGTAAAATATGCAAAAAGAATGATAGAAGATCATAAAAAAGGAAGTCAATATGAATTTAATTCATTAAGACAAGATAAATTATTATGGATAGCTAGAGAATATCAAAAACAAGGTATTGAATATGTAGAAATGGCAGACACAGAACTTGCAAAATTAGGAGAACCAGCAATAAAATATTTGGAAGAAATTCATGAAATTATGCCTAAAATAGAAAAAGAAACAGGTGTAGCAATAAGGTTTTTAGCAGCAATTAGAAGAATACCGTTGACTATTATAAAAGGTGTTAATACTAGAGATTCTTATCTACTAGATAATTTAAATGTTATTAAAGCTGTGGCAAAAAGTCCATATGTAGTAGGTAGTGATTTTATTGGAGAAGAAATTAATGATATTACAGAATTGAAACCTGTCATTAGAGAACTTGTAAATTATGTTGTAAATGAAGATGAAAATTTTACAATTAGAATTCATGCTGGAGAAAATGATAGCTTAAGAGGAAATGTATCAAAATCAATAGAAAGTGTAATAGAAGCAACGCCAGAAGGAAAAAACATTCCAAAGGTAAGAATAGGTCATGGATTATATACTCCAAATCTAGAATCAAAAGAAGGAAAGAAATTATTAAAAAACTTAAAAAAATCAAAGGCAGTACTAGAATTTCAATTAACTTCTAATGTTAGATTAAATAATTTAAATGCTTTAGAGAATCATCCATTAAAACAATATATAAAAAATGGTGTTAGATGTGTACAAGGAACAGATGGATGTGGATTTTATGGAAGTGATACAATAGAAGAACAATTAGCATTAAAAAATTTGCTAGGATTAACTGATGATGATTTTACTAAAATGAGAGAAGTAGAAGAAGAAATAATTGAAAATAGTAAAAAATATTTTAATGAAAAAGAGTTTTTATTTGAGAAGTTTTTAAATGGCAGAAGTTTAAGAGATGCAATATTGGAATTAGAAAATAACAATATAGAAGAAAGCAGAAAAGTTAAAGCTGATTTAAGATTAAATAATAATTTAGAAGCGGAAGAAGTATTGAAAGATAAGATAAAAAGATTGCCAGAAAATAAAGTACCTATTATTATAGCGGGAGGAAGTTTTAATGCTAAAGGAAGAGAAACATTTTTAACTTCAGAAGGAAAAGAAATATTAAAAAAATTAATGGAAAAGGTTAGTTCTGAAAAAGCTTATTTTGTAATAGGACATAAAATGCAGGGATATGAAAAAGCTATTGTAGATATTTCTAAAGAAATTAATAAAAAGTTTGAAATTGATGCAATTATTCCTAAAATGGTTTCTAAGATTGAAAAAGATAATTTACTAGAGAAAGAATTAAATGGAGTATGTGTTTCAACAGAAACGGAGGAATTAGGAATTTATAAAAGTTTTAACTATGAAATTTTTGAAAGAAGGAGTTCTGTAGTTTTAGCATTTGACGGTAATTCACCAGTTTCTAATTTGGTGCAAGAAGCAAAAAATGGTAAAGGTAAAGCGAAAATTTATATTAATGAGGAAATTCCAGTTTTAAGAGAAAAAGCTAGGTCACTAGGAGGGTATGTAATACCATTCAATATGAAACAAGATATAGTAAATAAAATATTAGAAGATAATCCAGATATAGGTAATTCTATATAGATAGAAATAATAAAACTTTAAAAACCAATTTAAAGTTTTATTATTTTTGTATTTACAACTTTTATTGTATAGTATAGAATATAATTATAATGAAATAGAAGGGGGAATAGAAATGGAAGAACAAAAAAATATACCAGATGAGTACAAACCAATATCAATGTGGGGGTATTTTGGATATGAAATATTATTTTCAATACCAATTATAGGATTTATTTTTATATTAGTTTTTTCATTTGGAGGAACTAATAATATTAATTTAAGGAACTTTGCTAGATCTTATTTTTGTGTATTAATAATTTTATTGATAATAGTAGGATTTTTTGCACTATTTACAGGTGCTATATTATCTAGTAAAGCATTACAAACGATTATATATTAAGAATAAAATGACATAAGGTAAGTAAATATAATAGTTATAGAGAATTTTTATATTATCTAAAAATGAAAAAATGTTTTTTATGGAGAATGCCCAGTTAACTAGGTGTTAACTGGACATTAAATTACAGTATTTATGAAAATTAAGATCCTGTTGATATAGGAATGAGAAATTCATCCAAGACTGATACAACATGATAAAAATCTTCCTTTGGATATTTGATAAGAATATCATATACGACTTGCATTTTATTTGCGTAAACCTTACCATAAGTTGTTAGATTTTTTTCAGTAAGCCTTTCTTGACTTATAGAACCATATCCATATGAACCACATACGAATGTCCAACCATCAATTAAATCCTTGCTAAAACCTTCTATAGCAAATTTATTTTGATAGGGATATTTTTCATTTATCCAAAAACCGTCTTGGGATGTTCCATGATAGGAGTCATCCATAGAATCCTGTGATAAACCGTCGAGTTGAGGATTAGTTGATTTTAAAGACATGTCTATATGAACATGTTCAATTAATATGGTTGCACCTTCTGGAACGTTTGTAACCTTTGCGGTCATATTGATTGTTTTGGAGTCAGTTATTCTCCATCTACTTAAATCATAATCACCTGTATCATAGGTAGTTATAAATTTAAGGTCTTCAATTTCATGAGTTTTTTCAAGGGTACTTCCATCAAGAGTGTTAAGAACTTCTAAGTTCTTCTCTTCAGGAACAGTTTCCGTATGGCATCCGACTAAGCCAAAAACTAATACAATTGTGATTAATGTGATTAAATACCGTTTCATAAAAGTCTCCTTATATTTTTAGCAGAACACTAAAATAACAGCATTCTATACTAAAATGGTACATTTGTTATATTTCGCTGTACCCACGAATATTAAATTAATTATACCAAAAATTGACATAATTTGCAAATGCTTAATGAATTATAATTATTAATTACTTGATTTCAATATTATTAATAAAAAGAATCAACTGTTATATATAAAATAGCTGATGTATTGCCAAATGGGTATAATATAGTTGTAAATAGTTTAAAGGATGACTTAAATGGGGCAAAGGCAATATGCTGGAAGGCAAAAGTATTAAAAGACGATGATGAAGGTTTTTCTTATGAAATATCAAAATGTTTATATTTCGACACTTGCAAAGAACATGGTTATCCAGAGTTTTGTAAAGAGTTTTGTACTCATGATTGGTATGCTTATGGTGTTTTAAAGAAACATTCTAAATTTGTTAGAAAATCAACTATAGCTGAGGATGGGACGGTATGTAATGATACGATATTAAAACTCAAATAATATTACAATTTATATAGGAGATGAGTTATGAAAGAGAAGATAGCAGTAATTATAGCAATTTTTATTATAATTGTATCAATATTTTTTTATAATCTTATTGAGAATAATGATGATTTTGCACCATATGAATATAAAGAATATGATAAAGATTATAATTTATGTACAGATGTATATGATTTATTAGAAATAAAAAGTGAACTAACGGATATAGCACAGGAATATGAAAAAGGACTAAAGTTAACTTTTATCCAATATGATATAAAAGAAAATAGTAAAACCGCTATATTCCAATTTTATAAAGATGATTATAACGGAAAAAATAAAGCATGTTTACTTACTATGAATATTGATATTGATAAAAATGAAATGACAAAAATAAAGTATGAAAAAGGAAATAAAAAAAGAGTAACAGGATATTCTAATGAAATTAGCTCATTAGAAAAAATATCAGATTATATAAATCTAAATGAAAGCATCAAAATTATTGTTACTAGTGAAGACATAACATTATATAAAAATGGACAAAAAATAGAAAAAAAGGACTTTATAAAAAATATTACTAATAATATAGAAGAATACATTCATAATGGAGAGGGTGTAGTAACTGAAATAACAGATAATAATATCGTTTTTGAAAATCAATCAAATAATAAAAAATATTCAATAGATAAAAATAACAATTTAAAGTTTATAAATGGAAGAACAAATGATGAAATAAGCATTAATGAAATAAAAGTTGGTTATTTTATTGATACTCTTACTACAAAACAAAATGTAATTAGTGTATTAAGTAATATAAAGGGTGAAGAATTAAGAAAAGAATTGATTAAAAACTTTACATTAGAAAATCCTATTTATTTAACAGTTTCACCAATAGGCACAAATATGGAGATAATAAATAAAAACAAAGCAATATTATCTATAACATTTGATGATTTATTACCAGATTATAATATTGATGGTAGAGAGTTTGAACTTAAAGTAGAAATTAATTCAAAAACAAAAATAGAATGTAAAGGTGGAATTGATAGTATAGAACGATTAGGAGATGTATCATTAGATATTATAAAAATAAAACTAGATAAAAATACTATTAATGATGAAATACCTGTAGCTACGTATTTTATGTCTAGCAATGGTAATTAAATAAAAAAATTTAAAAAATATTACACGAAAACATGTAATTCAATCTGAAAAATCAAGAGTTTCATATTATGGAATAATTTCAAATAAAAAATATGATTTTTTGTTGAAGAAAATAAAATCTTGTAATATAATAATAGAGACATTAAATGCTGTCTAGTCTATGTCTGCGACTAGATGGTATTTTTTCGCTTTTTAGAGAAAATACCAAGAACTTTTTAAAGAAAGGGGGAGGTATATAATGCCTAAAACAAAGTTTTAAAATTTTATATTTACTTTAATGACTGCTGTTTTGATGGCTTATCCTTTACAGATATTTTTTGTTGGACCATTAGTAAGAAATATTTTTAGAATAATATTTAAGAATCAATTATAAAGTGTAGCTCAGACTTTAAGAGAAAGTCAAATAAATATGTATTACAGTTAATATTAAATATAATGGATACATACCAATGAGGTATATTTATTAGGCAATAATTCAAATGTAACTTGGATGTAGAATGGATATATAAATAGTGCTGAAAAAAATAAAAAAACGCTTTTATCAAGCGTTTTTTTGGTGCCAACGAAGTAGTTATCTACAACTTTTTTCGGCTCTCTTGACGACTGATATAAAAATCAATCAATTTATTAAAGTATATCATATTTTTTATAAATTGCAATAAAATTATAACAAAATTTATAA
>OQVN01000239.1_pt1 | contig 21882 bp, 19 predicted proteins | sample 1691621 | NCBI WGS metagenome assembly OQVN01 (sample SAMN03418278, study PRJEB22391) | human gut metagenome | biome: human-gut; feature: organic feature; material: feces | host: Homo sapiens | place: Tanzania | collected 2013-01 | reverse complement strand
CCACCTATGAGCAAGCTCATGTGGGCTTAGACCTTTTGACCCTGGCATCATATAAATTATAAAAATTGAGATTTCCATCCGTGCTAGTTGCTATTAGACTGGAATTGCAAGGATGTATTCAATATATTATCCAGTATAACGTATCTAAATCAAATATCAACTGTTCATTTGGATTAAAATAGTTCCAGTCCTTATTAACGTATTCATTGTATATTTCTTCTGGCATTTCAATTTTAATATAATTCTTTTTATTAAAAAAATTAATTGCCGCAACATCTGACCATGATGTTGTTAATAATGCCCTGTTAGTATCACAATATCTATATTTTGCCACAGGATTTCGATGTGTAACTTTTCCGTCATTCATTACAGCAATATATTTTATTTCTATCCCACTTTCTGATTCATACTCTTCTATTTTGTCCTGTATAATCATTGCATTTTGCTGTTCAATCAAATTGCTTGTGACAATATTCATTTCAATATCTTGGATCATTTCAAAATTAACAAATAGAGCTATTACCGCAACAGTAATGCAAAGCATGCTTATAGATTTATTTTCCTTTGAAGTTCTCCAGCAAACTAAAATAAGCATACTGCCAATTGTCCAAAAGCCAACTAGTGTCCTTTGAGCAAGCCAAATTGATGATGTAAATAAATGTGGAATAAATATAGTAAAGCTCGAAAAAATTATCAGTAGAATCATATAACAAATTTTATTAACAACTTTTGTCTTACCTTGAACAATATTAAATATACTTCCTATTATTAATATCAAAGATAACATTGCAAAAAGATATTTGGGATATAAACCAAATGTACTTATAATTAAATTCAGGAGACTCCGTATAAATATTCTCACATTACTAATTATCGTACTTATACCTACGGGCTCTGTTCGACTTGTTGCATAAGTCATACCAATAATTTGAAAGAACTTTATTGACAATAAATTTATTATGCTTGCCATTCCGCCAATAAATACTATCAACACTGTCTCAAAAAATGATTTTTCATTTAGGATTCCGTCATTTTTTATATATATTATCGTGCAACCCAAAATGAGAAAAATCGGTAAAATAGCCTGATAAAATCCCAATCCCAATGTTAGGAATGCACAGGCAAGTATAACCTGCTTTACATTTACTGATTTCTTTATTTGCATTATAGCAATGCCTAAAAATATAGCGCTAAATGACCACTGAAAACTGCATTCCCAAAATACAAACCATTCTTGTACAAAAACATTAGCAAAAACCATAACTGATGCAATTATAATTATCCATTTTGAAAAGCCAACCTCTACGTCTAGCAATTCCTGTATATGTATTGATACTATTGTTGAAAAAAAAGTAAACGAAAGTATCATTATGGTAATAAGAAAAACAAAACTCTTCACATAATTAATATGAAATAATCTAGCAAGACAATAAACTGCTTCACATCCATACCTGCCTAATGCTATATTTCCCTTTCCATATATATTTGAATTTGTAATTGCATATATTGTGTCAGTTCCATAATGCATAACATACATACATGCATAAACAACAAAATATAGGGAAAAAATTATTAAAATATCATACTTATATTTTTTTATTTTCACTGTTCTTCTCCTTAAATGCCCAAACTTTTTGTAGCCAAAAATTTAAAGGGACTGTTACAATCAAGCAAATAATAGGTGCTGTATACTCATTCAGCCTTAGTACATGAACCAAAACATATAACAAAATAGAACTTACTAACAAATTAGAAAAAGCATAAGACAGATATGTTTTTGCAAGTGTAACGACTATATTGCGTTTTTTCCCTTCAGTTTTCGTAAAAACTATTTTATTGTTCCAAAAAAAAGACCATAAAACACTTAATGCAAACATTACTATTTGTGCAATTAAATAATCGCAGTTTTCAAATATATTAAATACTCTTAATAATTTTAAGCAAATAACATATATTAAATACCCAATAAATGTATTAGAAACTCCCACGACACCAAATTTAATAAATTGTATTACATCATTTTGAATTTTTTCAGAATATCTTAGTTTTAATAATCTAAAACAAATAATATTAACAATCTGCTCAACTAATTCTTCTATTTTAATCTTTATTTCCTTCTTCATTTATTAACCACAATCCTAATATTATTTAATACAAATTCTTTTGTTTCGTCTACATTTTCGTAAGCTTATCATTACTCACTCAACGTGTCCTCTGTATCTCCATATTGAACCCATTGACTATTATTTTCAATAATATTTTATTACAAAACTTTTTCAATGTATCTGCTGCGCGAGATACAATCAGTGCCGTTCTTTCCAAAAGAATAATTTCTTCTATCTTTAAGCTCTTTTTAAGGTATTCATCACCAACAAACAATACCTCATCTGCCAACATTATGTTAATATCAAGTATAACCGTAACAACAAACGAAAGCTTTGCACTAATGACATATAGATAATGCTTATTCTAATTGTATTCTTATTCATACTTTCTGTGCTTTCTAATTAATATTAATAGAAGTCAATTTTTTGTTCAGCAAAATGTTTTTCAAGACATTCTTCACCTCTTTTTCAACTCCGCTATATAAGCATCTTGGTCCTTTGAATGCTTTTCAAGCCATTCTTTACCTTTTAGTAAATCAGCTATATATTTTTCCATTTCATTACATTTGTTTTCCCAATAATCTACTTTTTTTTCTCCATTTAAAGCTTCAATCACATTATTATTTTGAGTAACTATTATTGAGTGAAACCATGAAACCATATATTCTGCAATATCTAGTTTAAGTCTGTATGCCTGATCTGTCAATTTTCCTAACAGTCCAACTAGTTCAGACAGCTCTACGTAATCAGAACATACGCGTGGTTCCTCTCCCATATATTTAGCCAAGTTTTTTTCAATGTATTCATCAATCATAAAACCATTTTTCCTAAGTGCATAGCATTGTAGTTCAACATATTTATCTTTTCTGGCCTCTGCTTTCTCGGTTCTCATTTTAAAAGTCTCGTTTGTATTAATCATCCTTTTTTTTAAAACCAGTTGGTGCAGATTACTTATTTGGGAAACATGAGAAAAGTCTATCCAAAATCTGTAATCCTCCATTCCCAAACTATGATTTTGAAAGTCTAATGCATTTTCCGTGACAATCGACCTTCGAAATGTCATCTCACTATTATTAAATATATTTCTAAAATTCAAAAACATTTTCACCTGTACAGGATTAGTTATAGCCGATATCGTATCTCTGATAATTTTATCATTTTCATCAATCCATTGTGCATTTCCACCGACAGCCCCAATATTCTGATTCTCATCCAAATACTTTACCTGCCATTCCAATCTCCGTTCTGTCATCACATCATCATCATCTAATAAGGCAATATATTTTCCTTCGGATAAATCAATTCCTCTATTTCGTGAATATGCAATTCCCCTATTCTTATCGTTGTGTATAATTTTAATTCTTGAATCTTTCTTCTGAAATTCTTTTACTATATCAACAGAAGAGTCTGTTCCACAATCGTCAATAACAACAATCTCAAAATCTTTATATGTCTGCCGTATCACCGATTCCAATGTTCTAGCGATATATTTTTCGGCATTGTACAATGGTATAAGCACGCTCACCTTCATACTTTTCTCCTAACTCGCACTTTTAATTTGTAACAGTTCCTAAAATATATAATTCTTCTGCAATCCCTTTAACTTGATTCAGAGCTTCAGCCTTCTTAATTCTATCTCTTTTTAATTTTTCATCTGTTAACATATCTTTTATTTCTTTATCAAGTGTCTCAAGCATATGTTTTATTGAGAATTTTGACTCAATTTTTGTTCTGCAATTTTTCTGCAATTCTTTATAATGATTTTCATCATTTAATATATTAAAAATAGCCTCCACATATTTATCCGCCTCATCCCTAAAACCTTCTCTCATATCGAAAGAATCTGCTTCTGATTGCAACATAGGAATTAATGCCCCAACAGATTCATCAACCAGATCTCTTTGTCCCCCTACATCGCTACTTATTACAGGGGTTCCCATGGCTAGTGATTCATATGCTGTCAATGCAAGTCCTTCCTTTATTGAACATATTAGCGTACACTTAGCATCCTTATAGCATTCTCTCATCTTTTCATTTGAGCCAATGCATTTTATATTGTTAACTAAATCTTTATCTTTTATTCTTTTTTCAATTTCAAGACGTTCAGGTCCATCTCCAACCAGCACAAAATAAATATCAGGATTTCTTTTAATCACTTTTTCTGCTATCTCTAACATCAAATATGGTCTTTTTTGCTGATGCAACCTACAAGGAAATAACACTATTGGCCTTTCATTTTTTATTGCACAAACATTATGTAGATACCCCTCCTCGACTTTCTTTTCATCAAAATAATCTATGTCCACGCCTATGTATAATGTCTTTACACTTTCGGCAGAACGATTAAAGTACTCAATCATAACCTTTCTTGTAGCGCTATTGCATACATATGTTCTTTCACATACATCTCCTAACGCGCCTGAGGTTCTTGCATGTCCTCCCGATCTCCAATACCACTCTTCCATGTGCACATAATCAAAAATCACAAGTTCTGGAAACTGGCATCTCAAGTATGGGGTCATATAATACCCTATAGTCGAATTTGTTACCATCAAGACATCTATTTGACGTGACTTTATAAAATACTCTGTATATGCTAAATAGTGTGCAGGTTCCAAAAATTCAGGTAAATTATATATATCGTCCGTGTACTCTGTTAGTTTATATTGCCACTCATTATTAGAAGCCAGCGTTGTAAATACACTCACATCATATCCCCTATTTGTCAATCCGCCGACTACATCCACAATGAATTTATCGGCCCCTCCGACCACTATCCATGGTATGATCATAAGAAGCTTTGTTTTTTCACTCTTATGAATAACATATTCATTCGGCCAATCTATTTTCTGTATTTTTTCATACAAATGTGTTGACTGCATAACAGGGAATTCTTTTGCTTTGACCGTACCATCTATAGTTGATGCCACTTCACTAATTATCTGCTTATTTCGAGCTTGTCTTTCTAAATCTCTTTTCAAATCAGATAGCATACTGTCTTCTTGACGTCTATACCATGCCATATATCCCGGCATAGACACTGGTTTTTGATGTTCCGACAAAAGTTTTAACCAAAAATACCAATCTTCGTTATACGAAAACTTTTCTACTCTATACCCGCCAACCAACTTCCAAGCACTTTTTCTAATTCCAGCAAAAGCAGTTAATATATTTTCTGTTTTCATTAGCTCTGCATTCCAACTTTTTTTCCATAAATAGTTTTGTGCTTGAAATCCTACATTCGCCGTATATGCCCATGCAGCATCTGTATTATAATATAGTGCCCAATATATATATTCCAAATATTGTGCAGAAATTAAATCATCCGCATCAAGCTGAACAACAATATCCGTTATAGATTCTTTAAATCCCGTGTTTCTTGCTCCGGCAAGTCCAATATTTTTCTGATTTACAACACGAATTCTTGCATCTTGTTTTACTAATTTGTTTAAAAGTTTTATATCGTTTTCGTTAGTGCTACCATCATTTACAATAATCCATTCAAACCATGGAAAAGTCTGATTAATTACACAATTAAATGTTTGTTCAAAGTATCTTCCCGCATTATAGTAGGGAGTAATCACTGTAATTAACGGATTTACTGATTTTTTCCATAAATTCTTTTTTAACTTTAATCCAGGTTGTTTATTGCAAGCAAAAAATTTTTTACATGTACGATCTTCCTCTGTGTCTTCTGCCCCTATAATCTTTTTAGTTTGTTCATAATTTAATATTTTTTTTGTGCTTATCCCCATTGCACGCAACTGTTCAAAAATCTTTCTTTCATTTGTAGGGTTAGTCATAATTGAAATGTAATCATATGACATTTGTGTTAGTTTATGTGGCTGTATAATTTTGAGATTTTCAAACATTGTTCCCCATTTATCTTTATCATTATCAGCAAAACATAAAATATTTGTATCATGAAAAATTTGTCTTCTGTTACTATAAAATTTTCCGGTTCCAAATACTACAAAATCCATTTTTTCTTTATCGAACATATCTTTTATCCTCTTTTACTATTTATCTTTGTACTAGCATTTTTTGTAACTTATCTCAGATAGTAATCATCAACATTACTAAAAAGATACACTGGTTCGGTTCGCCTAGTGGACTGTCATTGCAAAGTTATTTACTATATCGACACTGGCTTTTTCCATACAATTTTTGATTCACTTACGCCTTTATTGATCAATGTCATTTTTATATCTTTAGCACTATCTTCTGACATAACACTAATAACAACGTAATCATATGGATTTTTATTAATCTCATCTAATGTGTTTTTCCCGTCGACCCACTTCTGCGAATCCATAACGCCAACCAGTTTACAGTAACTTCCTTCTTCCACTTGCCTTCTATAGGATTGCCCAACTTTGCCCATTCCGTATAAAATAATTTTCGCATTTTTTTCTATGCACTCATACGGAAAAAGATATCGAATTGTAGCATTCCCCCATATCTGGTCTGCCAAATTATCAATCCAGCGTCTATAGAACTGATTAATATATTGTTCCAAACAAGCATTACTTCCTAATTTTGTTCTTATATCCACGATATTCTGATACGACTTTTCAACATCATTTAAAACCGAAACATCTATATTATGTATCATAGAATCATCTACCCATCGGTAAAAATACATCGGTTTGTTTACAACTTGTATGCCAACGCATAGATGGAGTAAACCATAAGAAAACACCAAATCCTCTGCTCTAGTCACACTGTCATCTACTAATTCCTCAGTATTGCAAAACACAGATTTCCTAATGAGTTTTTCGCATATGTTGTGCATTGTTGCATAATTAGTATCAATTTTAAAGTATGCGCCAAATATTACATCAGCATCGTTTTCTATAGAATAAAATCCATCGCTAAGAGCAAATTTTTTACTCTGTAATATTTCTCCTCTATAATTATAATAATTACAAAGAACTACATCAGCATCGTTTTCTTTTTGCTTTTTTACCAATGATTCTATCATCTCTTGGTCGATCCAATCGTCTCCATCAACAAATAATATGAACTCTCCATCAGCCATGGAAGCTCCAAATTTGCGACTTTTAACCAATCCTTGACGTTCTTGTGTATATACCTTTATTCTGTGATCCTGACGCTTTAAATTATTGCATATCCTCTCACTTCCATCTGTAGAGCCATCATTTACAACAATAATTTCAATATCATTGTATGTTTGTTCCAACACGCTTCTCAGACATTGCTCTATATACTCTACTTTATTGTAAACTGTTATGATAACACTAACTAACATACATCATACTCCTTTATACAAAAAAGAAATCGGAAATATATTCTTAAACCCTTTTTTATACAATTCCAACGAAATCTTATTATTGTCTTTCATTGTAGCAATCAAAACAGTTGTTTTTTTTGCTGCTAAATAATACTCAGATATAGTTTTAATCGGAATACCTTCTATTTCCAACATTTCATTATCCACCTCAGTAACCGCAATTCCCTGTATCTCTATATTATTTTGTTTTAAGTCCCTAATCACCCGTCTTGCAATTTTGCCCGCCCCGTACAAAATTACATTTCTATCATAACAAAAGTTATATAATTCTGTTCTACTGGTCACCTTACTTGAAGAATATATCATATACAAGAAAAATGATTCTGCTTCCTCGTATACTAGATTAAAGAATATCTTCGTTTGGGAACACATTCGCCACCATTCATCTGCCATAATCATATATGGACAGTTCCATGGTTTTTGATTTCCAGTATAATGTACAATTATCGGTTTCGATTCCGGCATACCATTAAGGGCAAGATAATTGTACTCTCTTGGCATAGCTGCAATTTTTCCTCTGCAGGCCACATTGATAATATCTTGATCCATTAAAGTAAATTGATATTCCAACAAATCCATTATTATTTGTTTCCAATTCAAGGCACGCATCATCTTAAGATTCATAAGAAGTACCCCTGCATTCACATAAATTTCTTCCTTTTCATTCTCGTTTAAGTAAAATCCTCTTGCGTGAATCTCTTTTATTATGAAATCGCTTCCTGGATCCTCGACACCTGCTATAAGATTATCTTCTAAATCATACTGCAAAATAGGTTCGATATCTCCTCTAACTAAAATGTCTTGATCCAAATAAAGGCATCGCTCTTCTGCTATATATAATGGTGCAAATAATCTATATAATGCTGTCTTTGTAATACGAGAGTCATAAGATTTAAAATTTATGTCCATTGAAAGGCTCACAACATTCACATGTGCATTTGGAAATTCCTCCTCTATCGTTTTAAAAAGAATCACATTTTCATTGCTTAACGTTTCATCAGAAAACACATAAAAATTAATATTCACAATTGCACGTATCGAGATCATAATAGAATGCATTGTTATATAAGTATACTTTGCATAATTATTGTCACAGTTAAAAACAATATTATAAGCTTTCATAAAATGTCACCTTTTGTGTATGCTCATTGATTGGGTTCAACAACCAGCCATTGGTTTTGCTATTTTATACTATCATGGATTTATAAACTCAACAAATGCATGGTTGTAAATTTTTGTCATTCTTTTCCACATATCAAACTATTCTGAATGAAATCTATAACTTCTCTGATAGCTCCATTCCCTCCTCTGCAACAGGCCACATAATCTACTTTATTTTTTAAAACATAGTAGGCATCTTGAGGGCATGCACTAAATCCTACTGCTTCTATACATTCTAAATCATTGAGATCGTCACCAACATATGCAACTTCAGATAAATTACATTTCTCTTGTTTCATCAATTCTTCTAATACTGTTCTCTTATCTCCTACTCCTTGAAATAAAAGCTTTATGTCAAGTTCTTCTGCGCGTCTTTTCACAATTTCCGAATATCTCCCTGTAATAATCGCAGGTTTTATTCCCAATTGAGGTAATATATGTTTAATACCGTATCCATCCTTAACATCAAATGCTTTAAAAGCTTCTCCCTGACTCGACATATATACCTTGCCATCTGTCATCGTCCCATCAACATCCATAACAAATAGTTTATACATTGGTCTTCCTCTTTATAAATGTATTTTAAATACTGCCTTTTTTATATGTTGCCTATTGTCACATTTGATGCCTGGTTTATGCCCATCCTCCGGATATAAGACCACGAAATCTCCCGCCTTCAAAACAACTCTTTCCACTTTATTCTCAAAAATGGTATTTTCATAAAAAATAATATCTTTTTCTTTATCATACACTGTAGCTTTTCTAAGATTAGTGACATCACTTACTTCTATAATTTCGGTACCATGGATCACATATTGTAAATCAATATACTCTCTATGAGACTCATATTTCTTTTCATTACTTTCTACAGTATCATATTCTTCAACACTTACATATACATCATCACTTATTATATGTTTTCCCAATGGTAACTGAGTCAAATTATATTCTTTCATAAATTCAATACATCTTTGAAAATTATCCGATTTATTACTTAATTGAATTAAAGATGTCTCTGTATCCTTAAGCATTATATTCTCTCTATCTCTTGTTTAATTACCGCACTATTATAATGCAATCCCTTCCCGGATAATCATCTGCCATGTTAACATGCCGATTACATGAAGTTCTTCATCCACAACAGGATAATTATTTAATCTGCTTTCTTTTAATTTTTTCAAAGCATCAACCAGTAAAATATGTGCCGTTATATATTTCGGTTGCCGTGTCATAATAGAATCAACAACATCATCATACAAATTAACTCTGTTTTCTATAGCACGTCTGAGATCTCCATCTGTCAACAATCCTTCCAATCTGTTCTCTTCATTCACAATTGCCACTGTACCCAGACCTTTTTTACTCATTTCCATAATAGCTTCTGTAATCTTACATCCCTTATATACAATGGGGATAGCTGAATCCTTTGCCATAATGTTCTCTACTCTTAGCAATACCTTTTTCCCCAAGGTTCCCGCCGGATGAAACAAACCGAAATCAGACTTTGTAAAGCCAATCTCTTCAGATGCTGTTACCGCAAGTGCATCACCATATACAAGCATTGCAGTTGTGCTTGTGGTAGGCGCTAGGTTAAGGTAACAAGCCTCTTTTTCTATATCTAAAATCTGTGCAATATCGCATTCCCTTGCAAGTGTTGAGTCTGCTTTTCCCGTCAATGCAATCAATTTAACTCCGATTAACTTTAAAGAGGGTATAATACTAAGTATTTCCTGTGTCTCTCCGCTATTACTTAGTAATATTACGATATCGTGTTCTGATACCATCCCCAAATCACCATGCATAGCTTCAGCAGGATGTAAGAAAAATGATGATGAGCCGAGACTTGCAAGTGTCGCCGATATTTTTCTTGCAATATGTCCTGATTTCCCCATGCCGCATAAGACAACTTTCCCCTTACAATTTACAATTTCCTCTTCAATTTTTACGAATGTTTCATTTATGTTTTCTTGTATATTTTTTAATGTATCTATCTCTTGTTTAAACACATCCCGTGCAATCGAAATCTTGTTTTCTTTATTCATCTTTTTACAGTTTTAATCCTTTTCGCGTCATTTACAATTTCTCTCAAAGCCAAGCACTGTTCCAAAAGAGCTTTTACATCTTCTATTTTAATCATATTGGGCCCATCAGATAATGCCTCGTCCGGTCTTTCATGTGTTTCTAAAAAGAGTCCATCTGCTCCTGCAGCTATTGCCGCCCTGGATAAATACGGGACATATTCTCTGTTACCCGATGTAGACGTACCATTGCCACCTGGTTTTTGAACGCTATGGGTTCCATCAAAAATAACCGGATAACCCATTTTTTTCATTTCTACAATAGAGGTCATATCAACCACCAATGTATTATATCCGAAAGAAGTCCCTCTCTCGCATAACATAATATTATTGTTACCGGAATCCTCTACTTTTTTTACAACATTTTTCATATCCCATGGTGCCAAAAATTGTGCTTTTTTTATATTTAACGTTCTACCTGTTTTAGCTGCTGCTACCAGAAGATCCGTCTGCCTGCATAGGAACGCAGGAATCTGAATAACATCACATATTTCGCCGGTAAGTTCAGCTTGATATGGTTCATGGATATCCGTTACTATTTTTACATCATAAGTTTCTTTCACTTTTTGTAGTATCTTTAATCCATCTTCAAAGCCCGGTCCTCTATAAGAATCAATACTTGTCCTATTCGCCTTGTCAAATGAAGACTTAAAATAAAAATCCACAGGCATATCTTCAGTAATACGTTTCAGTTTTTCTGCTAAACGCATCACCATTGATTCTGATTCAATGACACAAGGTCCAGCAATTATAATCATATCCTTATTCATTATTGACACTCCATCATATGTTCCACAAGTTCTAATTGTTCTTCCGTGTCTACTCCTATAGAGGAATACTTTGTCTCTTTCACTTTAATTTTAAAGCCATTTTCTAGAACTCTCAATTGTTCCAATGATTCGGAAATTTCAAGCTGCGACTTATCCCATTTTGTATATTTTTTCAAGAAGAATGCCCTGTATGCATATACACCAACATGACGATAATACTGAATGTCATTATTATTACGATTAAACGGTACAGCATACCTTGAAAAGTAAAGTGCATTATCATTTATATCTGTTACAACTTTTACAATATTAGGGTTATTTATATCTTGAGGTTCTGTAATCCGCTCTTTCAAAGTTCCCATTATTGTTTCTTTATCCATAATTGTAGACATCAATTCTTGAACCATTTCCCCCTGAATCATTGGTTCATCTCCTTGAATGTTAAGAACAATATCATTATCGTCCAATTGTAAAATGTCAACACATTCAGCCAATCTATCTGAGCCACACTCATGCTTAGGGGATGTCATCAAACATCTTCCCTGAAAATCATTCACACATTTTTGTATTCTTTCATCATCTGTAGCGACATAGGTTGCGTTTATGCCTTTGACTTTATCTACTGTTTCATATACCCATTGAATCATTGGTTTCCCATTGATCAATGCCAATGGCTTACCAGGGAATCTACTGGACTGATATCTTGCAGGTATTAAAGCAATTATTTTTTCCATTTTTATTCAGTGTCCCTTTCAAATAATGAGTCAAACTCCACTCTTTCAAATACTTCAAGCATTCCTCCGCGGGTCGCATTATATATTTTAATTCCATGTGAATCTGCATATTCCTTTGCACATTGATATCCGCAAAGCATTCCTTCAGTATTATGATCCAAATTATCTACCTTTCCATCTTTTATCGCATAATTATTAGCACTTCCCTTAACGTAATTGCAATCTACCCCGAGCAAGTATATTTCTTTAAATCCCATATAAGCAGCAATCTGTATGCATGCGTTTGTAACTGTGTAATTACCATATACTTTTTGTGCTATATCATTTGAAAAGTCTAATGTTTCTCCTCCAATGATGTGAATTTTATATTTTTTTGAATCCTCTGTACTCCAATATTTATCACCACAATCTCCAATAAACTTATATCTTGACGAAATATTTTTTATTTGCTCAACTGTATTATTAATCAAAAATCTATCTGTACATACATACGCATCAGGTATCCACACATCTGTGAATTGATATATCTTATTGACAGAAAAAGAAAAAAAACCATTATTACTGATTTTTTTCAAATCATCTAATCGCAAAGATGGACCGGTTGCAACAATAAAGCACCTCCCACCTTCATAAATATTCTTTACTAATTGCAATGTATCATTAAAATATTGCTTATTATTTTCTAAATATTTGTATGCATTTATTTCGACATTATAGTCCATTAATGATAATGAATGCTTCTTTACTTGATAATCATCCAATGTCGATATATATTTCACATTTTCACTTTTATGCTTATTACCAATATTGTTATCGAACCATTCAATGAGCTGATTATTAGCCCATTTTTCACACTCTATAGGAATCAACTTATTATAAACTTTTAAGATATACTCTCTAAGTAATATCGAAAAAGCATTAGCCCCCAAAAGTACCATATCGTCTTTAATGTTTGACAATAATAAAGCATAATTCTTTTCGAAATTCCCTTTTCCATACCCATAAAACTCTGATGGAATTTTTGAAGAATCGGTATAATGATATATTCCTCTTCCTTCTAACATACTTTGTATATCTGGTGAATAGGCAACTCCTATTATAATAAAACTACTGATATAATTCTTTTCAAATTCTTCAAGGCTAACTATTTCTATACCATTCAATTTTGTTCCCTGTTTATTTTTATCAGCATCAATAATTACTGAAATATATTGAGTTCCTATATACTCTAAAAGTTGCTTTCCTCTAAATCCCGCACCATAAATTGCAATCTTCATATCTGCCCTGTATGATAATTTAAAATCATTTATCACATTTTTCCTTTTTAGTATCGTGGTTATAATCACTTTAATGACTTATCAAGCCATGACATATCACCATAGTGAATCCAAAAAGTTTTATCAGTCACATAACAACGTCTAGTATATTGCGCTGCTCCTTGAAAAATCATTGGATAAATATTCATGCCATGTATACATTGTAATTTATCTGTTATTTTATACCCAAACTTTTCAAGTACTTGAAAGGAATGTGAGTTGCAAGATGTATTATCTATTGTTCCATCTTTATGTACAAATTCCACATTATCATAATAATCTCTAAGTAATTTTATTATCTCAGTATTTTTTATTGCTCCAAATCCGCTTCCCAAATTCATAGTCAGTGACGCATCTGTGCAAGCAAAACACTTTTGATATAGCAGCTCGTCCGGTCTTTTAAGCATTTGTATATCTGTATCTAAATATATTCCACCTTCTTGATAAATCACATCCAAGCGCAAATAATCTGAAACAAATCCCCACTTCTTTTGTTCATATGCCTGCTTCATATATTTATTCACAGTAATATCATAATTTGAATCATTCCACTCATAGAAATCATAATCCGGACACATTTTCTTCCAGTTCTCTATATTGCTCTTGATCTTATCCGGTTTTTTGTCTCCAAACCACACATAATGTATTTTTTTAGGTATAAGTTGCTGATCGGATTCTTTGATAACTTCATTATAATCCGAATCCATCAGTTGATTATCTGCAATCTCATCAATAGAAACATATTCTCTATAGTTGCTCTCTGCTTCTATTTGTTTGTATATACTTCTGAACTCTAAACAAGTTACTAAAATTATGCAATCAGTCCCGTATTGTTCTTCCGCACTTTTCAAGGAAAGTATTGGATACTTTTTATCATGATAATAATAAAACGTTCCAATTTTATTTTGGCTATTATCAATATAAGCTAACAATTGAGCATCTAATCCCCAGTTTTCTAAATAAGCTGCCATCCTTTTCCCTTGAATTCCACAACCAAAGCATAAGATTTTTCTATTATATATGTATTTTTTAAATTCGTCCAAATTCATCTTGTTCATAGCATTTGCATATCCTAACTATTAGATCAGCTAAATTCTCACTTGCCCGTCCATTAAACACCAGTCCAACCTTCTCATGAAATTCATTCAATACTTTATCATACTTTGCCTTGTCGAATTCCATAATGTCTTTTTCCAGTTCTTCGTTATCGTTGGCAAGGGAAAACGGTAACTTCACATCAAAATTCGGAGTCATTACCTTATTATTACCGATGCGTTCTCTTGGATCCGTCGCTATATTCCACATCAACGCTCCTCTGTCCTTTGCATATTTCTGTATATCATCCGCATAGAGGAACACCGGAATATGTGCAAATCCTGCTTCGAAACAGGCGCTGGAATAATCTGAAATATAGGCATCCATCCCTGCCAGAATCTCATACATATCGTCTGCCTGACTCTCATCTATGATTTTATCCTGTATCTCAGGGTTCTTGTATTCCTGAAATGTAGGTGCAAGCTGAGGATGCACACGCACGCACAGATACCATGTTCCGCCAAACTTCTTTTCAAGATTATCTAACAATCTTTGAAAATCAATGGTCCATATCTCTGAAAATACGAATCTTTTCCCATCTTTTGCACCCTCTCTGAACGTAGGTGCAAACAATACTACTTTTGCATCTTCCGGAATATGATGTTTTTTGCGGAATCTGCTTTTGGCATCGCTCCTGTCTCCGTATAGCACATCGCATCTCGGAGCCCCTGTTTTCAGGTAATTGCCCTCATATACCAATGCCTTATCAAAACATTGTTCACACCAATTAGAGTCGATCACTAGGTCATCTATCATATCAGAATCATTTTTGCTGACCAAGTATGCCATTTCAGAGAACCCTTTTCCGCGGAATAATCCGGTACATTTTATTGCTATGGTATAGTGATTTACATTAAGATAATACTGTCCTTTTCTCTTCTTCGTACCATAGGGTTTTCTGTAGTTATCGATCCATACCTTCGACCTAGACAGCCAGTATGCCCTGCTCCATAACGTATTGGGCACTTTCCTGATATAATCTGGAAATGCTTTGGTCATATCATTCACAAACCATACAAACTGAAGCTGTGGATTCTGCCTATGGAGTTCCTCCACCAGTGGTTTTGGATTACAGCCGAATCCTCCCTTTCCCTCAAAGGTGCATACACTGATCAGATTTTTTTGTATCGAAAAAATCCTACACATATAAAAGCACAAGCTCTCCAGGGACGCTCTGTAACGACGTTTTCGTATATATCTTATCTCCTTAGGGTCAGTTGCAATTGTATGTTCCACCCAGTCTCTTCTCCTTAATATTCAGCATGTATTTGTTTTGCCAAAAGCATATCACTAACGCAATCTACTTCTGTCCATTTATAATCTCTGATATCATCATAATATAATTGAAAATCTTCATTGAAAATCATTTGTACCAATGCATTTTCATACCACTGATCATACATTCCCTGTTCTACCATGGTTGAAACACATTTTCTGAATTTTAATGCAGATTCCTTATCCAACCTTGTCACGCCTGCATACTCGCCATAATATTCATCTAAATCTTTACTCATAACTAAAATTTTTGAGCCATTCACTTGAACATTATAATCTCCGTTGCTTTTTATGCTACTGTCAATGCAAACTTCGGGTTGTTCCACTCGTGAACATACAATATCTCTCACAAGTTTTTCTTCCATCACAATGTCACCGTTAATAAGAACTACATCATCTACTAGGTAGTCTCTTGCAAACCAAGCAGATGCAATCGAATTCGTCACTTCATAAAACGGATTATCTATAAAAGTTACTCCTTGCAATTCAGTTTTTATTGTATGACTCATAAATCCAACAACTACAACAATATTAGCATTTTCATCATATTTTTTTATTAATTTAACCATTCTCTCCAGAACAGTAGTATTTTTATCTAATTTATATAACGACTTTGGATACTTTAATGTCAACGGATGCAATCTTGATCCTTTTCCTGCCACCAAAAAAATATATGTCATATTACCTCCTATGTTTACCACAATAGCAATCCTATTCGCATCATATATTCTGTTGTAGGGAATTTCACTTCTATCCCTGCTGACGCAGCACTTTTCACACAAAAGCATGGCTCTATGCAAATACACGGATGATTCTTTTCTTACTGCTTCATAATTGCTTTCGTCAATTGGCATTTCAACATAGATAAAAGCTTTATTACAGTATTCATTAATCATCTTTTTATAATCAATATCCGGTATTCGCGGTGGGCATTTCCAGTTATTGTTATATCTACCGCAATAAAAGCAGTTTATCTTTACTCTCTCTTCAAAGAAAAGATTCTCTGTTTCTATCATTTTCCATCGGATCATCGGATATGTTTTCTTCACATAGTCCATCATTTCATCAATCATTTGAAGTCTTTTTCTCCCCTGAGTCCTCTTTGTCTGCTTTATTTATTGCATCTCATATCAAGAAACCGTTCCATCAGACCTGCAATAGCAATAGATTCGCCTCTGGTCAATTTATAGGATGTATTCCCATTCCCCAGAATAGCCTTGGCGAAATCGCTGATCTCATAACGCAGTCCTCTTCCTAAGAATCTGGAAGAGTACACATCCTTCTTATTGGCATCCTCATATCTCACTTCGAATCCCTGCGTCAGCCACCATGGTGACTTCACGAGGATATAACCGGCCGTTCCTGCGATCAGGAGCTGTCCTTCTGTCTTCACTCCTACCCCTGTCTTGGATAATGCCAGTCCATTATCGAAGGAAAACGCTGCCTTCGTATACAGGTCAACTCCGTTTTCATCCTTGATGCTGTCAAATCTGACATCGCGGACTTCTTTTCCCAGTAGTTTCACGACAGGAAGCAAGGTATAGCTTCCGAATTCTGTAAAGGATCCGCCGTATCTTACATCACTGCGTTCCCTCATCTCAGGTGGTGTCAGTCGGGAAAAGCTGGCTTCCACATCTCTGATCTGACCGATGACACCGCTTTTTGCCACCGTGATGACCTGATTGAATCCGGGGCAATAAGCGGTCTTGATCGCTTCCATCAATACGCAGTGATTCTCTTCTGCGATTTCGAACAGTTCCTCTGCCTGGGATTTCTGTAGTACGAAGGGTTTCTCGCAGAGTACATGCTTTCCTTGTTCCAATGCAGCCTTTGTGTAGGCATAGTGTGTATCATGTGGAGAAGCAATATAGACAGCATCCACCTTCTCCAGGAATCTGTCGTAATCATCCTCCCAAAAGGATAATTCATGTGCATTGGCATATTCCTTCGCATGTTCTCCATGAGGATTGTATGCTCCGGCTACGGTGACGCCGCTGACATACTTTGCCTCTTCCGGGAACCGTCCTGCTACGCGGCCGGTTCCGACCACACCGATATGAATGATCGGGTGACCTTCTATTCTCTTCATGGTAGATGATACATTCCGTGTTCTCTCGAGGTAGACGACTTCGCAATATTCCTTCAGATAGTCGAACTTCCCCAGCCAATCGGATCCTACCGTGAAGATATCCACACCGAACTTCTGGATGTCCTCTACCTTCTGACCGACGTGATCTTCCACGACCACTTCGTCCACGAATCCGGTAGCACGTACATTGTCAATTCTGGTGATCAGGGAATCTACGACATTTAGCTTTCCCCGGGTCTCATCGTACTGCTCAGTGGTAATCCCCACGATCAGATAATCTCCCAGCTCCTTGGCTCGTTTTAACAGATTGTAATGTCCCTCATGGAACATATCGAAAGTACCGTAAGTAATAACCTTTTTCATCGATTGTTCTGCTTTCATTTTGCATTATAAGTCAAATTACATTTTACTCTATATGACGCAAAAAGTCCACCCTTTATGAAAGGGTGGACTTCCGTATTATCTTTCGCAGGGCTTTTCTGCCGATCTCCTTTTCCGTTTCGTTCAGACCGAAGAACCACATAAAGACACCATAGACGATTGCAAAAATCAGCAATTGCGCAAACAAGACACTCCATCTTTGCATCGGCAGGAACTTATTAAGCAGGATACCGCAGATGACCGCCGGCAGCATGGGGAGCAGCATACTGCCGATCTGTTTCCAGAATCCGATAATATCCAGTCCGATTTTTCTCTGATAGTAAATATTCATAAATAAGCCGTTGCACATAAGGATTGCTATCAATGTTCCCAACGCGGTACCCGTTACGCCATATCTTGGGATCAGCTGTATGCTGAGTAATACATTTCCCACAGATGCCAAAAAATAGACGATCGAACGTGTACGATGCATATTCATTGCATTCTGTATGTTCACTCCGATACTCTGTACCGCCGGAATATACCCTGCCACCAGTAAAATGACCGTCACATAATAGGACTCGGAATAATCCGCTCCCGCCCACAGATAGATGAACTTGCGGCCGAATAAGATAAACCCTATGATAACAGGTGCCAGTACTGCATTAGACATTCTCCCTGTTTCCGTGAACACACTGTTGATTCCGATACGATCCCCTTTTTCTGCCATTTTATTGACCTGTGGTATATATACCGTCGGAATTGCCCAGGAGATCTCTGTAAAATAATTTTTGATGGAATGTGCCACACTATAGATTGCAACGCTTACCGCTCCCAGGATCCTGCTGAGCAGGAATCTGTCTACATTCTGGTTCAATTGATCCGCCAGATCACTTAAAAAGATAAAGAAGGTAAATCCCGCCAGTTCTTTTAGGAGATTTTTTTGTAATCCCCGGAAACGGAATTGGATTCCCAGTCGTGCATAGCAATACCATATATTAATCGCGAACCTTACGATTGCAAGCGCAGTGGCAAAAGTTACCATGCCTTTAGATCCGTAACCGAAATACAACAGTGGGATATTGACGATAGGGATCAGAATATTGGAAGCCAGCGTAATGACTCTCTGGAATATAAAATCCTCGCACGCCGACATATAAGCAAGAAACAATGCATTGGGAAAGGAGGAAGCCATATTGATGATCATGAATATCATCAGATATCTGATCAGCCCAATTTCTTCTTCCGTATAGCTGTTTCCCACCAATCGTACATTGCATACGAGAATCGTTCCTCCGATAACAGCGAATATTGAGATTGCCGAAAAAAGTAACAGAAACATTCCGTTTACGCCGGCGACACCCTCTTTGTCTCCTTTTACTTTCTCTCGCATATAGAACTTGATGTAAGACCCGTTTAAGCCCAGATTCAGCAGACTTAAATAAGTAACCAGAGAATTCGCCAGCTGGTAGATTCCGTATTCATTCTGCCCCAGCAGGCGCAGCATCACCGGTGTATATAACAGGCCTGTCAATATCGTTACAATGATCGATGCATAGGATAATAAAATTCCATATTTTTTTTGATTCATAACCTGCATTGCTCCCTGCACCATCCGATGGTCTTCCGGATCCCCTCTTCAAAAGAAGTCTCCGGGACAAATCCTGTCTCTGCCGTCAGCCTGCTGATGTCTGCACATAGATACATCACCTGATTTTCCTGGTAAGGAATTGCTCCCAGGGTTACTTTTGCCCGGGGATCTACGTTTTTGCGAATGAGTTCGATGTACTCTTTTAACGGTTTCACCTGACCGCTTCCCAGGCAGTACACTCCCTCTGACTCTTTCTCTCCCAGCATCCGGAACGCTCTCGCGGCATCCCCCGAATACAGATAGTCCCACTGCTGCTCCCCCCTGGTATACTGCGGTATTTTTCCGGCAAGCAGATCATAGATTCCTGACATTACCATGCTTTGTTTTCCGTCATATGGGCCATAGATGCTGAGTACTCTGACCCAGATATGACGCATTCCCAGTTGATGTGCCCGTTCTCTGGTCATTTGTCCGGCGCACAGCTTGGCAATTCCGTATCCTGTCACAGGGTTCGTAGCAGTCTCCGGTGTCAGTTTTCCCTGCACGTGTCCGTATTCCGCCTGAGAACCGGCGCCTATAAACGTATGGCACCCGAGCCGTGCAGCCATTTCCACTGCATCCAGGGCATAGTGCACATTCCGGTTCTGCAGATACATATCATTGCGGCTCTTCCCCGTCGTACCCATCCATGCCAGATGGTAACAGACATCGTACCGGCCGTATTCTTCTGCCGTGATATTTTCTAATCTGTCCATGGAACACTCGATGCATTTGATCTTCGGATCGTGAGGGATCTGTGCATTGCGGTCAGATCCTTCCCTGCATATCGCCAGGACTTCTATTCCCTGATCTGTCAGTTCCTGAAGGAGTGCCATTCCGATCGTCCCTGTCACTCCTGTAATAATTGCTTTTTTCATGATGTCTTCTGATTACTCCTCAAAATTGATCCGCCGTTCCTCTACTACGATAGGGCGATGTATCACTCGTGTATTAATGTTCAATATATATTCTCCGATCAGTCCGATAAATAACAGCTGCAAGCCTCCCAACAGGAATACACCGATCACGATCGGCGCCGATCCGGCATTAAAATCATACCAACGGGTAAGTTTCATCACTGTATATACAATGGCAACGACAAAGCTGAGGAAAGAACAGATAAATCCCAGGAAAGTTGCCAGTCTTAATCCGATCTTGGTATAGGAGGTAAAACTCAGCATTGCGGCATCATAGAGGGTATAAAAATTGTTATGTGTCTTGCCGGCGCGCCGTTTGGGCTGTTCATATTCGATCTCCGTCATATTGAAACCTTCGCCGTATTCTGCCACAATTCCTCTGAGGAAGGGAATCGGATCGTCCAATTGTCTCATCAAGGCTATAAAAGTCTTATCATACAGGCCAAATCCGGTAAAATGCTCGATCATTTTTACATCGGACATATTCCGGATCAGCTTATAATATACGGTACGCAGGAAATAGATAAATCGGTTTTCTCTGCTGGAACTCTTGATACCGCTGACAACCTTGTGTCCCTTTTCCCATTCTCTTACAAATACAGGTACCATATCCACCGGATCCTGAAAATCGCAGCACATGACAACGGTACAGTCTCCTGAGGTCTGGCACATTCCGTAAAATGGGGAATTAAATTGTCCAAAATTCGTTATATTGAAGATTGCTTTGATTTTCTTGTTGCGGCTGCATATTTCTTCCAGTCTGTCTCTGGTTCCGTCTGTCGATGCATTATCAATAAACAAAATTTCGTAGTCATAATTGCTCAGATCCTTTTGCAGCATGGCTACTACCGCTTCGCTGATCGGTTCTACATTCTCCACTTCATTATAGCACGGTATCATAATACTGATCTTCTTCATCGATCGTTTCCTCTCCCGAATTCCTGTCTTTCTATTTCATTCATTCTTCATTCATTCATTTTTCCTCGGTGAGGCGGATGGATGTCTGAAAATCATAGAGACAATAATCTTCTTTATATT
>OQVN01000229.1_pt1 | contig 22280 bp, 20 predicted proteins | sample 1691621 | NCBI WGS metagenome assembly OQVN01 (sample SAMN03418278, study PRJEB22391) | human gut metagenome | biome: human-gut; feature: organic feature; material: feces | host: Homo sapiens | place: Tanzania | collected 2013-01 | reverse complement strand
GTAAGAGAATATCTGACCATTGACGAGTTGAAAAATGATATGAAAGCGGAAGGAACTGGGACGGAAGGAGTATTTATAAAGGGTATCCATAAAGAGCTCCCGGTATTTCTGATGGACAAAATAGGGAGCGTCCACAAGAATACTCTCAGGACGAACCAGGTTGTCCTCGTTGGCAATAGCCACACCGAGATACAGGATTACATCACGGATCAGTTCATCGATCACTTCATCATGGGTAGCACTATCCATCAGCTGGGCCTCTGTAGGCAGAGCATCACCGCATAGGGAATACAGATAAGGAGCGCGTCCGGAGGTTGCGGCTGCCTGCGCCTGTTCTTTCAGGGCACGGATGCCGGCGAGGTTGTTCAGACTGCCGGTGCTGCCCCAGGTGCCGAAGGGCATCTTCGGATCCATGATCATATAACCCAGCTCACCGGCACCTACCGGGGAACTGGACAGGGAGAAATCATTTCTTACAAACGGTGAAGCGATACCGACGGATACATATAAATAAAAAAACGACGGTACCTCTTTTAACTGATCCCGGAGGAACAGCTGTGCAGCAAGCGCTCTGGAGGAGGCATCATTTTCTATGGTAATCGGTCCGGTGTAACCGGTCAGCGACCGCAGATCCGATACGATATCTTTGTCATACCAGCCAAACTGTCGGTGCGCCAGCAGTTTTCCGGCTTCGGAATCGATCAGACCGGGGAGGCAGACACCGATACCACAGATTCGATTCGACGGAACCACGGTGGACTGGAGGGCTGCCTGCACCAGACTGGCAACGGACTGCAGTACTTCGTCATATTCCTTATACATGGTATTGTCGATGCTGGTATAGACAATGGATCCGCGGTAATTGCAGATGCAGACACTTCTGGAGAACTGCGTGATCTCCACACCGATAAAATACCGGGAATCCGGCACGATATCCACCGGCAGTGCAGAACGCCCGGGCGTCATGACTACATTGTCCCGATCTTCAAATAAAATACCGCTCTGAAGCATGGCATTCACATTTGTTGTAATAGTAGGAAGTGTCAGATGCAGGTCTTCTGCAATAGAAGAGCGCAGTACCGGTCCCCGCAGATAAATGATCTTGCGGATAGAGGACTGGTTCTCCTGCTTCAGACGCATCATATTATTTCCTTTGGACGAGGTCGAAGATGCCATATCTAAAAATCCTCCCTGACACAAAACACATATTTAAAATAATTAACTATATTATAGATATGAAAAATCTGACAGTCAATAATATCCAACAAAATTTGTGATTTTCTACCAAAAATAACATAATTAAATTGTCTAAATAAGCAATTGCAATTGCCATATGCCGGTACTATAATGATGACATAATTAAAAGAATTAATTAAGCAGCAAAAAACAACTGCGTGAAATGGAGCATAAGAATAAGAAATGATCGATTTAAAAGCCAAACCATTTTACTTAAGCGATGACGACATTACATGGGTGCATGAGACACTGGAGGGCATGAGCACGGAAGAAAAAGCAGGACAGCTTTTCTGTGTATTGTTGAAAAATAACAGCAAAGAGACAATGGATTATGTATTCAATCTGATGAACCCCGGCGGATTCATGTACCGGATCATGCCGACAAAGAATGCTGTGGATGCCACCAGAGAAGTCGTCCGCCGCAGCAAAGTATATCCCTTGATTGCAGCCAACCTGGAAAAGGGCGGCAATGGTATTGTGGAAGAAGGAACGCTGGTAGGATCTCCCATGGAGATCGCGGCTACCGATGATGAGACAATGGCGGCGAAGATGGCAGAAGCGTGCGGTAGAGAAGCCGGAGCTGTGGGAGCTAACTGGTCCTTTGCTCCCATTATTGATATCGATTCGAATTTCCGTAATCCCATTACGAATACCCGTACCTTTGGCTCTGATCCGGAGAGAGTTGCCCGTATGGGTCTGTCCTATGTAAATACGATCCAAAAGCTGGGAATGGCAGCATGCATCAAGCATTTTCCCGGTGATGGACAGGATGAGAGAGACCAGCATCTGGTGACATCTATCAACGATCTCGACTGTGAGAGCTGGATGAATACTTACGGTATGGTATATAAGAAGTGCATTGATGCCGGAGCGCTGACTGTTATGACCGGTCATATCATGCAGCCGGCATGGGAGAGAGCCATCAATCCCGATATCAAAGATGAAGAACTGATGCCGGGAAGCCTGTCCCGTGAACTGCTGCAGGGACTCTTAAGAGAACGGCTCGGATTTAACGGTGTCATCAGTACCGATGCCACCACCATGGCAGGATTCATGCTGGCGATGGGCAGAGAACGGGCAGTTCCGGAGACGATCGCAAGAGGATGCGACATGTTCCTGTTTGCAAGAAATCTGGAAGAAGATTATCATTTCATGCTGAAGGGCATTGAAGAGGGTATTATCACTCCCGAGAGACTGGATGAAGCCGTGACCAGAGTACTGGCACTGAAAGCAGCCCTGGGACTGCATCATAAAAATACACTGCCGGAGACAGAAAAGGCCGAAGCGATCGTTGGATGTGCCGAGCACAAAAAATGGGCGGCCGAAGTAGCGGATAAGGGAATTACCTTGGTAAAAGAGGAAAAAGACGTATTGCCTATTACACCGGAGAAATATCACCGGATCCTTCTGTACCGTATCGAACCCACCGGTGAAGGCTATTCCATCTATAAAGTAAGCCCCGCAATCGAGAGTATCAAACAAAAACTGATCGATGAAGGCTTCGAAGTGGACGAATTTGTCCCCCAGCCTTACGGAGAAGGCTTCACCACCAAATACGAAGACATGGTGTCCCAATATGATCTGATGCTGTATGTGGCAAACCTGGCAACCAAGAGTAATCAGACAGTAGTCCGGATTGAATGGAAACAGCCCATGGGGGCGGACTGTGGACTGTATATCAACGATGTCCCCACCGTATTTGTATCGTTGGAAAATCCGTATCACTTGTTGGATTTCCCGAGAGTACGGACTTACATCAATTGTTATTCCGGAAATGCACAGACCGTGGACACTCTGATGGAAAAATTGCTGGGGCGCAGCGAGTTCAAGGGAAAGAGCCCGGTAGATCCGTTTTGCGGAAAATGGGATGCACATTTATAAACGTTATAAGTCTGGTAAGAACATAGGAGGCGAAACTTCCGTATGGAAAAGCAACAGAATGAAATATTTTTTGAAACAAAAGATCTGACCAAGAAATTCGGAGACGTCACGGCAGTCAACCACGTAAGTATGGCGATCCGGACCGGAGAGATCCGCGGACTGATCGGAGAGAACGGTTCCGGTAAATCCACCATATCCTCCATGATCAGTGCAATTCACACTGTGACGGGCGGCGAAATGTTCCTGTATGGGAAGCCATACAGTCCGAAAAATCCAGGGGATGCCAGAAAATGTGGAATCACCATGATCGTGCAGGAAGCCGGCACCATTGATGGACTGAGCATCGCGGAGAACATCTTCGTAGGCGATGAGAAGCGTTTTGCCCATCATGGAATCATTGACAGAGCAGAAATGAACAGAGAAGCAGTCAAGGCACTGGAAAATATCGGTGTGACAGATGTGGATGTTACCAGACCGGCAGCTGCTTACAGCTTAGAGACCAGAAAGCTGGTTGAGGTTGCAAAAGCACTGTATTACGACCCTATCCTGTTTATTGTGGATGAGACAACCACAGCATTGTCCCAGAGCGGAAGAAAAACCATCTACCGCATCATTCATGAACTGCGGGACAAGGGAAAAGCGGTGTTGTTCATATCCCATGACCTGGAAGAACTGATGGAGAACTGCGATGTGCTGACGGTGCTTCGGGATGGCAAACTGGTAGACACCATAGAGAGCGCGGAGTTTGATGAGAACCGTATCAAACACTCGATGGTAGGCCGTGAGATCAAGGGTGATTATTACCGCAGCGAATACGACAGCTCTCATGGAGAGAAGATCACGCTGCAGGCGGAACATATTTCCAATAGAGATCTGAAGGATGTCAGCGTGACACTGCACGAGGGAGAGATCCTGGGTGTGGCCGGACTGTCCGGATGCGGAATGCATCAACTGGGCAGAGTACTGTTCGGTCTGGATAAGCTGACAGAGGGTAAGGTACAGGCATTCCGACCGGATGGCACTGAAGTTACGGTGCGTAGTGTGCAGGATGCATTGGACAGTAGTATCGGTTACATTTCCAAGGACCGTGATAAGGAAGCGCTGGTGCTCCCGGCATCCATTAAGGACAACCTGGTACTGGCGAATCTGAACCGTATGGGAACTTTCATCCTGCCGAAGAAGGAACGGGAACATGCGAAGGAACAGATCGAATCCCTGGCAATCAAGTGCTCCTCCATGAATCAGGCAGTTGGAGAACTATCCGGTGGTAATAAACAGAAGGTATCCTTCGGCAAATGGATCGGCAACAAGTCCCGGATCATTATCATGGACAGCCCTACCCGAGGCGTGGACATCGGTGTCAAAACCACTATGTATCAGCTGATCGCCAAGATGAAAAAGGAAGGCTATTCCATCCTGATCATTTCTGAAGAGATGCCGGAGCTGATCGGTATGTGTGATGAGATCCTGGTAATGAAGGATGGAAAAGTAACGCAGAGCTTCAAACGTTCAGAGAATCTTTCAGAACAGCAGATTATCGAATATATGATTTGAGGTGTGAAAAATGAATGCATGGAAATTTATAAAACAACATCGAAACAATATTGTCTGCTATGGCAGTCTGACGCTGGTATTCGTCCTGTTCGCAATTCTGACAAAGGGCAAGATCTATTCCGCTTACAACCTGAAGAGCCTGGTAGGACAGATGGTAGTGCTTATGATCATTTCCGTTGGCATGATCTTTATGTTTGCTCACGGAACTGTGGATATTGCTTCCGGAGCGGTGGCAGGTCTGTGTACCATGGTAATTACTCTGGTATTGAATGCCACCGGCAACGTACCGGTGTCGGTGCTGGCTTCCATAGCCACGGCGGTGGCGCTGTATCTGTTCATGTGGTTCGTCACGGCGTACCTGGGACTGATGAGTATCATCGCTTCCCTGGCGGTCATGTTCATCGCCAGAGGTATGGTGACCTACATTCTGTCTCTGCATGACGGACGTATGAACATCGTTCGTTATGATCTGATTCAGCCGTTAAAAAGCAATGTAGCATATGCCCTGGCAGCAATGATCATCATCGCGCTGATCGGTATCGTGCTGTTCAACTACACAAAGCTCGGAAAATACTGTAAGGCAATCGGTGACAATCCGGTGAGTGCAGAGCAGAGCGGTGCAAAGTTAAAAATCGTAAAGTTATGGTGCTATATCATTGCAGGCACCTGTGTGGGACTGGCAAGCTTGTTCCTGCTGGCGCGCAGCGGCAATGTAGGTAAAAATATCGGATCCGGTACCGAAATGGATGTCATGGTGGCAGTCATTCTCGGAGGTATGAATTTAAACGGAGGCTGCAAGAGCCGGATCGGAGCAGCGATTGCCGGTGTGATCACCTACACTTTACTGGCTAACGGACTTACCATCTCCGGTGTGAACCAGACCTATATCACACTGGTCAAAGGTATCATTTTCATTGTTATCATTGGCATGACATTGCGACAGAATAAATCTATCGCAGAGATGCCCAGATAAATAGAGTAATCATAAAGGACCAAAAAGAGGAAGGAGTTTTACTATGAAAAAGAAAATAATCAGCCTGATGATGGCAGCAGTACTGCCGGTTATGATGATGACAGGATGCGGTTCCGCTGACAATACACAGAGCGGCAGCTCTGTGGCAGCAGATACCACCGCAGCACAGGAGAGCGTAGCGGGAACCGCGGAAGCAGCAAACACCGAGAAAACCGGGGACCCTTACAAGATCGGTGTGGTAATGTACCAGTGGACCGATGCCCAGGGTACTAACATTCAGAATTTCTGTAAGTATCTGCAGGAGAATATGAACGTAGAGTTCGAATACGAATCTACTTTTTATGATGATGATGCCCAGGTATCCTGTGTGGAGAATCTGATCAGTTCCGGCTGTCAGGCAATCATCAGTGGATATGATACCAACATTGTGGCAGCTATGAGCACTTGCGCGGATGCCGGTGTATACTATGTGGTAGCACTGGACCATATCACAGAGGATGATTTCGCAGGCACAGATCCCGGACAGTATTTCCTGGGTGGTACCAAGCAGTTCGGCGGAGATCTGGCAGCTTTGGGTAAAGAGTATGCAGACGCTGTTGCAGATTCTGGTATTACCAACGTAGGCGGTATTTCTTTCCCCGCATGGGCATTTTCTGATGCGCCTGAAATCTACGCAAGCTTCCAGAGTGAACTGCAGTCCAAGAACATTGCAGTACAGGATCTTACCTTTACCTCCGGTATGACTTCTGACGATGTACAGCAGAATACCAAGGATCTGATCAACCAGAATTCCGATATGGACGCTGTCTTCGGTATGGCTTCCGGTCTGGACTATGTATATCCCGCACTGCAGGGCAGCAATGTTAAGCTGATCGCTATGGGCTATGATACTTCCGTAGAATCTCTGATGAACAGCGGCGCTCTGCTGGCAGCAGGCAACAACAACCATACTCAGGCAATCGCAAGCTGCGTAGCCAGAATCATCAATGCTCTGGAAGGCAACAGCTATCCCGATGCAGCAGACGGTCAGTATAACGAAGGCAGCATTGTTAACGGTGTAGCCGGTTATCCTGTCATCGGAACTACCGAAGATCTGCAGAACTATCAGAACTATGTAGTACCTGAGAACGGTGCAGATGGCTGTGTTACCGCAGAGGAACTGGAGAACTGCATCATTTCCTACAATGCAGATGCAACTCTTGCTGATCTGAACACCCTGACCAACAGAAGTCTGTCCGATATTGTGGCAGCACGTCAGTAATTTAAGCAATATACTTCGCGGCACCCTCAAAAGTGCCGCGGGGATTCAGATGGGCAGACTTACTGCTCTAAGATGGAGGAACGTAAACTATGAGCAAGAAAACAGGATACTTCAAAAGGTATGCAATGACTTTACTGTTTCCGTTAGGAATGTATGCGGTCTTTGCGCTGATTACACTGATTATCGGAAATACATCCTTTTTCACAGGATACACAACAGAAGGCATTATTCATGATACTGTGGAAAATACGATCATAGCCCTGGTAATTGCAATCCCGTTGTCCGGTGGCAGATGGGATTTCGGTCCCGGAGCCATTATCATGCTGGGAGCTATCATCGGCGGTAACCTGGGAATGCAGCTGCATATGGGAACCTTCGGAGTATTGCTGTGCTGCGTGGCAGCCTGCATGCTGCTGGCACTGATCGAAGCTGTTTTCTATGTGACATTACGTGTCCCCAACATGATCATCTCCATGGGTATTGTTATGGTATATGAGGCGGTCAGCGGACTGTTGAACAACGGTCTCGGCGTCAACTTTTTCGCCAATGATACCGAATACACGCAGGAACTGCTTCGAATGAACCAGTTCCCTCTGATCTATATTCTCCTCATTGTGGTGATGGCAGTGACCTGGTTCCTGCTATACAAGACCAAATTCGGCTATGACACCAGAAGTCTCGGAGCCAATGCCAAACTGGCAGTGAACGCCGGTGTCAATGAGAAGAAAAATATTATTCTGACCTATGCACTGGTAGGTGCACTGCTGGGCTGTGCAGCCATGCTGAGTGCCTGCAGCAGTAAAGTGGAGCCTGCCAATAACTTAAGCTCAACTGCTCTGATGTTCGGTTCCATGGCGCCCGTGCTGATCGGACTGTTCCTGGGCGGCTTTACCAATATGCCCTGGGGTATCTTCGTGGGAGCCCTGGGAATGGAAGTGTTCACTTACGGATTAAATGCCTTTGGCATCGACAGTTCCATTCAGACGATCGTTACCGGCGTTGTACTGGCGCTGATCATGGCTTATATTAACGATGGCGCGAGAGTCGTGCAGATGGTAAAACAGTTATTCGGGCATAAGAGCAAGGTGGTTTCATAGAAAACAGGCAGTGTACAGATTACCCAGTGGAAAATGCCATTGTGGGTGAAGAATAGGAGCAAGACAGTTATGGCAAGATTTGAGACGAAATTTATATCACAGACATTATTGCGTTCCGTGGAAATGACAGTGATTATTCCAAGCCCCACCATTCCGGAATCTTTGGGCGTGGCAGACAGACCGGCTTCCTACGAAGTGAAGGATCCTTATCCGGTATTGTATCTGCTCCACGGACTGGGCAATGACCACAGCGACTGGACCAGCTACACCAATGTAGAGCTTTTTGCAGAAGAACAGTCCATGGCGGTGGTCATGATCTCTGCGGAGAATAAATTCTACCGTAAAAACGGTGACGGTGACGATTTCTTCCGCTTTCTGTCCGAGGAAGTACCGGCATTCATCAAAGGTATGTTCCCGGTATCGAATAGACCTGAAGATACCTACATTGCAGGATTGTCTATGGGCGGCTACGGCGCAATGATCCATGGCCTGAACCATCCGGAGAGCTTCGCAGCCATCGGAGCCTTTTCCGCAGCCATCGGTACCGAGGATGAGCAGGAGAAAAATAAGCTTCAGGACGGACCCTTTGACCCGTACGGACTCATTCGTAAGAATGTGGCAGAAGGAAAGAAGATCCCTCCCGTATATTTTGCCTGTGGTATGCAGGATATGCTTTGGGAAAAGGTATGCCATTATGAAAAATTCATGGAAGAGAACGGCGTGGATGTGACCTGGGTGCCTGTAGACGGTTTCCGCCATGAGTGGAGATTCTGGAATCTCCAGATTGAGAAATTTTTAGAGTGGATCCCCCGGACGGATGCATATGCTGCGGACCAGAAGCAGCACAGAAGTGTGTAAGAAATACGGAAATATGGAAAATATAGGAAATATAGGAAATATAGGAAATATAGGAAAGGAAGAGACAGCATGGTAAAGACGATTATTTTTGACCTGGACGGCGTCCTGGTATACACGGATAAGTTCCATTACCTGGCATGGAAAAAGATGGCGGATCGCATCGGAGTTCCTTTTGACGAGACGATCAACAACCGCCTGCGGGGTGTCAGCCGTATGGATTCTCTGAAGATTATTCTGGAGAAAAGTAACAGAAAATACACAGCAGAAGAAAAAGAAGAACTGGCGGAAGAGAAAAACGGCTATTATAAAGAGTATTTGAAAAATATGTCACCTGCGGATGTAAGACCTGAGATCCGCGAAATGCTGAAAGAACTTCATGAGAGAGGCTACCAGTTAGCCATCGGCTCTTCCAGCAAAAATACAAAATTTATTCTGGCGCAGACTTGTCTTACGGATGCCTTTGATGCTATCTCCGATGGCACAAACATTACGAAATCTAAGCCGGATCCGGAAGTGTTTTTAAAGGCTGCGGAATATACACAGACCGCCCCCGGGAATTGCCTGGTGGTGGAGGATGCCGTAGCGGGAATCGAAGCGGCGAAAGCCGGAGGGATGCTTGCTGCCGGAGTCGGTGAAGCGAAAACATACGAGAAAACAGATTATCCCATGGAAAAAGTGGAAGATCTGCTGATTCTGCCGTTGTAATTGCGGGAGCATCGTGATAAAATATCAGTATCTGAGAGATACCGATAGAAGGAGGTGTTATCATGGATATCGCAGGATTATCAATGGCAATGGCTTCGAACAATCTGCAGACGAAAGTCGGAACGGCTGTACTTAGCAAGGCAATGGATACGAACGAAGCACTGGGGCAGGGAATTGTACAGATGATCGATTCCGCAGCGATGGAACGCAGCGTAACACCGGAGCTTGGTACTAATATCGATCTGCGGATTTAGCGCAGAAGTAATACATAATAAACGCTAAGACAAAAAGAGTTCGGAATATTAGTTCCTGAACTCTTTTTTTACGCCAATTTAAAAATAAAATGGCATTTTTACTAAAAAGTGCATAAAAAACTATTGCAATTTTACCAGTTTTTTTGTAAATTTGTATTATGTATGATATGAGGGATACGCTCTCGTATTATTTTTCCGGGGTAACAGCGAAAGAGAATTACGGTTGGGGACTGAAGGAGCAGAAGATGATATCGAATCAGATTTTACAGAACACTATTGAAGGATTGAAAGGAATCGCCAGAGTAGAGCTGTGCGTTATGGATGTGGACGGCAAGGAAGTGGCAGCGACCATGGATATGGGTAATTGCTCCAAGCCTGCGGTAGAGTTCGCATCATCTCCGGCAGATTCACAGGAGATCCAGGGATATCAGTATTTCAAGATCTATGACGAGCAGCAGCTGGAGTATATTCTCGTAGCCGGTGGTACCGGTGAAGATGTCTATATGATCGGGAAAATGGTTGCTTTTCAGATCCAGAATCTGTTAGTGGCCTATAAGGAGAGATTCGATAAGGATAACTTTATCAAGAATCTGCTGTTAGACAACCTGCTGCTGGTGGATATTTACAGTCGTTCCAAGAAGCTTCATATCCAGACAGATGTTCCAAGGGTGGTTATGATCGTGGAATCCGCAGGCGGTAAGGACAACAATGTCCTGGAACTGGCGCGGAACCATTTCGGTACCAACAGCAAGGACTTCATTACCGCAGTGGATGAGAGCAATGTGATCGTGGTGAAGGAATTCGCCGAGACCGATACCGGCAAAGAGATCGAGAAGGCTGCCAGAACCCTGGAAGCTGCACTGCTCAAGGAAGGTATCCGGGAAGTCCGCATCGCATACGGTACTATTGTGCACGAGATCAAGGAAGTCAGCCGTTCTTATAAGGAAGCCAAGATGGCACTGGATGTAGGCAAGATCTTCTTCGATGAGAGAGACATTATTGCGTACAGTGAGCTGGGAATCGGTCGTCTGATCTATCAGCTGCCCATTCCGCTGTGCAAGATGTTCATCCGTGAGATCTTCGGCGGCAAGAGCCCGGACGACTTCGACGAAGAGACACTGACCACGATCTATAAATTCTTCGAGAACAGCCTGAATGTGTCCGAGACCTCCAGACAGCTGTTCATCCACAGAAATACACTGGTATATCGTCTGGATAAGCTACAGAAGAGTACCGGACTGGATCTGCGCGTATTTGAAGATGCCATCACCTTCAAGATCGCACTGATGGTCGTAAAATATATGAAATACATGGAAACATATGAGTATTGATTTCTTTCAAAGCGATTTTGCGAATGAGGCTCTGCAAGAAATCAATATGATGACAAGGCAGTAGAAAGGCAAGATATAAAATGGCAAATAAAGAAGCACAAAGGCTGAAGAGAGAACGGATCATTGAGGAAAATGGCATTATCTTCCTGGACAATGTAAGCAAGTCCTATTCCACCGGCTCTCCGGCACTCAATGGCATAACGCTGAGCATCGGAAGAGGGGAATTTGTATTTATCGTAGGTGACAGCGGATCCGGTAAATCGACATTGATCAAATTACTGCTGCGGGAGCTTACAGCGACCAGCGGCAGTGTTTATGTTATGGGAAATGATCTGGCGAGATTAAAGCACAGACAGATTCCCCGATTCCGTCGTAACCTGGGCGTGGTGTTCCAGGATTTCAGACTGCTGAATGACCGTAATGTTTATGAAAATGTAGCATTTGCACAGCGTATCGTGGAGACTCCCGTCAGCGAGATCCGCAGAAATGTCCCTGCGATCCTGGCTACGGTAGGACTGGCAGGCAAATACAAAGCCAAGACCAAACAGCTCTCCGGCGGTGAGCAGCAGCGTGTGGCACTGGCCCGCGCACTGGTGAACAATCCTTCCATACTTTTGGCGGATGAGCCCACCGGTAATCTGGATCCCAATAACTCCTGGGAGATCATGAAGCTGTTAGAGGAGATCAATGAAAGCGGCACCACGGTAGTCGTGGTAACCCATAACCGCGAAATCGTCAATGCCATGCAGAAACGAGTGATCACCATGAAAAAAGGCGTGATCATCAGCGACGAAGAGAAGGGTGGGTATATTGATGAAGATTAGTACACTTTTATATACGATCAAGCAGGGATTTGCCAATATTTTCCGAAATAAATGGTATTCCCTGGCATCTATTGCGACCATATCGGCCTGCCTGTTTCTGTTTGGCCTGTTTTACTCCATCGTGGCTAACTTCCAGAACATCCTGAAGACAGCGGAAGAAGGCGTGTCTGTGACCGTATTTTTCCATAGTGAATGGGATGGCTGTGAGAGTCATACCGAGGGACAGATTCCTTCCGAACAGCAGATGGAAGAGATCGGACAGGAGATCGCCAAGCGTGCCGAGGTATCCGACGTACAGTTCAAATCCGCAGACGAGGCATGGGCTACCTTCGGACCGGACTATTTTGGTGAGGATTATGCGGAAGGTTTCCCGGAGAATCCGCTGGCGGGAGAAGACAGCTATGAGATTTTCCTGAGCGATGTGTCCATGCAGGATGCGCTGGTGACCTGGCTGCAGTCCATTCCGCAGGTGCGTAAGGTTAATTATTCCGAGATGACGGCCAATACCCTGAGCGGACTGAATCTGCTGATCGCTTATGTGTCCATGGGCATTATTGTGATCCTGCTGGCTGTCAGCATCTTCCTGATCAGCAATACCGTAGCAATCGGTATCTCCGTGCGGTCGGAAGAGATCAATATCATGAAATATATCGGTGCCACGGACTTTTTCGTGCGTGCACCTTTCGTACTGGAAGGCATGCTCATCGGACTGATCGGAGCTGCCGTTCCGCTGGGACTGATCTATTCTCTGTATAATTACGCATTGAATTATATCGTGGAAAGATTCCTGGTACTCAGCGGTTTCCTGAATTTCCTGTCGGTTGATGAAGTGTTCCATTTCCTGATCCCGGTATCTCTGGGAGTCGGTGTGGGCATCGGCTTCCTGGGAAGCATATCCACCGTCAGAAAGCATCTGCACGTATAATGAAGTAGTTATTCCCGGGTATCTGCATGGCAGTACCCGGGTTCTAAAATCCCGCAAACAAGTGATACGGATGGGAGTCAAATGAATAAGAATAGAAAAGGAATCCTGCTGGCACTTTGCCTGGTGCTGGCGGTCCCGGTATGCGGCAGCGGTCTTCCCGCACAGGCTACCAGCATGTCTTCCATTACGTCAGACAGCATCCGGGAGAAACAGGATCAGATCAATCAGGCACAAAAAGAACGCGAAACGATGAAGAGCAACCTGAGCAACCTGGAACAGATCAAGAAAGATCTGGAGACCAAGAAAAGTAATCTGAAAAGTTATGTTGCACAGCTGGATCAGAATCTGAGCGAGATCGAACAGAATATTGCAGACCTGAAGAGCAAGATCACTGCCAAAGAGGAAGAGATCGCACAGACACAGGAGGAACTGGATGCGGCACAGGCCAAAGAGGATGCGCAGAAGGATGCCATGATCCGCCGGATCCGTGTCATGTATGAAAAAGGAGATTCCTACATCCTGGATATGATGTTAAAAGCGGAGAGCTTCAGCGATTTCCTGAACCGGGCGGATTTCATGGATCTGGTCATGGCATATGACCGCCAGCAATGGAAAGAATTCATGGAGAACCGTAAATACATTGCATTGTGTAAGGAAGAACTGGAAGCAGAGAAACAGATCCTGGATGAAGCTAAGGCCGGGGTGGAGCAGGAGCAGGCTAATATGGAGGCTCTGATCGATCAGAAGAGCCGGGATATCACTGCTTATGAGAGTGATATTTCCAACAAAGAACAGGCGATCAAGGAGTATAAACAGTCCATCGCTGATCAGGATGCGGAGATCGCAGCATTGGAGGCGGCGATCGCAGCAGAGAAAAAGAGGATCCTGGAGGCCAGTGGTACAGTGCTGACCTATGACGGTGGTGTATTCAAATTCCCGCTGGCGTCTTATACCAGAATTTCAGATGATTACGGCAACCGTATCCACCCTACCCTGGGAATTGAACAGTTCCATAATGGCGTAGATTTCGCCGCACCGAAAGGAACGGCGATCTATGCGGCTTACGACGGCCAGGTGGTGGCAGCCACCTACAGCAATACCATGGGGAACTACGTCATGATCGACCATGGCGGTGGCCTGTATACGATCTATATGCATGCATCGGCACTGTATGTGTCCAAGGATGATATCGTAGTCAGAGGGGAGACCATTGCGGCGGTAGGCTCTACCGGGCGTTCCACCGGCAATCATCTGCACTTCAGTGTTCGTAAGGATGGAGCATATACTTCACCCTGGAATTACCTGTCGCAATAGTTCTGCAATCGCAGAGCGAGTGACTGCTTGCAGGCAGAGCGCTATGGCGATTAGCAGAACAAACATACATGAGCAAGTAGGGCGATAGCCCGGAATGCGAATGTATGTAGCATTTCGAGAGTGCGAAGCACGGAGAAATGCGTGTTGCGGCAAAGACGCTTGGTGTTGCGGCAAAGACGCTTGGTGTTGCGACAACATTTTGGAAATAAAGGAGAGTATGTATGGAAGAAAATAAGGAATTGGAAACGGTGACGGAGTCCCAAAAGAATACCGGAAAGGGTCTGTTCCTCAGCGGCATTATCGTAGGATTCGCTGCGACTCTTCTCGTAGTGGGCGGCATCTTTATCGCTTTCCAGATCCATCGTATCGTTACCGTGAAGGATGATGTGTCGGCGCAGGTATCGTATGACGAGGATTCTGCCGTCAACGCCCAGACGATCAAAAAGCTGCAACTGCTGGAAGACACGGTAAAAGACAACTTTTACCTAAGCGAGGTCACCAATGAACAGCTGGAGGACGGTATGTACCGCGGACTGCTGGAGGCTCTGGATGACCCATATTCCGAGTATTACACCGCAGAGGAACTGAACGAACTGACAGAACAGACCCAGGGAATCTATTACGGTATCGGAGCCTATGTCAGCATGGATTCCGATACGAATCTGCCAAAGATCAGCGGTGTCATCGAGGGTGCGCCGGCGGCGGATGTGGACCTGCGGGCCAACGATATCATCTATGAAGTGGATGGAGTGTCTACTGCGGGCAAGACACTGACGGAATCCGTGAGCATGATCCGCGGAGAAGAGGGCACCACGGTAGACCTGACGATTGTCAGACAGGGCGCAGGCGACTATCTGCACATTACGGTAGAGAGAGCAAAGGTGGAGAGCCCCACCGTCAAATACGAGATGCTGGATGACGATATGGCATATATCCAGATCGTGGAATTCGATGATGTAACCATAGATCAGTTCACGGATGCGCTGGCTACCGTAAAAGGATCCGATATGAAAGGACTGATCCTGGATCTGCGTGGCAACCCCGGCGGAAGCCTGGATGCAGTGGTGCAGATCGCAAGAAAGCTGCTTCCGGAGGGAATGATCGTATATACCGAAGACAAGGCGGGCAAGCGCACAGAATATACCTGCGATGGCAAGACTCCTCTCGAAGTACCGCTGGTAGTGCTGGTGGATATGAACAGTGCCAGTGCTTCCGAGATCCTGGCGGGAGCTATTCAGGACTATGGCATCGGAACCCTGGTAGGTACCACTACTTTCGGCAAGGGAATCGTACAGCAGATCATGCCGTTTACCGACGGTTCCGCCATCAAGATCACCATCAGTGCCTATTATACCCCCAACGGCCGCAATATCCACGGCACCGGTATTGAGCCGGATGTGGAATGCGAGTTTGACGGGGATGCTTACTACAACAGCGAAACTCCGGTGGATAACCAGTTGGAGAAAGCAAAAGAAGTGTTAAAAGATTTGATGAAATAAAAGCTTGACAAAGCGCACAAAACTGTTTAAGATATAACCCATAAAACGAAGGCGTTTTTACCAAACCGGTAAAAGCGCCTTTTTCTGTTACAAAAATTCCTGCCGGAATTGCAGAATGGAGGAGCAAAATGATCAGACTGGAAAATGTATGTAAGAATTTCGGAGATCTCCAGGTACTGAAAAATGTCAATCTGGAAGTAAAAGAAGGCGAGAAGCTGGTTATCATCGGACCCTCCGGCTCCGGTAAATCCACCACTGTGCGATGCATGAATTTCCTGGAAGAGCCGACCAGCGGACATGTCTATATCGATGGACAGAAGCTGACGCATGCGAATAAGACCAAGATCATCCGGGAGTCCATCTCCATGGTGTTCCAGCAGTTCAATCTGTATCCGCATATGACAGTACTTAAGAATCTGACCATAGCTCCCATGAAGCTCCATCACAAGAGCAAAAAGGAAGCGGAGGATCTGGCATATCATTATCTCGATGTAGTAGGTCTGCGGGACAAGGCACATGTATATCCCACCACACTATCCGGAGGTCAGCAGCAGAGAATCGCCATAGCGAGAGCCCTGTGTGCACAGACGAAGATCATACTTTTCGATGAACCCACATCCGCACTGGATCCCGAGACGATCCAGGAAGTACTGGACGTTATGATCAAGTTGGCAAAAGAAAACATCACTATGGTGGTGGTCACCCACGAGATGGGATTCGCCAGACAGGTAGCTGACCGCGTGGTATTCATGGCAGACGGACAGATCATTGAGGAGGGAACTCCGGATCACTTTTTCGAGAATCCTTCCAACGAACGCGTCAAGCAGTTCCTGGGCAAGATCATCCGTTAAAGCGGAAACAACCACTTATGTCGGTCTATCCATGAAGCCAATTTTTACAGCGTGTCAGTCAGAAAGGCTTCGTGTTTAGATATATATTGAGGAAATAAAAGGAGGAGAAAGTTATGAAAAATTTGAGAAAATGGACTGCACTTGCGGCAGCAATGGCAATGACAGCAACACTGCTCACCGGATGTGGAAGCTCCGAAGCACCTGCATCTGAGGCAGCAGTTTCTACCGCTGACAGCAGCACAGCAGTGGCAACGGCACCTGCGGAGACCACAGCAGCAGACGGAGAGCTGGCAGCAGATGTACAGGCGATCGTAGACAGAGGCGTATTGAGAGTCGGTGTTAAGAATGCGGTAGTCGGCTTCGGTTTCCAGGATACCCTGACCGGCGAGTATTCCGGACTGGAGATCAGCCTGGCTGAGAAGATCGCAGAGAGCCTCGGCGTGGACGTAGAATTCACCGCAGTTACCGCAGCTACTAGAACCGAGCTTCTGGATTCCGGCGATATTGACTGCGTACTGGCTACCTTCACCATTACCGATGAGAGAAAGCAGAGCTGGGATTTCTCCACTCCTTATTTTACAGACTATGTAACCGTACTGGTAGAGGATAAGAGCGGCATTACTTCTCTGGCAGACCTGGTAGACAAAAAGGTCGGCGTATCCTCCGGTTCTACTTCTGCAAAGGCACTGACCAAGGCTATGATCGAAGCCGGTCTGATCGATGGCAGCGGATTTGATGCTGATACCTTCGATCCCGCACTGTGGACCACAGGAGTCTCTTTCCAGCAGTATGATGACTATCCTGCCATCTCCACTGCACTGAGTGCCGGTGAAGTAGATGCGTTCTGCGTAGATAAGTCTATCCTGGCGATCTACAAGACCGAGGGACGTTCTTACATCGATGACAAGTTCTCACCTCAGGAATACGGCGTAGCTACCACCAAGGGTTCCGGCCTCTCCGCTTATGTGGATGAGCTGATCCAGGGATGGCTGGCAGACGGTACGATCGACAGCCTGATCACCGAGAACGGATTAGAGTAAAGACGAAATAAGAAGCAGTCTACAGCGTCCGAAGACTACGGAGTACCCGGAGGGACGCTGTAGAGATGAAAAGTAACCGGGAGGAAACACTATGTCTGGTATTATTTCAGCGAGAGCCTGGGGCAAGGTCTGGGCGTACAGGAGCACATTCCTGTTAGGACTTCTGAATACTGTGGAGACAGCAATTTTCGCCATTCTGTTGGCGCTGGTGCTGGGGGTGATCTTCGGTCTGATGGCGACCAGTGGGAAAAAGATACTGCAGGTCATCAGCAGAGTCTATGTGGAGATCATGCAGAATACGCCGATCCTGCTCCAGCTGTGTTTCTTCTACTATGCACTGGCATTTTCCGGTCACAGCATCGGAATCCTGCCAACGGGTATCGTTGCACTGGGCGTATACACCGGAGCCTATATGGCTGAGGTGGTACGTGCGGGCATCGAATCCATTCCCAAGGGACAGTTCGAAGCGGCACAGTCCCAGGGATTTACCTATGTGGAGCGGATGTATTATATCATCCTTCCGCAGAGCATCAAAATCATTTTACCGCCTATGGTGAATCAGATCGTGAACCTGATCAAAAATACCTCCTGCCTGTACATCATCGGCGGAGCCGATCTGATCTCGCTGACTTACAGCTTTGTCACCGGGGAAAATACCGGCGGTGCTTATGCACCGGCATATCTGGTCAGCGGACTGCTATTTTTCATTATATGTTATCCACTCTCCAAGACAGCCAGTGTCTGGGAGATTCATCTGAAGAAAAGGGATCAGCGGGTGACATTCCCAAAAACAGAAGGGCAGGTGACAGACAATGAGTAATCTGGAAGCAAGCTTTTCCATTTTGGCACAAAAGGGCGTAATGCTCTATATCCTGAAGGGAACGTTATTCACCCTGATCATTGCACTGATCGCCGTCGTGCTGGGAATTGTCATCGGTTCCGTACTGGCCCTGTGCAGGAATTACTGCACAAGCAAAACTACGAAAATATTTGGCATTATCGCCACCGTATACATAGAAGTGTTCCGGAATACACCGTTACTGCTGTGGATCTTCATCTGCCTGGTGTTCTGCCCCTGCCCGGAGCTGTTCAACCGGAAGCTGTTCGGACTGACCACGGTAGAGACGAAGCTGCTGTTCAAGGCAGCAGTTGCTTTGATCCTGTTTACCTCTTCCGTTATTGCGGAGATCATCCGCGGAGGACTGAACTCCATTGCCCACGGACAGTTTGAAGCCGGACATGCGCAGGGGTTCAACGTGGTGCAGGTCATGATCTATATCATCCTGCCTCAGGCATACCGGAACGTCATCCCGACTCTCCTCAGTCAGGTGATCACGACCATCAAGGATTCTTCCTATCTGGCCAACGTGGCAACCATTGAACTGATGGCTAGGACCAAACAGCTGCTCTCCGCAGCCAGCCGCTACAATGGCACCGGCAATGTAAACGTATCCGATGTATTTGTGCTGTTTGGAATGGCTGCATTGATCTATTTTATCATCAACTATACACTGTCCTGTGTGGTGCGCTCCATGCAGAAGCGTCGGAAGAAGCCGGTACGCGTAGTTACGACAGATTAAGGTTGAAGTGCTTTACTTTCACGTCTGTGCTTGACACCTGATGCTTGAAAACCGGAAAACAATTATTTATGCTCGTAAAATGAGATGCAGGAAAAGAGGATTTCTATGGAACAGTATGTGATCACGATTTCAAGACAATTCGGCAGTATGGGTAGATCCATTGCAAAGGAGCTTTCCACAATACTGGGGATCGAGTTTATGGACAGAGATATCGTCGAGGCAACGGCGAAGCGGATGGGACTTCCGGTATCTGTGATCAGCGATGAGGAAGAGAGCATGAAGTCCCATTTTTTCCGTAGACAGTATCCTTTGGGTATGGGAATGTCCAGCTTAAAGGATGAGATCTTCTATACGCAGAAAAATATCATCCGTGATTTTGCTGCGAAAGGCTCCTGCATCATCGTGGGACGATGCGCCGATTATATTCTGGAGGATATTCCAAATCATCTGAATGTGTACATCTATGCGCCGAATGAAGCCAGACTGAAAAACTGTGTGGAGAATCTGCAGATGGATCCCCAGACAGCGAAGAAAATGATGCGGGATGTGGATGCTGCCAGAAACCGTTACCACAAAGCCTATATTCCCGGCTGGCAGAGCGTTTTCGACCATAAGGATCTCATGATCGACAGCAGCCGGTTCGGCATCGACGGCACAGCAAAGATTCTGGCAGACATTGTTAAAAACCAGTGGGGCTGATGGCCCACAGATTTTTGATCTGCGGAGACAGCGTGTCATAATCCCAGGTGCGGGAAGAATTGCTTACCCGGTTGGGATCTTTGACGCAAAAGCCCGTGTCATCATAATCATAGAGCAGGATATAGTGGCCGGAGGTGGTGAAATCCCCCGGCCGCATGCTGCATACGATAAGTTTGCCCTGATCCAGGGCTGTTTTCATGCTGTTTTCACCCAGGGGAAGTTCCTTGCCGGACAGGCCGAGGGCAGGAAGCCCTTCGGTCCACAGGGACCAGCTGGTGCCATTTTCCGTATAATAACCGTTCTTTTCACAGTAGGAGGCAATCTCTCTCGGGGTGCCGTTCAAATCGTGGGTGAAATAGACATAGGCCATGGACAGACAGGTGGGACCACAGCCGGCGAGACCGATGATGTTATCACCGTAGGACTCGTAGCCCCAGCGCTTGTCCCATTGCAGGAGCAGAGGCACCTGTCCAATGAGAACATCGGAAGCAAGATCGATGGACTGTCCCAGATAATTTTGTCTGTTGGGGTAGTCTGCCACGAAATCCGCGGCTTCGGTATTATTTTGGGCAAGCTCGGCCAGTGCTTCCGTGATGTTTACGGTATCTGCGGTGGTAGAGAGACTTCCGGCAGCGTCAGATTCATTTTCTTCCCGCAATGCAGCAAAATCATATTGGACAACCGGCAGATCATACCGGTCAGTCAGCTGATAATACAGATGATTGACGGCAGGAAGAATCTCATGGCCGTAATCCTGCCAGAAAGAGACTGCGGTCAGGAGCAACACGATGGTAAATGAGACCCGGAGGAAGCAGACTATGCGTTTTCTTCTGCGGATCGCCCGCTTCCTGCGGAGCATCTCCTGTCTGGAAATTCTGCGGCGGTGCTGTTGCACCGGAACCTGATAAGCTGCATTTGCATTCATAAAAATCCCTCCCGTTAGAATCTTTTTTGACAAAATAACCGTCTTTTCTATAGAAGAGTATAAAGGATTGTCCCATAAAAAGTCTTTTAAGCAGTTTTAAGCTTTTTGGCAGATATCTTTAAGAATTCATGAAGATATGTTACAATAAAGCATAAACCAAAATCATTCGGAAAGGGGAAGGGACCGATGATCAGGAGAAAATATGTTCCGCTGCGCATTGTGCAGCCGGGGATGATGATCGATCAGGCAATCATAGACCGTGCAGGCCGTGTACTGATCGCCAGACGTACCCGACTGGAGGATTTCCATATCGATGCGCTGAAGAAAATGGGGGTTACAGGAATCTATACCTGTGAGGGTACAGAGGATGTGAAGCCGGCGGATGCGGACAAGCCGCAGGAACTGCCGGAACCATTACAGAAAAAATATGAACAGGTGAAGGTGAAGGATCCTGCCAAGGTACAGATCTCAGAGAGCGTGCGAAGCCGCGTGGCACAGGGAGTGCAGTATTTGTATCAGGATACGCAGTCACCGGATTTTACCAATGCTTCCCGGAGTATTACGGATGACCTGCTGCGGGCTATTGAGGATAATGATGCAGTGGCAGTGGATATCGGTGCATTGAAGATAAGTGATGAATACACTTTCAAACATAGTGTGGATGTGGCAACGATGTCCATGATCGTGGCGCGGAAATACGGACTGGATGACAAGCAGGTCTACGAGATCGGAATCGCAGGACTTTTACATGATATCGGAAAATCAAAAATACCCAATGAGATCCTGAATAAGGCGGCGCGGCTGACGGATGAAGAGTTTGCCATTATGAAGCAGCATTCCGTGTACGGATATCGTATTCTGCAGCCCAAGGAAGATCTGTCCATGGAGATCAAGCTGGGTGTGTTACAGCATCATGAGAAAATGAACGGAAAAGGATATCCTATGGGGGTCACAGGGGACAAGATCGATCTATTTGCCAGACTGATCTCTGTGTCGGATATTTATGATGCATTGGTGACGGAGCGACCGTATAAGAAGCCGTTTTCTCCCAGAGATGCCGTGGAAATGATCATGTCCATGACAGAAGAACTGGATATTACAGTTATGCGGTGCTTCCTGGAGAGCGTTATTCTCTATCCGGTAGGCACAGATGTGGCATTGAGCAACGGAGAGACCGCCCGCGTCGTGGAGAATGTTCCCAATGCGGTGCTGCGCCCCAAAGTCCTGGGCCTCACCACCGGCAAAGTGTACGACCTCGCCAATGATGTGAAATGCGCGAATGTAATTATATTGTAAATGGAAAGTTACGCGAGCAATGAGCCGCGCATAGGCATAAGTGAAGACAGCGATGAGCGCTTGCACACGATTCGCTGTCTTTACTTATGCCGTGATGCGGCGAACGCCGCGAAGAGAAACACGATTGGCAGCGCCTTTTGCTGACAATCTTATGAATAGCGTGGCTCATTGCGGAGA
>OQVN01000224.1_pt1 | contig 22397 bp, 19 predicted proteins | sample 1691621 | NCBI WGS metagenome assembly OQVN01 (sample SAMN03418278, study PRJEB22391) | human gut metagenome | biome: human-gut; feature: organic feature; material: feces | host: Homo sapiens | place: Tanzania | collected 2013-01 | reverse complement strand
TTGTTGCCTAAAAACAATATTAAAATCATCCAAGCGAAAGGATGGTGGAAGTATGGATTTATTTTTTCTTTCGTTGTGTCTTTCAGCTTTAGTTATACTTGTTTTAGTATAAGTTTCTACTCTAGCTACTGAATAATTTGTTTTGTTCTTGTCCAATATATTTCCTTTCTGTAGGTAGCTAAGCAAGCGACCGAAGGGAGCTGTTACATAACTTTCTAACGAAAGTATGTAACCCACTATGACACTTTCAAAACTTCGTTTTGGAAAGATGTCGTGGGCTCCTTGCGGAGGGCTCATAAATTATCTAATCTTGCGATAGATAATTTATGTTTGGCTTCGCCAAAGCAAAAGAATATATTTAATACCGTTCATATATTCTTTTGCTCATCTTAACAATTTATTTACATACCAAAAATAAATTGTTAAGCTCTTTTTGTTTCTGTATAAATAGAGAGGGCAGAAAAGTTATGCACAACAAAAAGACCATAAGCGATATACCAATACTCTATTTACCTACATGAATACAATTTTAATAAGCTCAAACAAAATTTGAGTTTTAAATATGTACTCATTTTTTAGTGTGTATGTAAATAGAATATTGAACTTTGCACTCATGGCTTTCTTAATTACTTATAAATACTGGACAAGTTTACTATTATTATTTTAAATTTTTCACACTTTCTAATAACCAGCTCGCAATCCTATATGCGACTCGTTTTCGCCTGGCCTCTGAGAAATTGTAAAATTCCAAAGAAGACATCAATATTCTTGTATTCTGATTAGAATACACATATTTTATATCACGAATTGTACTGAAAGTCAATGAATTTAGTGCTTTTTAGCTAAAGTTTGTTGAAAATAGACATTTTTTATGATAATATGCTTTTAGTAAAATGAAGATAAGGAGCAGAAAAAGTGAAAATAGGTATTGATATAGATAATTGTATATCTGATTTTGATGATACATTATTAAAAGAATATTTAAAGCATGATAAAGAATTAAGAAACACAGGAATTATAAATGAAAATCCAGAATGCTTAAGAAAAGGAATGTTTGATTGGACAGAGGAAGAAGAAAAAAGTTTTTATAATACAAATATTGAAGAGTTTGCAAAAAAACTAAAACCAATAGAAGATTCATCATACTATATAAAAAAATTAAAAGAAGATGGACACAAAATATATATTATAACTGGAAGAAATAATGGAGAATATACAAATCCTAATGAATTAACAACACAATGGCTAGATAACTACGATATTGTCTATGATAAACTAATATTTACAAATGCTTACGACAAACATGCAAAAACAAAAATATGTTTAGAAAACAATATTGATCTAATGATTGAAGATAGTACAAGAATAAGTTTAGATTTAATAAATAATGGTATTAAAGTTTATACAATGAATACAAGGTATAATCAAAAAGAACCAACATTAGATAGAGTATCAAAATGGAAAGAAATATATGAAAGAATATCAAAATTAAATAAAAAAGAAGATAATCAAAAAGTAGATGTTATTTTAGACACAGATATATATAACGAATGTGATGACCAATTTGCACTATCTTATTTATTAAAATCACAAGACAAATTCAATATTGAAGCTATTACAGTAGCACCATATCATCATGATAATAATATCTCAATAGAAGAAGGAACAGACAAAAGTTATAATGAAATCATCAAAATATGTAATTGGCTACATTTTGACTGGAATAACAAAGTATTTAAAGGTTCAACAGACTATGTAGTAAATGGCTATAGTGAAGAAAATGATGCAGTAAATAAAATTATTGAAATTGCAAATAAAAATGATAGAACATATATTTTAGCAATAGGAGCAATAACAAATGTAGCATTAGCAATAAGAAAAGAACCTAAAATAGTAGATAAGATTGAAATTGTATGGCTTGGAGGACATGGCTTTTTAAACAAAGATAATAAAGAATTTAATTTTAAGCAAGATGTACAGGCTGTACAAACTGTGTTTGAATCAAAAGTAAAATTAACTATTATTCCTTGTAAAAATGTAGCATCAAATTTAAGAACATCAATATATGAATTAGAGCATTTCTTAAAAGGAAAAAGTGAATTATGCAATTATCTATGTCAAAGATTTTATAATGATGGAGTACATGGTATTCAAGAAAGAAGAGTTATTTGGGATATTAGTGTTATAGCTTATATGATTAATAAAGAATGGTTTGAAACTAATGAAGTTAGTTGCCCAAATATCAACGAGGATACATCTTATGAAATAACAGAAAATAATCATAAAATAACAGTAGTTAATTATTTGAATGTTGATAAAATATACAAAGATTTATTTAATAAATTAGGAGAAAGATAATGTATTATTCAGAAATGAAACAAGCAGTAAAGATTCTAGCAAATGAATGGAATTTAGGTAAAAAAGAATGTGGTGCGACAGGTAATATTTGTGCTTGGATATATTTATTTACAGTATTAGAAGAAAGCGAAAAAATTGTTACTTGTAAGGACGGAAGAAAATTAATTGGATTTAGTGGATATTCAAAAGATAATTCTAAAAAACATTTATTGAAAAAGAAATTTTACACAATTATGAAAAACAAATTATACAAAAGTAAAGATATTAAAGATTTAGATGCTTTAAAGGTCTATGAAAACAATTATGATTATTTACCTAAAGAATTAGAAAACTATTTTGATGGTGAAGTTTCTATATTGATAGTTGATAAAGATTATAGAGGAAAAAATATTGGAAAGAAATTATTACTTGAAGTATTTAAGCAAGCAAAAAAAGACAATATGAAAAATCTACAAATATTAACAGATGAATCATGTAATTTTAAGTTTTATGAAAATTGTGGGTGCGAAAAAATCTATGAAACTATTGTAAAAAATCAAGAGCATGGTAAATTAGGAAACATATCAAGTGAAAAAGCATTTATATATGAAAAAAGATTGTAGGAGGAAATAAAATGAAGTTATATGTAATTAGACATGGATTGACAAAATGTAATATTGAAAAAAGATATAATGGAAAATTAGATGAAGATATAAATGAAACAGGAATATTACAAGCTAAAAAAGCACAAGAAATTATTAAAAATATAGATATTGATTTAATTATTTGTTCTCCATTATTAAGAACTAGACATACTTGCAATATTATAAATATAAATGATGTTCCAGTAATTTTTGATAACAGAATTGGAGAAAGAGATTGTGGTATATATACAGGCAAAGAACTCGGCGAATTTTACTATACTGATTATTGGAATTATTATTCTAAAATTAAAGTAGAAGGATTAGAAAGTATACAAGATTTATTTAAAAGAGTTAGAAATTTTTTAGATGAAATAAAAGAAAAATATAAAGATAAAAATATTCTTTTAGTAACACATGGTGGAGTGGCAAGAGCAGTGTATTTTTATTTTAATAAATTACCAAAAGATGGAATGTTACAAGAATTTGGATCAAGTAATTGTGGAATTACAGAATATGAAATGTAAGGAGAAATATATGAAATTGACAAAAGAACTAGCGTTACAAATGATAGAAGAATATAGAGGAAAAACGAAAAGTGATAGATGGATAGACCATTGTATTTGTGTAGGAGATACAGCAGGAAAAATTGCTAAAGCTTTAACTGAAAAAGGGTATAATGTAGATATTGATAAAACAATAACATTAGGATATTTGCATGATATTGGAAAATATACTGGAGAATCTCATGGACATGAGATAAGTGGATATAACTATTTAAAAGATAAAGGATATGATGAAGAATATTGCAATATATGTATAACACACTCATATTTGAATAATGATATTATTTGCACAGCTGGAGGAGTTCCAAATCCACAAGATAAACCTTCTATAGCAGAGTTTGTAAAAACACATAAATACACAATAGAAGAAAAATTAATAAACTTATGTGATTTAATGTGTCCACAAGGTGGAAAAGTATTTACAATAGATAAAAGGTTAATTGATATTATGATTAGAAGAGGAGCTTATTCAAATACTCAATATCATATAAAAGAAACATATAAATTAAAAGAATATTTTGATGGTTTGTTGGGTTACAATTTATATGACCTATTCCCAGAAATAAAAGAAAATTTATAAAACTAAAAGGAAGTAAGTTGTTTTTTGCCTTACTTCCTAAATATTTTAATAATAGTTTATATACTAATTTTACTCTAATTTTAACTGTTCGTCCATTTTTTCTAATCTACGAACACTACTATTATTTTTCAATAATTCTAATTGTTTTTTAGCTGTATTATTCAGTTTTACAATTCTTTCACTTTGAGAAATTTCACTCATTATCATTTCAGCATTTAAATTTTCAAGATTTGCCAAAACAACTAAATGTAAGATGTCTGTATAATCTCTAATATTTCCGTCTAAATTAGGATTTTTATCTCTCCATTCTTTTGCTGTCATTCCAAATAAAGCAACATTTAAAACATCAGCTTCATTTGCATATACATATTGTTTTTGTTTTTCAGTTAATGTTGGAACAATAAATTCTTTTATACTATCTGTGTGAATAATATAATTAGTTTTAGATAATTCCCTTTTTACAGACCATTCAATTTTATTTTGATATGATTCGTTAATTTTTAGTCTTTCAAATTCAGTTATTAAATATAGCTTAAATTCTGGACTTAACCAACTTGCAAACTCAAAAGCAATATCTGGGTGTGCGAATGTTCCAATGCTATATCTACCGCCTTTTGAAATAATTCCAAAACTATTTGTTCTTTTTATCCATTGTGTAGGAGACATTGCAAAAGAGTTTTTGCCATATTCAGTTTTAATTTGGTCGAATTCGACCAAATTAAAATTAGGATTATGTAATTTTTCCCAAAGACCTATGTAATCAATTGTACTAACTCTTCTTAACCAGTTTTTCACTGTAAAAGATGGATCACTTGAATTTTGATATTTAGCTAAATCAGTTAACGATATAAAATCTGTTTTATCAATTCTAATGACACTTATAGGCGTGTCTTTTACTATTATTTCTGTTTTTATAAGTTCATTTTTCATAAATAAACATCACTTCCAATCTCTGTAAATCTTGAATATATTTTAAAACAATTGTTTGCAAAAGTCAAGTGGATTTTTAAATATAAATAAATTCATTTAATATAATTTCTTCAGCCGAATTTTTATAATTATTCATAAGTCCAGTCCATTTTAAAGGGTCAGTATTTTTCAAGTTTTCATCAATAGGATTTTGTTCTAGCATTTGTTTCATAAGTATTTCAAATCTTTCTTTAGCTTGTTTATCAATTTCAACAATATGCTTTCTCAAAGTCTTGTTCATGAACATTATTATATATTCAGCCTTTTTATGATTTTTTAAATATTCTAATCTTAAATGCCCATATTTTCCAATAATATAATTATTTTCGTAATCTTCTTTCTCTAAATATAAGTCAGGAATAAAATAATCTCCCTCTTTGTGATAAGTTATCTCTACCATAATAAAAACCTCCTAAAATTCAATTTCACTACTTTTGGAACTATAATTTTATATCTGTTTAGCTGTCTTTTATAAAATATATTTTTAATAAAAATTAAAGTGTACTTAACTTATTCCTACTGGGTTAGGACTTGTGACAAGGTCAAAGTCCTGTGCTACGAAGAAATTTCAAAGGAGGTATTTTATGGAGCAAAAATTAGCATACTCTTTTCACTTGGGTAGTGATAAAAACAAAAGTAAATTAGCAAAGAAAGTTGCAAAAGAAAATGTATCTGGTACTACTTCTCTATCTAATAATGCAATTCAAAATGCAAAAGATTTATCAGATGTAAACAAACACAATTTAAGAGATTATGATAATCAAAGAGAGTTAATTAGAACAATTTATGGAACAAATGATATTGTGAATGATGTTAAGCAAGTATATTTAGATGAGTTCGAAGAAGCAAGACTAGAATATAATAACAATCAAACTCGTGAAGATAGAAAAATTGAAGATTATTTCAAAAAAGTATGTAACTCACAGAATGATATTGCTTGTGAGATTATAATAGAACTTGGAGATATGGGCTTTTGGAATGATAAAGATAAAGAATATAGATTTAAAATGGTTGATGTATATAATGAACAGATAAAAGACTTAATTAAAATTGTACCAGATTTTAAGATAGCAAATGCAACAATACACTTTGATGAAGTTTCTCCTCATATGCATATTGTAGGTGTTCCAGTAGCTCAAAATTGTACTAGAGGGATGAAAAAACATGTAGGAAAAAGTAAATTATTTACAAAAACATCACTAACTGAGATACAAGATAAAATGAGAAATGCTTGTATAAAGTCTTTTAATAAGTTCTATGATATGGATTTTAAGTTAAAAGAAAAGCAAAAAGGCAGAAATCAAGATATAAATGTTAATGAAATGGGCAATTATAGAGAAATTAAGAAAAAGCTAAAACAGAAAGAACAAAAACTTGAAAAAGCCAACACTCAAACTAAAACACTTGATAATACTAGCAATGATGTAAATAAAATATTAGACAATTTGAAACCTACTCTAATGAATAAAAATAATATGGTTATTTCAAACGAGGATGTCCAGAAATTAAAAAATTATACAAGAGACGTAAAAGATATTACTAAAACAGTTAGAAGTGTAAATGACTTAAATATGGCGATTAAAGATTTTGAACATTCTGTTTTTAAAATAGAAAAGGAAAATCGTTCTCTAAAATATCAGTTAGAACTAAAAGATGATGAAATAGATAGTTTGAAAGGCGAATTATCTACTAAAGATAAGATTATAGGAAAACTACAAGTTGAAAAAGAAAAACTAAAACAAGAACTACATAAGTTTAAAGACTTTTGGCATAGCATTATGGAATATTTTCATAAAAGGATATGCTATGATAAAGATGAAAACTATAAAATTGTTAGTAAAGATCTATATAAAAATGGTATATTTACTGATGATGAAAATGAAATTGCAAACGATATTACTAGAAAAGTAGAACCAAAAGAAGATATAGAAAAATCTAAAACTAAAAAGAAAGATAATTTTGAATTAAAGTAGGGAGTAAAAGATTATGGAAGAAAGTAAAGCTGAAAATGTTATAAATATAATTAAAGATATGAATACAAAAGATAAGTTAAGATTAGGAATATGTTTAACTACAAGCGATTGGGCTAATATTTTATATAACAAAACTGAAATGTATGAGAAATTTGATACTATGCTAAAAGAAGTAGATGAAGAATATAGAACTACTCTTATAAATTTTGCTAAATACAAGCTTGTAATGTTTACAATGGCTAAAATAATGGAAATGGAGCAAATTCAAAGAAATAAGGTGATTTTATTTTTGCTTAATAGTGTTAAATAAGCAACAGATATAGAAATATAATATTTTATGTAAAAATTATATAAAAATAGCTAGTTGCCAAAATTGCTGATATATGCTATAATACTTACATCTATTGACATGGGTTACCATAGCTTAATAGTTGCTGGTAGGAATGATTTGAGATAATATTTTATTTCTCTTTCAACCTAACAAAACCTTAATGCAAGCATAGTGCCATAGTGCTTGTAAAACAAATAATTTTATGGAGGTGTTAATTATGGCAAAAAAAGTATCAAAAGAGGTTCCGATTGCAGAACGGATAATTGAGTTTGACAAGGATGACTTCTGTGAAAACTTTTCACCTTCCGATGTTTCGGAAAGCATGGTTACAAAGGAAATGTTGGAAGAGTTTGCAGAGAAGGCTTTAGTTCTTGTTGATGGCACAGACATTCTGCAGTATGCAAATGAATACCCTATTGTGGTGTATCAGTGCAACGAAAGTATCTGTTATGCAGACATAATGCCTGAGCCTCGCTTGAACAGCTTTGTTCTCAACATTGTTGTGTCAACGGGAGTGGATGGCAAGAGATATTCGGTAGGTTCAGGAAAAATGGAAGAAGAACCTATTGGATTTGACACAATTACTTATTATGAAGATCCCTTTGGTATCAAACATCAAATTATTCAGTATGACATATGCAAGTTCTTACTGAAAAGACCTAAGCTAGTAGTTTCAGAAGAAGGTATTCTTGTTTTCTATACTGAAGATGAGATTTTGGCAACAACGGATTGCCAGCAGTATGCATGGGTTCGTTGGGATGACACTATTGAAAATTGCACAAGCATTGAAAACATTATCGCATATAAAGAGTATTGCGAAGTAACTCTTATTGAGGGCGAAGATGTTTTTGATGATTTTGGTGAAATTGCTGAAAAAGCTCCCAGACATGTTTTGGCTCTGAACTTCAACTTGAAGGTAGCAGACCATAATATGATTAATCCTAAATTTACTAAGAAGTCATAAGCATAAAGAAACTCTAAGGTACTACAAACCCATCAATCGCAACAAACGGTTGATGGGTGTTATATATATATATATATATAATTTTTGTTAAAATTGTTGCAATTCATAAAAAATATGATATACTAAAGGAAATTGATTGATATTTGTATCAATCGTTATGAGAGCCAAAAAGTTGTAAATAACTACTTCGTTGGCACCATATTATAACAACTTACGAACTTAAAAGTTTGTGGGTTGTTTTTTTGTACATAAAACTAAAATGTTCTCTTTCTGGAAAGGAGGGCATTTTTTATGTTTGAAGAGGAAAAAATGTTATTTTAGATAGATGTGCATTATCTACAGTAGCAATTAGTTATGCATTTGAAAGATTAGGTAAATATCCTACATTTAAACATGCAATGCGGTCAATATGAAAAATTTGTTAATGACAGTACACTATTGCAACCAGATGAATATATTTTTTTATATACCAATAATGATAGTATAATGCAAAGAAATAAAACAAGAGGAAAAGAATTATCAAAAGCATGGATTGATAGGTCAAGGACATGATTTTGCACCATTGAAACAGGACTAAAAATTGTGGTTGAGCCAGATATAAGAGAATGAATTGTAGTTGCTCATAAAATGGCTTTTGCTGACGTTTAGCATCAACCAGAATATATTTGATATTTTATAATTATCTGGAGATTGTTAGAATTGAAGATTTTGATTTAAAGTTAATAAAACAAAAAATTCTACCAAGAGGTTCACATATAGAGGAAAATATGTTATAATAACAACGTTATATTTTAATAAAAAGTAAATATATTAAATAATTCTTAAAAAATAGCTTTTATTAAAAGATGAAAGGAGAAAACATGGGATTTTTTGAAAAATTAAAACAAGGAATGAATAAAACTAAAAGTTCATTTGACGAAAAGATAAATAATGTATTTAAAAGCTTTAGAAAAGTAGATGAAGAATTTTTAGATGAATTAGAAGAAGTTCTAATTATGTCAGACATAGGAGTAGAAACATCAGTTAAGATAATTAGCAACTTAAGAAACAGAATAAAAAAAGATAAGATACAAGACGAAGAAGATGTAAAAAAAGCATTAAGAGAAGAAATGAAAAAAATATTAGATGTTACAGACATTAATTTACATTTAAATACAAAGCCATCTGTTATTTTAGTAGTTGGAGTAAATGGAGTAGGAAAAACAACATCTATTGGAAAAATTGCAAATAGATTAGCAAAAGATGGTAAAAAGGTAGTTGTAGCAGCAGCAGATACTTTTAGAGCAGCAGCTGTAGAACAATTAGAAATATGGGCAAACAGAGCAGGAGCTGATATAGTAAAAAGAGAAGAGGGCGTAGATCCAGCTTCTGTAGTATATGAAGCAATAAAAATAACAAAGGAAAAAGATGCAGATGTATTAATTGTAGATACAGCAGGAAGATTGCATAATAAAAAGTATTTAATGGACGAGTTAAATAAAATTCAAAAAGTAATTAACAAAGAAATGCAAGAGGCAGATAAAGAAGTATTATTAGTAATAGATGGGACAACAGGTCAAAATGCGATTTCACAAGTAAAAGCATTTAAAGAAGAAGCAGATTTAACGGGATTGGTTATTACTAAATTAGATGGAACAGCAAAAGGTGGAGTAGTAATTGGAATTGTTGAAGAAAATAAAATCCCAATTAAATTTATAGGAGTAGGAGAACAAATTGATGATATGGAGATTTTTAATTCAGAGGATTTTATAAAAGCAATTATTTAAAAAAGGATGTTATAATTTAGGAGGGAAAATAGTGAAAGAAGAGAACAAAGAAAATAATAACAATATAATAACGAAAGAAGAAACAAAAATAAAAAAAGTAGATAAACTAGAATTAAATAAAAGGAAAAAAAGCAAAACTAGAATAATTTTAGTATTATTATTTTTACTATTATTTGCAGGAATTAGTTATATTGAATTAAGAGGAAGTTATTTAGAATATTTGGAATTGGGTCAAAATTATACAAATATATTTTATACAAATCTAACTTATAGATATGGAATTATGGCAGTTAATTTTGTTATTTTATATTTTATTTTATATTTTACAAATAGGGGAATAAAAAAAGGATTAAAGCCATTTTTTGAAAAAGAAAAAAAAGAAATTCCGAAATTACCAAATAAATCTTTAGCTTTAGTAATATCAGCATTAGTTAGTTTTGTAACATCATCAGCATTGATGCAAAAAATTATGCTTATTGCTAATGGTACATCATTTGGAATTCAAGACCCGATATTTGGATTAGATATTGCTTATTATATGTTTCAAAAACCAGTAATTGAAACATTAGCATTATATTTTGTAATTCTTTTTGTAGGATTATCAATTTATATAGCATTATATTATGTAATAGCATTTAATCGTTACTTTGATGGCGTAGATGGAAAAATGCTAAAAGAAAGCTTGTTTATGAAAAAATTAACAAGAAATGCATTATTAATAATAATAGGAATTGCAATTCTTACAGTAATAAATACCCAAAATACAATGTTTGGAAAAATTCTAACTGTTAAAAATGACTTAGAAATAGTAGGAGCAGGGATGACAGAGACAACCATTAAGTTATGGGGATATGTAATATTTGCATTTGTCATTATAATATTTGCATATAGAGCATTAAAATACTTTAAAAAAGGAAATACAGGTAAAGTATTAAAGAATCTTGCAGTAATACCAGGATACTTAGTAGTATTATTTATAGTAATGGTAGTATTTGATTTAGCATTTGTTAGCACAAATGAATTAGATAAAGAAAAAGAATATATAGCAGAAAATATAAAGAATACTAAAAATGCATATAATATTAATATAGAAGAAAAGAATATAGAAAATTCAGGAACCATAACAAGTGAAGAAGTAGAAGAAAATGCTAATGTAATTAATAATATACCAGTTATTAGTAAAGATGCTGTATCAAAAACATTAGAAAATAGTCAAACAGTGACAGGACACTATGTTTATCCTAATATTAGTATTGCAAAATACAATATAAATGGAAAAAATCAACTAGTATATGTAGCACCAAGAGAAATAACAAACTCAGGAAGAACTTATAATAATAAAACATATGAATATACACACGGAATAGGAGAAATATTTACATCAGCAACAGAAAGTTCACAAAATGGAAATATACAATATATTCAAAAAGACATAGTTGGAAAAGATGAAAAAATAAATATTTCTGAACCACGTATTTATTTCGGATTAGAGACAAAAGAGACAATTGCAACAAATACGAAAAACAAAAACGAATATGATTACACTGATGAAAACGGAACAGATCAAGTATATTCTTATAATGGACAAGCTGGATTGCAATTAGGATTTTTAGATAGATTAATATTAGGTATAAAAAAAGGAGATATTAATTTAGCTTTCTCAGGAGAAATAACAAATGAAAGCAAAATTTTAATTAATAGAGATGTAATAACAAGAGCAAAAAAAGCATTACCATATTTAATTTATGATGAAGAACCATATACTGCAGTAACAGATGAAGGAAAGATTGTATGGGTGTTAGATGCTTATACAGTATCATCTAGTTATCCATATTCACAATATACAAGTATAGAACATGATGGAACAAAAGAAAAAATAAACTATATTAGAAACTCTGTTAAAGTAATTATCGATAGTTATGATGGTACAATGTCATATTATATAACAGATAGAAATGATCCAATAGCTATGGCATATAGAAACATTTATCCAAGCTTATTCAAAGAATTAGATGAAAAAATACCAGAAGATATATCAAGTCATTTTGTATATCCAGAATTTTTATATAATGTACAAGCAAAAATTTTAAAAGTATATCATAACGTAAAACCAGATGTATTATATAGAGCTGATGATGTATGGGATATTGCCAAATTTAATAGTACAAAATCAACAAAATCAACAGGAACTTATATGGAACCATACTATACAATGGTAAAAACATCAGATGGAGAACAACTAGGACTAGTTCAAATTTACACACCAGATGAAAAACAAAACATTATATCATATTTAGTAGGAAGCAATAGTAATGGAAACAATGAACTAAAACTATATAAATTTTCAGCAGACAGTAATATTGTGGGACCAATGCAACTTGATAAACAATTAGAAGAGGACGAAGCAATATCAAGTGAACTAAAATCATTAAATGTTACAGGAACAAAATTAACAAAACAAATGATAGCAGTTCCTATTAATAATACAATATTATATGTTGAACCAATATATCAAACAATGTTAAACGAATCAGAAGTACCAGTACTAAAAAAAGTAGTTGTAGCATCAGGAAACAAAGTTGCAATAGGAGACAACTTAACAAAAGCATTAGAAAATTTACTTTCTAAATATGCGGTAGACATAGAAGTAGAAAACACAGATGATGTTGAAGGATTAATAGAAGCAATTATAAAAGCAAACAAAAACTTAACACAATCAAATGAAAACAATGACTGGGAAATGATGGGGAAAGACATAAAGAAAGTTCAAGAATTAATAGATTCTTTAGAAAAAGTAAAAGAAAAAGAAGATAAAAAATGAGACACAGGGGACAGGTCTTAAATGTCTCATAATGAATAAAAAAGAGGAAACAATTCTTTGTTTCCTCTTTTTATAAAATACTATTTGTATAAATATTAGATTACTAATTTATAAAAAACTTTCTTTCCTTTTTTTAAAATAGCATAGCCATCTTTAAAATCATTATCAGATAAACAATAATTTACATCAGTAATTTTGTTATCATTTAGAGAAATTCCACCTTGATTTACTAAAGTTCTTGCTTGACCTTTTGAAGGAGCAATACCAGTTGTTATAATTGCCTCTAAAATAGAAATATTTGTAGATTCGATTTTTACTGTAGGCATATTTTCTAAACTGCCAGTACCATTAAATAAAGCATTAGAAGCTTCTTCTGCTTTTTTTGCTTCATCTTCTCCATGAATTAATTTTGTGATTTCATAAGCTGCTATTTTTTTAGCTTCATTAATATGTTCATCTTTTAGTGAAGTAAGCTCATTAATTTTATCTATAGGCAAAAATGTAAGCATTTTTAAAACATTTTCTACACTTGAATCTTCAATGTTTCTCCAATATTGATAAAATTCATAAGGAGATGTCTTTTTGGAATCTAGCCATAAAGCACCTTTTTCAGTTTTACCCATTTTCTTTCCTTCTTTTGTAGTAAGAAGTTTAAAAGTTAAACCGAAAGAATCATCTTTTCCAATTTTTCTGATTAAGTCAACTCCACCGATTATATTAGACCATTGGTCATTTCCACCCATTTCAAGTTTACATCCATATGTGTTATATAGATGTAAAAAATCATAAGATTGCATTAACATATAACTCATTTCAAAAAATGTTAATCCTGTTTCTAATCTTTGTTTATAACATTCAGCAGCAAGCATTTTATTAACTGAAAATAAACTACCAATTTCACGCATAAAATCAACAAATTTGAAATCTAAAAGCCAATCAGCATTATTTACAATAATGGCAGCATTTTCTCCTTCAAAACTAACAAATTTTTCTATTTGCTTTTTTAAACATTCAACATTATGATTAATATCTTCGCGAGATAGCATTTTTCTCATGTCTGTTTTACCAGAAGGATCACCAATGCTAGCAGTACCACCACCAACTAAGATAATTGGTTTATGACCACATTTTTGCATATGACTTGCAACCATTAGTGAAACAAAATGACCAACATGTAAACTATCAGCAGTAGGATCAATTCCAATGTAGAAAGCAACAGATTCCTTACTAAATAGTTCTTTCATTTCTTTTGGATGAGTCATTTGCTCTATATAGCCTCTTTCTTCTAATATGTTAAAAACATTTTCCATCACGTTCATTCCTTCCATTAATTAGTCTAAATTAATATTGTTTATATTTTTTGTTTTATTTTTTAATGTGTTTTTAAACCCTTTAAATTCTTCATATCCTAAAAATCTGTTTAAGTTTTTTACAGAAATACCAGTTTCACCTGAAATGGTATCAAGTGAATTTTCTAAACCGTTTTCTTGTACATAAGATTTAAAATTTGAAAATTCAAATCCATCTTTAGTACTACATTTAGGGCATACGTTACCTTCTGAAATATAAAAACTACCACATCTACTACATCTATTAAATTCCATAATTTTTCCTCCTATTTTATCTTTTGACAAGTTTTTTTAAAATCCAACACATTGTATCATAAAATTTAATAAAATAAAAGAGCTTTTTAATTATTTTGTAGTTTTATAAACTTATCATAAAATTCAGGGATATGGTTTTGCAAACGAATAGGTTTTAAAGAAGTATCAGTAAAACAATGTTTAGTTTCACCAGTTAAAACAATGTTACCAGTTTTTTTATTAGTTATAGAATATCCCATTGTTAAGCGAACACCATTAAATTGTTTAACATAAGGTTCTATTAAAATAATGTCATTAAAAGTTACATGATGTTTAAAAGAACAATTTACTCCTAGAACTGGTATCATAATTCCGTTACTCTCAAATGAAGAGTATGGCATTTCAAATTGTTCTAACATTTTACATCTGGCTTCTTCTAAAAATCTGATATAATTTGAATGGTGAACAATTCCCATTTTATCAGTTTCATAATAATTTATTTTTCTTTCAAATATAAAATCCATTGTTATCTTCCTTTCAAGTTATAAGTATATAAAAACAAAAGGCTAATGTCAAATGTTGAAATTAAAAGAAAATTGTGTTAAAATATATCTATTAACATTAGAAAATGTCTGTATGAATATATGGACATAAGGAGGAAGAATTGTGCTGGAAATAAACGCATTCCTTAAAGACAATTTCATAGTTGTCAATGCAGAAAAAAAAGAGAGGAAAGTAATAAATATGACTCGTGAAAAAGTCATAAAAGTGATTGAAAGTACTTTTTTGGATGAAAACATCGATAAAGAATTATACATTCTTTATGGAACGGTGTTGGGAGGTGCCTGCGGAATAATTATCAAAGAAAATAAAATAGAAGTATATATTTCATGTATAGCATATGCTTCTAAAAGACCAGAAATGGTATTAACAGGAAAAAAGAATTGGAAAAAATTATTCTGCTCGAAGATTTTTTAAGAAAAGGAGACTTCGTTTTTTACGGAGTCTTTTTTTAATAAAATAATTAAAAGAAATATAGAAAAAGTTAACAAGCAGTGGTATAATATGAAAAAACAAAATGGAGAAAAAAATGAAAAAAATAAATGGAATAATAATGCAATACTTTGAATGGTATATGGAATGTGAACAAAATTTATGGAATAACATAAAAGAACAAGCAAAAAAATTATCTGAATTAGGAATTACAGCAATATGGTTACCACCAGCATATAAAGGAATAGGTGGAGCAAATGAAGTCGGATATGGAGCATACGATTTATATGATTTAGGTGAATTTGATCAAAAAGGAAGTATAAAAACAAAATACGGTTCAAAAGATGAATATCTAGAATGTATTGAAGTGCTAAAACAAAATGATATAGAAAGCTATGCAGATATAGTATTAAATCATAAAATGGGAGCAGATAAATTACAAACGATACCTGCAACCAAAGTAGATTGGGGAAACCATAATCTTCAAATATCAAACCAAGAGACAGTAAGAGTTGCTACTAAGTTTACTTTTCCAGGAAGAAAACATAAATATTCAGAATTTGAATGGAATTGGACACATTTTGATGGAATTGATTATGATGAAAATTCAAAAGAACATGCAATTTTTAAATTTAAAGATAAAAATTGGAATAATGCTGTAGATGAAGAATTTGGAAACTATGATTATTTAATGGGAGCAGATATAGATTTTACAAACCAAGAAGTTGTTGAAGAATGTACAAAATGGGGAAAATGGTATATAGATATTACGCAAATTGATGGACTTAGACTAGATGCCGTAAAACATATTCCAGCAGATTTTTATAAAAAGTGGATAAAAGACTTAAGAGAGCAAACAAAAAAGGAATTATTTACAGTAGGAGAATATTGGACAGGAGATGTTCAGAAATTACATAGATATATAACCGAAACAGAAGGAGAAATATCTTTATTTGATGTACCTTTGCATTATAAGCTTTCATCAGCATCTAAAGAAGAAAATTATGATTTATCACAACTACTGGATAATACATTAGTAAAAGAAAATTCAAGTAAGGCAGTTACATTTGTAGATAATCATGATACTCAACCAGGACAAGCATTAGAAAGCTTTGTAGAAAGATGGTTTAAACCAGCGGCATATAGTTTGATATTACTTAGAGATGAAGGATATCCATGTGTTTTCTATGGAGACTATTATGGTATTCCACATGATGATATTAAACCTATTGAAGAACTAAAAATTTTAATTAATTTAAGAAAAGAAAAGGCATATGGAGAACAACATGATTATTTTGATCATCAAAATTATATAGGTTGGACAAGAGAAGGCGATGAAGAACATATTAAATCTGGATTAGCAGTTGTGATTTCAAATACAGGAGATGGGGAAAAGAGAATGTATATAGGAACTCAATTTGCGGGAAGCAAGTTTATAGATAGTTTAGAAAATTGTGAAGAAACTATAGAAATAGATGATTATGGATTTGGAAATTTTAAAGTAAAAGGAAAATCAGTATCAGTCTGGGTTAAGATATAAAATAAACAAGAATAAAGAAAAGCGACAAAAAACGACAAAAAAATGGGACATTTTAGACCTGTCCCTGATGTGTCAAGAAAGGAGAAAAGGATGTCTAAATTTGTTCATTTACATATACATAGTGAGTTTAGTTTGTTGGATGGAGCAAATAGAATCAAAGATTTGCCTAAAAGGGCTAAGGAGTTGGGAATGGATGCTATTGCTCTTACAGATCATGGGGTTATGTATGGTGCAATTGACTTTTATAAAGCATGCAAGGCAGAAGGGGTAAAACCTATTATTGGTTGTGAGGTATATGTAGCACCTCGTTCACGATTGGATAAAGAACCTAATATTGATAATAAATATAATCATCTTATTTTGCTTGCTAAAGATAATGAAGGGTATAAAAATTTAAGTAAGTTAGTTTCTTTAGGGTTTGTTGATGGATATTATTATAAGCCACGTATTGATTTAGAGATTTTAGAGAAATATCATGAAGGTTTAATTTGTTTGAGTGCATGCCTAGCAGGAGCTGTAAATCAAGCTTTATTAAATGGTCAAAATGAGAAGGCAGAAGAAATTGCTTTATGGCATAAGAGAGTTTTTGGAGAGGATTATTATATTGAAATTCAAAATAATGGAATTCAAGAACAAGTTTTAGCTAATCAAAAATTAGTACAATTAGCTAGAAAATTAGATATTCCGCTAGTTGCTACTAATGATGCACACTATTTAAAAAAAGAAGATGCTTATAATCATGAGGTTTTATTGTGTATTCAAACAGGAAAAAGAATGAGTGACATTGATCGTATGAGATTTGACACAGATGAATTATATGTTAAGTCTCCAGAAGAAATGATAGAATATTTTAAAGCGTTTCCAGATGCAATAGAAAATACAGTTAAAATTGCAGAAAAATGTAATGTTGAATTTGAATTTGGACATACTATTTTACCTAATTATGATGTACCAAAGGAATTTCCTACACATTATGATTATTTTAAAAAATTATGTGATGATGGAATAGAAAAAAGATATGGAAAAAATCCATCAAAGGAAATATTAGATAGAGCAGAATATGAGATTAGTGTCATAAAAAAGATGGGATATGTGGATTACTTTTTAATTGTATGGGATTTTATAAATTATGCTAAAACCCATGGAATACCTGTAGGACCAGGACGTGGATCAGGAGCTGGTTCGATTATTGCGTATGCTATTGAGATAACAGATATTGACCCTATGAAATATGGATTACTTTTTGAAAGATTTTTAAATCCGGAAAGAATAAGCATGCCTGATTTTGATGTTGACTTTTGCTATGAACATAGGCAAGACGTAATTGATTATGTATCAAGAAAATATGGACATGACCATGTATCACAGATTATAACTTTTGGAACAATGGCTGCTAAAATGGTTATTAGAGATGTTGCAAGAGTTTTAGATGTACCATATTCAGAGGCTGATAGTTTAGCAAAAATGATACCTAATGAACTACATATTACTATAAAAAAAGCATTAGAACAAAATAAAGAGTTAAAAGAAAGATACGAATCTGATGAATTAGTAAAAAAAGTATTGGATATTGCAATGGGATTAGAAGGAATGCCAAGACAGGCTTCTACTCATGCGTGTGGAATTGTTATAACAAAAGAGCCAGTAGATACATATGTTCCATTATATGTTAGAGATGGACAAATATCTACACAATATATAATGACAACTTTAGAAGAATTAGGACTATTAAAAATGGACTTCTTAGGATTAAGAACATTAACAGTAATTCAAGATACTATTGATTTAGTAAAAGAAAATAGAGGAATAGATGTAGAATTTGATAAAGAAATGGCAGATCCTAAAGTATATAAACTATGGCAAGAAGGAAAATCATGTGGAATTTTTCAGTTTGAATCGCAAGGTATGACAAACTTCATGAAAGAACTAAAACCAGATTGTTTAGAAGACTTAATAGCAGGAGTTTCTTTATATCGTCCAGGACCAATGGACCAAATTCCAAGATATGTAAAAGGAAAATTAAATCCTGGACATAATGAATATACTCATCCAAGATTAGAACCAATATTAAATGTAACATATGGATGTATGGTATATCAAGAGCAGGTTATGCAAATTGTTCGTGATTTAGCAGGATATTCACTTCGGAAGAGCTGATTTAGTAAGACGTGCAATGGGAAAGAAAAAGCTAGATGTTATGGCAAAAGAAAGAGAAATATTTATTAATGGACAAGTAGATGAAAATGGAAATATTATTGTACCAGGGTGTGTAAGAAATGGAATTGATGCAAAATCAGCGAATAAAATATTTGACGAAATGGCAGAATTTGCTAAATATGCTTTTAACAAATCACATGCAGCATGTTATGCAGTAGTAGCCTATAGAACAGCTTATTTAAAAGCATATTATCCAGCTGAGTTTATGGCAGCAACATTAAATAGTTTTTTAGGAAATTTAGATAAAATTCCTCAATATATTGATGAATGTAGAAGTCTTGGAATTGAAATTTTAAAACCAGAAATAAATAAAAGTAATACAAAATTTACTGTTGAAAATGGAAAAATAAGATTTGGACTTCGGAAGTATAAAAAATGTAGGAACAGTTCCTGTTGACAACATTGTAAAAGAGAGAAATACAAATGGTTTATATAAGGGCTTTACAGATTTTTGCGAAAGAATTGCAGATGAATCAGTAAATAAAAAATGTATAGAAAGTTTAATTAAAGCAGGAGCATTTGATGAATTTGAACAAACAAGAAGTACTTTATTAGCTTCTTTTGAAAAAATAGTAGATACTATTCAAAGTGGAAAGAAAAAAGGTCTTGAAGGTCAAGTATCTATGTTTGATTTAGGAACAAAACAAGAACAGGAAAAATTAAATGAAATAAAATATACATTTGAAGAACATGAAGAATTGCCAAATAAAGAAATATTATCATTAGAAAAAGAAATGTTAGGAATTTATATTTCAGGACACCCACTAGAAAAATTAAGAAGTCAGATTGAACAACAAACCAATATTAATACAATGCAAATAAGAAATATAGATGAACAAATGACAACTAATATTGAAGAAAACCAAATACAGCAAGAGACGAAAATAAAATTTAAAGATGGACAAAGTGTAAAATATGCAGGAATTATAACTTCCATAAAGAAAAAGTATACTAAAAACAATAAGATTATGGCATTTGTAACAGTTGAAGATTTGTATGGAACAGCAGAAATAATTGTTTTTGAAAATGCATATATAAAATCCGGAAAGAGTTTAGTAGAAGAAAATATTGTGATAGTAGAAGGACGTTTAAGTATAAGAGAAGATGATACAACTACAATCATAGCAAATGAAATTAAAAATTTTGGAGAACAAAAGCAGAAAGTATTGATATTAGATATTAATGATAGTACAGAAGAACAGAAAAATAAATTAAGAGGAGCTATAAAATATTTTTGTGGAGATAAAAATAATATTAATGTTCAAATTAAAATAGATAAAGAAATAAAACCTTGTGGACAGATTTATTTAACAAAAGATATAATGAAAGTAATTCAAAATATATTAGGAGATAATAGAGTTAAATTAGAGGAAAAATAAAAAGGAACATCATAAGTGTTCCTTTTTTAATTTTTTAAAATATTAAATCCATTCTCCATATTTTTTAATATAAACTTTTTTTGCAAACATAGCAACAAAACAATATAAAATTGGAACTCCAATAATAATTGACATGTAAGGAAGTGGGATAGGTATTAAACCAATAACATTTCCAAGCCATGTAAATGGAACGAGAATTCCTAATATACATAAAGCAATTGATGAAAAATATACCATTTTATGTGCGTTACTTTGAATAAAAGGTATTTTTGCAGTTCTAATAATGTGCATTCCTAAAAGATTTGATACAATACTATAAGTAAACCAAATTGTTTGGAAAAGTGCAGGATCTCTTAATTTAAATACAAACCATAAACATGCAAATACAATTAAATCAAAAGCAGAACTTAAAGGTCCCATAAATAGCATGAAATTTTTTAAACTTTTCAAACTAAATGTTCGAGGCTTTTGTAAATATTCTTCATCAACATTATCAAAAGGCAAAGTCAATTGACCAAAATCATAAAGCAAACCTTCAACTAATAATTGAATAGGAGTTTCAGGTAAAAAAGGTAATGCTACACTAGCAACTATAACAGACAAAACTTCACCAAAATTAAAACTTGTTGCCATTTTGATGTATTTCATTAAATTTCCAAAAGTTCTTCTTCCTTCAGTTACACCATCTAATAGTACATGTAAATCTTTTTCAAGTAAAATGATATCAGCAGATTCTTTTGCAATATCAACTGCAGTATCAACTGAAATTCCAACATCTGAATTTGTAAGAGAAGGAGCATCATTTATACCATCACCCATATATCCAACAACATTACCAGACTCTTTTAAAAGTCTAACAATTCTTGCTTTTTCTATAGGAGAAAGTTTTACAAATATATTGGTCTTTTTTAATAATCTTAAAACACCAGCATCAGCCAAATTTTCAATTTGGTTACCTTGAACTATATTTTTAGAATTAATACCAACTTTTTTACATATACATTCTGTTACTTCAGCGTTGTCACCAGTTAGGACAATAACTCTTATTCCAGCCCTGTTTAATTTTTGAATAGCAGATTTAGCAGATTCCTTTGGAGGATCTAAAAATCCAATAAAACCTAAAAGAATCATATTTTTTTCATCATCAATATTAAACATTGTAGTATCTCTTAAATCATTTTTTTGGCAAACAGCAATAACTCTTAAACCATCTTTATTTAACTTTTTGGCTATTTGTTTTATATTATCTTTAATTTTATTTGTAATAGGTGATAATTGCCCCTTATAATCTACCATATTACATATTTCAAGTATTTCTTCAACAGCGCCTTTAGTTATCATTTGTTTTTTTACACCGTCTGAAACAATAACAGATAAACGTCTACGTGTAAAATCAAAAGGAAGTTCATCTACTAGTTTATATTTCGTAGTGTAATCATTCATATCATTTTGCAAAGCTCTTGCAACAACTGCTTCATCAATATTTCCTCTTAAACCTGTTTGAAAATATGAGTTTAAAAACGCATGTTTTAGAACTCTTATATCTTCGTTACCATTTATATCTAAATACTTTTCAAGCACAATTTTATCTTCTGTTAATGTTCCGGTTTTATCAGTACAAAGAATATTCATAGCACCAAAGTTTTGAATAGAATCTAGTTTTTTAACAATTGTTTTCTTTTTTGACATTTTTACAGCACCTTTAGAAAGACTTGATGATAATATAACAGGTAAAAG
>OQVN01000223.1_pt1 | contig 22609 bp, 29 predicted proteins | sample 1691621 | NCBI WGS metagenome assembly OQVN01 (sample SAMN03418278, study PRJEB22391) | human gut metagenome | biome: human-gut; feature: organic feature; material: feces | host: Homo sapiens | place: Tanzania | collected 2013-01 | reverse complement strand
CCACCGAAATGTACCACGACTTGTTAAACCACTGCTTACGTTCACGAGCCTTCCCCAAATGATGTTCAGCTCTATACGCCTTGCCCAAAAACGCCAAGTCACCCCCATTTCCATGGCGGTACCCATTACCCACGCCCAAGTCCACATAAATGCCATACTCCAAAAACTTAAAAGCCATATCCGCTTCCGCATCGCGCAAGTTCAGTTCACCAGCCTTCACGCTACGTCTCAAAGCCCCCGTATCATGCACCCCAAGCAAGTCCAATCGGTCCTGCCAAATCTGCACCATCTTCGTTCGCCAAGCCTTCAAGTAAAGCGCATCTGCCCTTTCACGCCCATTCTCCATCATTCAAAGCATTTTCTTTTTTTTAACACAAACCATCCATTCGCCCAACCATTCGCCCTTTCCATCCGCACCCCCTTTCATCGCGCCAGCCTTCTAGCCCCTCAAGCGCCAGCCCTCTAGCCCATCCAGCCCCCCATTCATCGCGCCAGCCCTCTAGCCCCCCTAGTCCGTCTAGTCCCTCTAGTCCGCCTAGCCCATCTACCCATCTATCACCAATACACCTCCATACCATCCACCTCAAACAACGTCACATCCCGAAACTCCCTAATCAGCGCACTCTGAGGCAGCTTCACCCTATGCGTGCCACCACGGCTCCAGCCACCCACGCACACAGCCCCCTTATAGTGCAAAATGTCCCCCGTGCTCAATTTCCACACCTTCAAGTCATGCGCCTCCTTATCCTCAAGCAGTCGCAACGCATCCTTCAAATAAATCTTACGCATCTTCATAACCATTCCTCCGCATTATAAACCAAGTCCGTAGGCTCATCCATCGACAGCATAAAATAAAGCCCCGTGCAACCATTCAAAAACATACCGCCCAACTCATTACTCCGAATATCCCCCGTGTTCAAGTAAAGCAACCGCGTCTGCAATTCCTCACTGTCACGAATAAACCTCGCACACATCTGCCTGAACAACTCACGGCAAAGTCCCATCTTCGCAGCATAGTCCACACCGTCGCCATACGCATACCGAGCCAACACAAACACCGTGAACACCCTGCGCTTAAACCATCCACCGCTCGAAGTGAACAAACTCTCTTGGCACACATCACTCGTACACACAAAGTTCGCCCCCGTCTGATACATCTCCAACATACCCTCCAGGTGCTCAATACCCGAGCAAGTAGTCACCGCAAAGCCCTCCTTCTGTGCCAATTTATTCTCATTCACGAGTTGCCCCATGTAACTCACAAAGTCAAAAGGCTGTTTATCTTCGCGTTCGTCCATCGTCACTTTAGTTTTTAAGTTTTTCGTTCAATTCCTCACTCTCTCGCGCCTTAGCGTCAAGTTCTGTCAGTGCATCAATCGTGTCTGCATCAAGCACCGCCTTAGTCTTAGTTATGTCGCCACCTGTCAACGCACGAATCTCAGCACACATCACCTCACGCGGATCGGGAGCCTCTCCACCCTCTTCTGCCGTTTGGCTAAAAAGGTGGGGAAACATCCGAGCATACGCCCCTTTAAGCCCAACCATCCATAGCAACAGCATATAGCGTTCGCTGCGAGTAAATGCCTTGCGCAATCCGCCATACATCACACTGCCCATCGCATCAAGCGCTGCATCGTCCTTACTCATCAAGTAGCCTTGATAATAATTCTCTATTGCCAAGTAGTCCCTAAACGCCACACCATAAAGCATCGCATCCTTAGCCTTGTGACCATCAATCTCGCCAAGCAACGAAGGATCCTCAGGTGGAGCATCCATCCAATCAAGCAACCTCATGCCCTCAGCGATCTGCATAGCCAAGTCCTTTTGCCCATCTGCACCACGCCATTGCCTAAGCCTTGCGCCACCAAGTCTCACAATCAACAGCGCCTTCACCTCGTCCATCGTCCAGGCTTCAGCACTCAGCAAGTCACACACATAGCGTCGTTGCCCGTCAGTCAGTTCCGTCCACCCTTTGGGCAGTTCCACCACCACCTCGCCATTTTTAGCAGAAGAAGTAGCACGCATCGTCTTTCCCATTTTCATAAGCCTTCACTTTGTAGGCCTCATAAGTCCTACTATTAAAAAATTCAGGAATCTCCGCAGCATGCTTCATCAGCGTGTCAAGCAACTGTCGCTCAAAGTGAGCCGTCGGTTGCTGCATCACATAGGCTGCAAGCAAATAACGCGCATTTTCAAGCAACATAGCGTATAATACCGTGTCATCAGGCTTAACCCCACCATACTGAAAGGCTATCAAGGCCTCATTCAGTTCAGGCGAAATCACATCCACAAGTCTTGCGTTCGCATCGTGCATAGCCGTCATAAGCTCCTGCCTCTCTTCCTTATACACCCTGCGCAAGTCCTTAGTTCTCGTACCATAGCCATAAAAGTAAGGAGCTTGCCACAACACATTGCGCTGAAACAATCGCTCAAGCACATTGTCAGTCGGTCTAATGCCATAGCGGTCCATCAGTCGCGCAGTCCAAAGCAAGTTTCTCACCCGCATTTGTCTATCCACCATCAGGTTCTGCCAGGCCAAATACTCCATCACGTCGTCTTCCATTTCGCTGGCATCTATGCGCAACTGTTCACGCAACGCCCCCACACGTTCCTTCGATGCAGGAGCCGTGTTTTGGTTACTCACAATGCCAAATCCCGTAGGCGTAAGCACAAGGTCCAAGTGAGGCATAGCATTATAAGCAGCTCTCGAGCAAATTGCCACCTTCAGTTTCTCCTCAATAACAGCCGAGAGTTTAGCCCCCTCCACCATCACCGAGTCCCATTCAGCAGCAGCCTCCTTCACAAACCGCTCCACCTTCTTAAACACCTCACCAGTAGGCGTTTTAAAAGCAGGCACCACCCGCTCAAAAGTATTTTTATCTATTTCAATCATACCTCTTTTCTTAAATTAGTCCTTTCTACCTCCAGTCCGTCTAGTCCGTCTAGTCCGTCTAGCCCATCTAGCCCGTCTAGTCCGTCTAGCCCCTCTAGTCCATCTATTTCACCACCTCCGCATCCTTGTGCTTATCCAGCGTAGTCAGCTGAATCATCGGTATCTGTGGCTCCACATCCTTCCACCCATTAAACCAGCACACCACATGCAAGGGCACAAGCAGCATATCATGAAAAGCAATCTCCAAAGCCTGCTTCATAGTGAACAACTCTCGCTTATCCGAGCCCGAGTTATTCGTCTGCGTCTTACCAGGCACAGCACCCACAAGGTTAGGGTGCACATTGTCAGCATAGCAAATCGTGTTCGCAGCAGCCTGCACATCCTCGTTCCAGTCGCCACCTTCCTTCTGTCCCTCAATGTTCGTCACGCGAATATCGCGCACTTCGTGCCCATCAGGGTTCACATAGTAGCCACTAATCCAAGCCTTGCCCGAGTTCTCCACACCACACACAAAGTTCTTAATGTTCTCCTTCTCGCGCTTCACACGTTCCTGCATCTCCACAGGGTCTGTAATGTTCTCCTCGGTGCAAATACGTTGCCAGTACGATCGCTCAATCTCCACCTGATACTTCACACTCGTCGTGTTTCTAAGCTTCGCACGCTTACCAGTCGAAATCAAACGCTTCTCGTCATACGATCCACCTCGCAACACCGCACTCCAGTAAGGAACGGGGTAATATTGGCACCCAGCCGTCGGGAAACGCATCAGCATCGCAAACTTTCTGCACCGCTGTTTAGGTCTCCCATTCGGCTCGTGCGTGTCAGGGTCAATTCCCATGCGTTGGCACAAATCCCCATAAGGGTCGTCAGGATCCAACAACTCAATCCTTTCCACACCCGACAGCGTCTCTTGGTAGTCCTGCCAATTCGCATAATACACATGCCCAATGCGTCCACGCTTATCCGCTTGCTCCAGTCGGCAGTAGCAAGCCTCCTTATGCACCAAACGGTTAATGCGCGTTCCCTCGCGGTTCAAAATGATCACACACACCGAGTAGTAAAAATATTTCATGTCCGTCATTTGGTCAAGCATATATCTGGGCATAAACTGCCTACGCATCCACCGCTTCACGTCCGCGTTTTGCGTCACCTCGCCCGATGCAGCATCCACCATGCGCAGTCCTGCCCCATAGCAAGTCAGCACATTAAAAAGTTTATTCTGTGCCGTCACCTCGTCACCCCCCACCAACGCAATCAGTTCATAGGGCAGTTGGTTGTCATCGCCATAAGGCACATACAGTTCATTCTCAAACCCAGGCACAGGTCGCACATGCAAACGTCCACCAGGCGAGTCAAAAACCGAGGTAGTGTCCGCCACCTCCTGCATCACCGCCTGAAACGGTGTCTGCGGTATGTCAAAAATCTCCGAAGTTGTCATTTTTTCTTTATACTTTTTTATTTCCCATCATCGCGCCAGCCCTTCTAGTCTCTCTAGCTCGTCTAGTCCGTCTAGCCCCTCTAGTCCATCTAGCCAGTCTAGCCCATCTAGCCATCTTACAAGAAAGCCTCGTCAAAGCTCCCATCAAAAGTCCGCACCCCCGTCGGAGCCATCAAGCGTTGTCCCTCGCCTGCTTCGCGCCAGCTCACAGTGGCAGTAGGCGTAATGCCCCATTCATTACTCTGCTTTATGTCACACCCCGTCAGCGTAATTTCCTCGCCATCAGCCAACAGCCAAGCCCTACGTGCCACTGCCACATCGTGCAACAAGCGTTCCATGCCACGCGTCATAGGTCCTGTTTGTGCCTCCCACTCAGTTTGTGCCTCTATGCGATAGTTACGAGTAACGCCTCCTATTTGCGCAGCGCTATACGTAGGTTTAAGTTTCTCCGTCACCGCACCAAAGAAGTAGAACGTATCATCCACCCCAAGTGCATTACGATAGCGCACCCCCGTCACAGGTGCCAAGTTCATGCCTTGTGGCATCAGCCTATAGCGCATGGTGCGAGCGCCCACCTTCACCTCATAGCTCACCAAGGCCCACGCAGCGTGATTGCCACGGGGCGCAGTGAGCATTTTGGGCGAAGCGTCTAAATAGAACAAACATCCTTCAGTATTCTCGCCTACCTCAAGTCTTTGTTCGGTGTTCTCTACTTGCTGTGTCTCAGCGTTCCACCAACAGGCATTGGCTGTAGCCTTCACATTGCTCAAAACCTCATCGAATTTATACCAATAAAGCATTTCTCGCGCTTGTTGTGGTATAAGTTTAGGTTCGCGCCCTGCAAACGTCAAAAACGCATTATTCACCACCTGCATAGCTGTAACATCTGCCACACGCACACGACACGGAATAAGCAAGCAACTTGCAAACTTTGTTGTGCTGTCTACATTTAAGATGAGTTCTTGTGGTTGCACTCCGTCTATTGGGTCGGTTGTTTTGTCGCGAAGCAAAGGCATAAGGTTTTCCATTCTCACCTTGCCTTTTAACGTAGTGAGTGTAGCTTCAAACACTTTATTGCTTCCCAGTGTTAGCACCACCCTTACTTGTTTACCGCATCCCTCCAACTCTATCACGTTGAGTTCACTCGGAAACATCCTATCGCGCCATTCTTGTTTTACCGTCACAGCCATACTCCTTTTTATTTTTTAAGCCTACCAAATCTACAAACAAACCACACCACCATTGCCAAAACACCTATCCACAAGCACCATTTACGCACCGTGCCCCAATAATCCTTTCGAGTTGTAGTAGGATGTCTGCATCGTGTGTTAACAGTTTCGGGCAAGCGCAGCGTGTCTACTTTCACCTTATACACCGTGTCATGGCGCACACGCAAGCGGTCGTTTGTCACCACCTTTGTTTGTGTCACAAAAACCGAGTCCCCCCGTTTCTCATGCACCACAAACACGCTATCATGCTTCACCACACTGTCTATACGGCCCACCGTCACTTTCAGCGTGTCAGTCTGCACCCTCACCACAGGCACATACTCCACCCGAGTAGCACAAGAGCACACCAACACCAAAGCCCACAAAAAAATCAAATTACGCATACCATCAATCTTCTATCTAGTCATCTAGTCCATATAGCCCATCTAGTCTATCTAGTCCATCTAGCCCATCTAGCCCATCTAGCCATCTATTAAAACTCCTTCTCCGCCTCAAAGCAAGGGCAAGCCTTCCCTTTATTAAAGTAATGGTGTCCCACCACCCGAGCTCTCGGATACTTCTTCTTCAACCGTTCCACAAGTGCCACCAGCGCAGCCTTCTGTGCCACAGTTCGTGTGTCCTTAGGCGTGCGTCCGTCCGCAGCAAGTCCACCAATATAGCACACACCAAGGCTTATGCCATTCACGCCAGCGCAGTGAGCGCCCACTTTAGTTTCATCGCGTCCTTTCTCCACGGTGCCATCAAGTTTCACCACATAGTGATACCCTATACCGTCCCAACCCTTAGCACGATGCCAACGGTCTATGTCCTTTGCGCAAAAATCCTTACCCTCAGCCGTAGCCGAGCAATGCACAATAATATACTTCACTTTCTCAGGATATAAAGTTGCCATAATCTTTTAAATTTTTCTTGTAAAACTCTTCCCTTTTTTGGAACTTTTTTTGTTACCTTTGTGCTCAACTCTGAAAGGGCTGCAAACTTTTAGCCATTTCCGAATAAAGATTTATTAGAACACCTAACAGCTACACGAGTTTGCCGTGTGGCTGTTTTTTTCATTTTATTTCTCATCGCCATCCTTCTCCTTCATCACTTCTTCCACAGCCTCCCCAACATCCGCGTTCTTTCGTTTCAAGTAAGCCACAAAAAGCCGTTTCAACGAAAAACGCTTCTTTATGCCATGAATGTCGCACACATGCCCATAGATGCTGTCAAACTCTATCAGCAATGCAGCAGCTGCACCGATTGCTCCTCCAGTTGTGTCAGAACCTATTCCGAATGGCTCTAACGTAGCCTTGGCGAGTAGCAAACCAAATATGATAAAGTTTACGTATTCAAGGAACTTGCAGATTGTTCTTCTTAAAGCTCGCGACAAACGAAAATCTTCCTTGCGTACCTTAACGCTCGCTGTTAATCCGCTCCAAAAGTCAGTAAAGACCATCACGATAATAAACAGCACCGCCCATCTTAAATCAAATAAGACTTGCAGTAACTCGGTGTAGAATGTTCCGCCTATTACCGCTCCACTCGCAGTCAGCACGGGGTTCGCCTCACTCGTCGATACCGTCTTAATCATACCTTCCCTCTCTCTTTCTCATTATTTAGCCTCTAAAGCTGCCACCTTTTTCTCAAGTGCTACTATGCGCCCTGCTTGAGCAGTAAGGGTCTCCATAAATCCTTGCAAGCTTTCATTAAGTGCTTGGATGTCTTCGCTCGCCTTGTTCAAAGCATTTACCTGAGCCACACTCATCACACCTGCCTTAGCGGTGGTAGCCTTTCCAATAGTGAAACTACGTGTGCCCCCCGTAGTGAATATAGGTGTTACAATTTTCACCGCATCAGCTGTAGAGTTTTCTTCGCGAAGTGAAAAACTATCCAAACGCGAATACACATCCCTTCTCAAAATGCCATTTCCACCTACCCAAGCATTGGCTAGCATTACCTGACTATAATTGCTTTCACTGGTGTCATTGTTAGCACCCCAATGCTTAAAGCGCAAAAACAAATTACCATCAGTGTGCGTATACATCCATATCTTGCTACTCAATGCCGTGTGCATATCGTCACCACTTGCCGAATAGATGTAGTTTTTAGTTGTGCCATTCGCAGAAGTCTGCACCGAGGGCATCTTACCCTCTAAAGTGCTAATACGCGAACCTTGCGAAGCCACCGCACCATTCAAATCATCATAAATGGTTTTCCACGCTTCCCATGCTCCATTCTTGTAATAGCGATAAGCTATGGTCACACCCTTACCCGTGTTCGATGAAATTACGTTTCCACTCACCATCAAGCTACCCTCAACCCACACAACCGAAATTTGCTCTTTGGCATAGAGCACAGAGAAGGTCACAAAGAAGGGCACACCCCCTAAATAAGCTACATACCGCCCACTCTTCAAGGTGTCATAACTCAATCCGTCCAAGTAAATATTAAAAGCCTCACTCGTGGCAAAGTGACCCAACGAACCCCTTAACCAAGGTTTAAGCACATCAATATATTGGGTGTGTGCAGCCACTACCTGGTTCGTTGCACCATTTGCAGCAGCTGCTTCACCACTCGCAACATCTATCGCATCACAAAGATCCACCAATACACCGCCCACACGCGTTGCAGTATTCGCATTTGCCGTTTCCTCATCCCGAACCACAGCAGCTGCTTTTCTTATTTCTTCAGTAGTCATAAAGTTAATTCTAAGGTTTTAGCAAAAAAGGAGTGCGCCCCACATTCACCATCAGCGTACAAGCACATTTCTCGGCTGCACGGTCGGGATGTGTGTCGGTAATGGTGGTAAGGGGCAAAGGTCGATCGGCACAACCAAGCAGCCACCGTCGTCCATCGGTCTGCGTCAGTCTGTATGCCATAGGTTCTGCATCGGGCAAGGGGCGTTCTTTTAGCGTAGCTGTGAGCTTCGAGGCATACGTGCGCACACCATCTACATTCTCATCGCTCACCTCGAGCGAAGCTAAACCCACAATCGGAACCACCTGCCACGGCACATACGCTGCCATGAAAGCATGCAAACCATCGGGCATCACTTGCAACAAACGCAAGTGCTTTGCAGCCACCTTCTCTATTTTGTGTATATAGCGCATTATTTAGTCCTCGTGTTTTTGAGTTTTTGTCTCGCTGTCGTCAAACTCTTCTGTCAGTTGTTCTTCTACCTCCTGCACATAGCGAGCCTCGAGTTTCTTTGCCTTCTCTAAGATTCCAGGCACCACCTTAAAACCTGCCACGCTTGGGTCTGCACTAATGGTGAAGCGTTGTGGCACAATCACTGAATAGTCGGGGGCATTATGCTCTTCTTTGTCGAGTTGCGTGCCCTTTAGGTAGGTGGCAGTAACCGCAGCAAAGGCTTTTGCATCTTCTTGCTCTCGTGCCATCTGCCAACCTTCCTCACATCGGCAACGAAACAGGTAACGGTCGTAATCGCGCGTCAAGCGTCCCAAGTTGCCCAAGCAAATCTTTATGATGCGCACATCCTCGTAGGCTTGCGACACACCTATCCCATGACGCCGTTGCAACTCAACCACTATATCCTTATCCACCAACCGAGGGTTCTGCAACCAATAGGCATACAACTCGCGCAGTCGCAACATCCGCTGTTGCACAGCAGGAGCCAACTTTGCCTCCCGCATCTCCTCAACCGAAGCAAGCAAATAGCGTTGCGCCCTCTCCACAAATTCAGCCTTCATTCTTTTTTTTTAAAAGTTCAAGTCCCTCTATCCCTTCTAGTAAATCTAGTTCTTCTAGTAAATCTAGCCCATCTATCTTTTAAACTCATCATACTTCTTCCAGTTGCGCCTATACTGTTCGTCCAAGCTCTTAAGCACCTTCAAGTGCTCGTAGCGGTCGCAAGGAGCAGCATCTTCAAGAGTCTTCAGCGTCTCAAACGTCTGCTTCATCTTAAAGTAAATCTCCCCATTCTTCTCATACAGCGCACGGATCTCTTCGGGCAGTTCGTTGTGATCAGCCCTACATCCTCGGTATGTGCCCTCTGGATGGTCAACATCGGTGCTCACCACGGGAGCGCCCTCGTCTAAACTCTCTTTTGCCACAGGAACCACCTCGTGCTCCATCTCCACTATGCCTTGCGCGGTCTGCCCATCGAGCAAAATGCGCAAGTGCTTTTTCAACTCATGCTCAATCACTGGAGCATAACGCTTGGGCGCAATGCAAGCACCATTATAAAGCACACGGTTGCGGTTCAGCTGCAGCAAAAGCAATGCGCCCGCAGCCACATCGCGTTCGGCAGCGGGCGCATTTAAGTAGGTTTTAATCTGATCGATCATCCCTTGGTCTCGTTAATTACACCATCGTCGGTATCAATCTTGCCCGCATAGAAGGGTGCAGGATAGATATCGGTCGACTCAATCTCTAAGTCGGTACCACCATTGGTGCTCGAGCCTTCGCCTGTGCTACCCTTGGGTTTTGTCACGGTGTTAAACATTTCGTTACCCATCACGCGGTACTGACCATCGCGCTGTTGCACAAGGTACACAATATCGTCGTTCATAGCCATGCCACAGAAGGCTGCAGCTTCGGCACTGGTACCAGGATATGAAAGAGTGATTTTGTTAAGCACTGTGCACGAGGGTTGCTCACCCTGTGTTTCCCACTCCAAGTTGCCCTTGTTCAAGGCAAGGTCTATGCTCTTCCACTTTTTGCTTGCAGCAAGCGTAAAGTCGCCCACATACACCGCAGCTGTTTTCAGCGTAGTGCCTGTAGCCGACACGTCGGGCAAAGTGGGCCACTTCACAATGTCGCGCTTAGCGATGTAATACACCTTATTGCGAATGCCAGGAATCACACGCTGACCTTGGCAAAAGCGCAAACTATCATAAGGAGCCCCTGCAGGGCATGGATTCAAATTTTCTTCCATATTTGTTTTTTTTTTTTGGGTTTATACTTCGCCTACCTTCAACTTTGCCACCAGCAACATTTCGGGGCTAAGGGTCTTAAACTGCACACCAAATGCCATAGCTGCTTCGAGGGTCAACTTCCATGAGTCGTACTTCTCGATCGCCAATTTCTCGGCTGGGTTCTCGCCCGCACCATAGCCGTATGCCATGTTGTTCTTCGGAGCAATGTGGATGTAAGGCGAGCCTTTCTTCGATGCCAAGGGGCAGAACTCCCAAAGGTTGTCGGTACCTTCAAGGAAGGTCTTCTTAAACTCTTGGTTATAGGGCAAAGCACCATGCAACATTTGGTAGTTGCGGTTATAAGCCATGTATTGTTCTTTCGAGCAATAAATCTTTACTTGCTGACCCTTCAACTCGTCATTAGCTGCATCGAAGATGGAGTTAAACGTGTCTACCGCATTGGCGCTTGTAATGGCTTCGGTAAGTTCCATGTAGTTGCCCTTCTCGGTCGAAAGGTTACCTGCGGTCTTCTCACTGTCGGTAATGGTGTCGAAGCCATTAAAGAGGTCTTTCGTAGAGTCGCCATTGGCATTGCGCTTAGCGTTCCAAATGGCCATATTGAGTTTTCGGCCCAATTTGCCAGCCACAAGCATCAAGATGCTCTTGTTTATATCAACTCCCTTCAAGCCCTCGCCCTGAGTCACGAGCGAGCCATAAATGGTGCCCCACACTTCGTTAGGGTCGAAGCCGTAGGCACAGTTGCCCAAGAACAACTCAAGCTCGCGCGGAGCAATGGTAAAGTTGCCGTCGGCCTTACGGGTGTTTTTGTAAGGACCAAGTTCTGCCTCGCCATCGAGTTGACCAAGCACAATGTTGCCTGCCAAACCTGGAATGCCCTGCATGTGCTGCAAAGTGGCTTGAGCAGCAGTGACAGGCATAATCAAAAGGTCTTTTTCATACTTTGTGGCGCTCTTCTGCAATGCGCCCACTGTAGTGATTGTATTTGCCATGTTCTGAATAGTTTTCGTTTTTGGTCGTTAAATAATCGACTTGAATTTGTTGTAAAAGTTCATAGCCTCGGCACCTGCAAGGGTGTTGTCGTCGGCTTCGGCTGTAGGACCTGCCTTGCCTGTGGTGTCACCATCGAGCGCACCTAGTTCTTTCACCTTGGCTTCGGCATTGGTCTTCTCCTCATTCAATTTGGCAAGGGTTCCCTCCATAGTGTGGAGTTGCTCTTTGCTCAGTTTAAAGCTACCATCTTCGGCAGCACACAAGTTTTCTACACCAAGAAGGGCGCACACTTGTGTCAACTCTGTTTCGCTTTCTTTCTTCATATCCTTTTCGTTGTCTGTTGTGTTTTCGGTGTCTATAGGCGCAGCAGTGGCGGTGCTTTCGGTGTGCATGGGGCCAAACAGCGAGCGCAAAAAGCCTACCACCTTGTTGAGTGCCGAGTCGGTGTCTACACCCTTGGCAGTGGCATCGGGGATGAGTGTAGTATCCACTCCCTCGTGTCGAACGCGAACGGGCAAGGGAAAACCACAAGCCACCAAATGTTCGCGAGCCGAAGCACTCAAATCCTCGGATTGCTGTTCCTCTTCGTCGGGGTCAATCTCATCAATCAACCCATACTTCAAAGCTTCTTCAGCAGTGATCCATCGCTCTTCGCTCATCAGCGTAGCCATTTCCTTAGCTTCGCGTTTACTTCGCACCGCATAAATCGAAGCAATCACACGGTCAATCGTGTCAAGCTTCGCCTGGTTCTTTCTAAGTTCTGAAATCTTGCTTTCAAGTTGCTCCTTGTTATAATACCCCCAAGTCTCACTAAAGCCCGAAGCTTGGTGTACAAGCATCAGTGCATAACGGCTCATCACCACCTTCTTAGCGCCCATGGCGAGGATCGTGGCTGCACTCGCAGTCATTCCCACAATGTAAGCCGTCACATCCCCATGGTCCAAAAACTGTTGGCGAATATCAAGTGCCGTCATCACATCACCCCCATACGAGTTAATGCGAACCGTGCAAGGCTTCCCCTTCAACGGCTCAAGCTTGCTCTTCACATACCCCTTCGATATAGGATACCCAATGTAAGAGTCAATGTCTATGTTATAATTTCGTGCCATATCGTTTTTTTCGTAACAACACCCTACGTGGCATGTTGCAAGGGCGAAGATACACCTTTAACTTAAAAAATAAAAAGACACCCAAACACCCCACGCACCCCACAAAACCACCCCCCACACACCCAAAAACACCCACCCAAACACACACCCAAACACACAAAAAAAACACACACCCAAAACCACACCGAAACCACACCCAAAAACACACCAAAAACCACCAAAAAACACCCCAAAAACACCCCGAAGTCATTCCGATACAATTCCGATACCATTCCGAAGAAAAACTGGCAACATTTTGAAGCCATTTCAAAGCCTTCCAAATACCACCCAAAAACCCAAAAAACACCGCCCAAATACCACCCAAATACCACCCAAACACCATCCAAATACCGCCCAAACACCACCCAAATACCGCCCCCAAAACCTTACTTCAGTTTTTCCACCCTAAGTTTCTTCACTCTCCCCATATTTACGCATCTCGGCAGGAGTCGAAGGCTAAAAATGTGCGGTGTCACACCTTTTACAGCCCCCAACGCCCTGCACCCCGGGGGGGCCACCCCCTCTTTTTTTTAGCGGAATATGCACTACCTCTGTTATCCACCGCCTGTAACTCGTAACACAAAAGCTTGTTGCGGGAATCGCTCGCAACCGATGTAAAGGGTATCGAAGGCATCGCTACCATCCGTACGACTCTCAAGTTTGTCCTCCTCGGTCTCTGCCAACTTCTCGCCTCGCTTATCCTTCTTACCATTATACACGCCTGCGGTTTGAACCGACACCAATAGGTCTTGGTTCTGCGCCTCGTTAAAGTAGGGCACCAACCGGGCTTGACCTGCAAAGCCTCGGTTAATGAGTGTGTACTTCTCCATGTGGCGCATGGGGGCACCTATATACACAGGGCGCACACGCCATCCGTGCTTTTGCAACTCATGCGTAATCACCCACTGAAAGTCTTGATCGTTCACCGCATAGTTCGACCCTAGAGCCGTTGAATCGTAATAAAAAATCACTTCGTGAAGTGGGAAGGGTGCGTAATATTGGCAAAAGTCTGCCACGAGTTCGGGCAACTTGCGGTCGTACTTCACGTAGAAGCTCTTCACTACATTGAGCCTTCGTCGGTCCTCGTCTACCTGTCCGCACACAAGCCAGTTGATGTTGGCATTAAAGTCGAAGGCTATGATGAGGGGGTTAGTGGCCATAAGGTCGGAGTCGAGCCTGCAGGTGTTGGCAGCTGTGCCTATGGCTTTAAAGTCGTAGCCTAAGGCATCGAGTTTGCTATGGTCGGTGGCTGTATACTTGTTGCGCGGTTGCATCGACGAGTAGAAGCCATCCTTCAGTATGCTCACCGACTGACACAGAATGCTGGTGCGAAACACCATTGGGGGCAAGTCACGACGCATTTGTTTGATCCATGCCTCGCCAAGCACCTCGATGTTGGTGAGCGAGGAGTAGCGCCTAAATAATGTGGCATGCTTACGCAAGGTGCTGAGCACACGTTGCACCTCGGCAAGTTTGCGAGGCAAGTAGGGGGTGGTGTCGCCTTGCGCAATGCGCCAACTCACCGAGAGTTCTTCGGCTGTTAGGGCTTCGATGGTGCTAATGAGTTCAGGGTCGAGGTCTTTTTCGTAGCGCATAAACCACGATCCTGTTTTGGTCACAGGCATATCGCTTGTAACGAGCATGCCGTGGTGAAAGGGCAAATCGCCAAACTCGCGCTGCTGTCCGCGGTTAGCAGGGAAGGTTTCGTCTTTAAGGCGCTCAAAGTTTACAAACTTGGCTTCGTCTATGTCGATGTAGTCGAAACTCTTTGAGTTACTTGTGCCCACGCGGTCTTGACTGATTATCTGACCAATGGCTCCCGTGTAGAACGAGATGACGTTTTCCCAATTATCGGGCACCACAATGGGATCGGGCCAACCAAGGGCTCGCGGTGGACGGTGACCAATGTCCCAATGCACACCCCGATGGTAGCCCCAATCCTCCCAATGTTGGAACATCGATGGTAAGGTGTTGGTTTTGGCACGTATGGCGGTAGGGGTGACAAAGGCAGTTGTGCTGCGTGGCATCTGCTGAAAGTTGCGCAGATTTATCCAAGCATGCAACACGCTCTTGCCTGTACCTCGACCTGCCACTATCACGTTGGTGTGCGCGTCGATGGCACACACCTCGCGCTGCATGCGGTTAAAAAATACTTCCATAAATATGTTTATTTTGTTTGTTCATTTTTTACCGACCTTATGGCAGTGTTTTTTACCTAAAATTATGCCATAGGTCTCATACGATCTGCGCATGCGGTAAAACTTTTGGCGCACGCCTTCGCGATAGTCTATGTCTATGCCCTGACTCTGGCACCAGTCGTCGATGGCTCGGTTCAGTCCATCGGCATGTATCTTGGGCGCAATATCGCTCCATAGGTGGATGCGGAACAGGCTAACTAAGGCTGCACACATCTTGGCGTTGGCACGTCGCGATAGGTGGTGGTAGTATTCGGGACGGCGATGCGCACTGTCGGGAATGACCACCCTAACGCATTTAAGTGAGTTTTTATCTTCGTTTGCAATAGTTGACGCACGAGGCACACGCTGCACCAAACGCAGCAACAAGTGGTTTTCGTAGCTTTGAGCAGGAAACCGAACAGGCTCGCCAAATGCGTGGGTAAGCCATTGGCGCAGATAAGGTTCAAGACGTAATAGCACGGTAATGTCTTTCATCAATAAAAAAGATTTTAGCTGAATAAGTAAAAGGATGTATACGCACACAAATTTACAAAAAAAACTTCAAATACAATAAACACAAACACATTTGCAATAATCCTTACCCGAAACCATAGCGAGCAAACGCACAGCATGCACTATGCCTAAAATCACATCATGCTGCGCTCGTCATTCAGGGTTTATAGGGGTAAACAGCCCTACTCACCCAAACAGCATCTTTCGCGCACACGCGTAGTTTTTTTCGTTATCGCACTGACTACAACACTACATGCTTGATTTTCAACGACTTACATCACTACAACCCCACTACATTGTAGTGAAAGCAACTCTCGTTGTAGTCAGTTGTAGTCAAATGTAGTGAGTTTTTCGCCCTCCTCCGCCTTTCATAACTCCTTAATAATCAATTATTTATAACATTGTAGTAAAATGTAGTGAATGTAGTCAAGAAATAAGGGGTCGTGAGAGAAAGTTGCACAGAATTGAGGCTTTTCTTTTTTTTTTATGAAAAAAACACCCCTCCTAATTACTTGTTGGGGTACAAAAAAGCCCCCAACTCGTGGGGGCTCTCAAGCACAGTGTCAGATGCTTTTATGGGTTTCGCTAAGACACTTAATGGTTATGATGGGGCAAAGATAACGAACATTTTAATAGCATGCAACAAATACGTACCCCCAAAAAGCCCCGTGCTATCCTCACGGACCGCACAGGGCACACTTAAACAATTAATCCTAATCAAATCAATCAACTCATCTTTTCAGCCAGTTTCTTTACCAACTTTGCAAACTCTATGCGCATGGTTTTGCCGTCGTATTGTCTGAGCCGTTCAAACTCTTGGGGAAACTCCATGTGTACAACTTTGTGTAGTTCTTCGAAGGCATCTAACAAGCTTAAGCAAAATTCGGGATTTTTCAACGCTGCAGCTACCAGCCAATTTGTGACAGATCCGCGTTTTAGGTTCCATGCCATTGAGCTAAAATGGCTGCTCAAGTCTGTGTCAGTTTTTGTGCTGTCGTCTTCGATGAATACCAACACGCGACGTCGCTCGAGGTCTTTGTTCACATAGTTTTCTAAACTTTGAACTATTTCTCCAATTTCGCCTTTAAAGTCGTTGGGAGTTGCTGTGCGAAGCTCGCATTTTTTAATGTCTATTACCATAATCTTTTTTGTTTGTGGGGTTTATAATGTTTCTTTGTTGAGTTCGTCCATGAGGTTTTGAGCACGCGAATAGCCCACCCAATCAGAGTCGTCATCAAACTCTTTGATGGTTACCCAAAACCACATCACGCGCATTTGCACTGCATAGACGTTGATTCGTGGGGCTACATCCATGTATTGTGTGTTCAGCCAAATGTCTACATCCTCGCGCTGATACTTCTTTATTCTGTACTTTCTTTTCATTTGATCACAGCTACACAATTCGCCATCAATGCTGCGTGCTTGTAACACGACGATCGAGGGAAAATTAACATGACGTAACCTCTCGGAACCTCTACGCTCAAACCTGTGCCATACACATAGCAGTTGTTCTCAATGTCCATTTGTCGAGAGTTCGCCACCAAGTCAAAGCCTGCATCACCTGGGTGCATGCGTCGAGGCAGGGAGGCATAACGACCTCGACACACTGCTTTAATTGTTACTTGTTTTTGTTTCATTGTGGGGTGTATCTTTTTGAAATTATAAATTGTGTCATATTATTTGTTTTTAGTTATCGTAAAACCTCTTCTTTCTAATTCTTTAACAAGGTAAGAATCATCAAGTTCGCTGATAAATCTCTGTTGTGAATCTTCAGTGCATTCATAAAATATATTTTTAATCACTGTTGATTGTTTGGATTCTGAAACATACCTAAGGATTTCAGTATCTTCAATCATTGCTTCAATTTCTACTTCCATGTCTTTTTGTTTTTTATTAGGGTTTTGTTCTAAATAAAACTTGGATTTTTGGCTCTCAATTCCTTGTGAATCTTTGCCATGTATTTATTGTTTAACCAGTTGAGCATTCTGCCAAGCGAAGTATGATGGTTAACTACAGCACATGCTTTTGTTTCACGCATCAGTATACTGCCATAATTCTTGGGGCGTGGTGTGCCATGATCCCATAGCTTGGTTTCTATCTCAAATTTGCGCTTGAGGATCTTTCGCGCTTGTCTTAGCTTCATGTCAAAAACTTTTTTAGGGGTTAAAAATTGGGGCGTAGGTGTAGAACTGCGTTAGGGTTGTCAGTAAAGCCTTGGCACGGATAACCCGCACCGCCCGAATAGTTACAGTTGCAAAGCCCCTCTTGACCGCGTCGGCACTTGGCACAAGGCCTTGGCAACTCTTTTTCCTTTTCGTTCTTTTTCATAATCCATTATTGTTGGTTAGTCAGTAAATCCACCACTTAGTTGGTCTTCGAGTTCTATGCCATACCTTTCCACTATCTTGTCATAGTTAAAACACATAGCTTGCAACACCTGTTCTTTGTCGCGCGTATGGCCATCGCCCGTAACCACCACCTGCTTAATGCCGTGAATAATCTGTTTAAAACGTACGCTTCTCACATAACCCAAAAAGTAGTCCGAGTTCTCGAGGTATATCTTCAGCGAATCCTCAGGCAATGCCGAATCGCCCGTTTGCAAAGCTGCACGCTTGTAGAGGCTAAACAATCGGCTCTTGTTCACGTAGATCACGCGCCTTGGAGTGCCAAAGTCAAAGTCTTGCTTCGTGGTGCGCAGCGTTTGCAAGGTGGCTATCTTATAGTCGGCAGTGGCAAACACCTCGCCCGTGTTCTTCAAGTAAGCCACAGCCGTCCAGAACACAGCGAGCTCGTTGCCCGTGTTCAATATGTCGTTCTGCGTCTTAATGCCATCCACGCACAAGCGCAACACCTCTGCATAGTGAAACGGAAAGTCCAACTTTGCCTCAAGCACCTTAAACGCTGCAGCCACCTTACACCAATTCTCCACAATACGAGTGTCCAAACGTGCATAATCCGTCATACGGTTCACCTCGTCGCGCACCAAGGCATAGTTCTCGGCAAAGTTGGCTGCAAAGTGCTTGCGGTGCTTCAACACCTCAATGGTCAAAAACGACAAACCAAACTTTTGCACCTCGCGTAGCGCTGCAAAGCGTCGGCACTCTTCGGTGGTAAACTCCGATCGAGGAAACGACAAGAACAAACAACGCGAAAACAATGCTGGGTCAGCAGTCGGCATTTCCTGTCCCGAAACTATCACACCGCTCTTCACACTCGTCATAATGCGAGCGTCAAACGCTGCACCCGACATCTTCACACGTCCCACACCGTCATACAGTCCCTTCAAAAACTCAATCTTGTCAGGGCGAATGTCGTTTTTATACTCGTCGAGATGCACAAGAGCATTCGAGGCAAAAGCCACGTCGTCGTTCAGTGCCGTAGCCGTAGAGTTGCGCAAGTTGGGCGCCTTATTGTCGCTCACAAAAAACGCCATCAGCGCAGCACCCAGTTCAGTCTTTCCCGAACCCTTAGGACCAAACAAATTCAGCAGCGGGAAGGAGCGTGTGCTATCCGTCACCACATCCCTAAACAAGGCAGCCAACCAATAACACAACCCCACTATACCATTGTTGCCATACACCATTACAAAGTCCTCCATATACCCCCTAAATGGCACATTCTGCAAGGTTTGATGGATAAACTTGCGCTCACGCTCAAACTTCTTTCGGTCTTCCTTATAAAGTTTCGAGGCTGCGGGTATATACCAATTATCACCATTCTGTAATTTGCACACCCCGAATTCGTCAGCCTTTCTAAATGTTCCATCCATCCACACACCATTGCCAAAGGCATAAAAGCCTGCTTGGTTCCACCCTAACTGCTTAATGAGTCGCGAAGTTTCGGTGTTCTCATAGAGGTAGGTCTTTAGCTTCATCAGTTCGCGGTCGCCTGCCATCCACATATAATTGCCTATGCTCTCAATGCGTTGCCTAAACTTGCTTAAACTCACCAAGTCTTCAATCGACATTTCTACCACATCTTCAGCACCCTTATTATTTTTGATATAAAAGATGCGCTTAGGCTGATCAGCATCCTTAATGTGAAACACAGGGCGCATCGTAAAGTTGCTCCACTGAATTTCCGAGCCCTTCTCCGTCTGACCCCAATAACCGCCCGCCTCCTTATAGAAGCCATACTCCCTAAGGTCAATCTCGCCATTCTTGCGCTTATCCGTCTTCTCGCGGTCCCATCGCACCTTCTGTATCAGTCCACGCCAAAACTCCTTACCTCTGCGTATCTTGTTAAGGCCGTCAATCAACATCTCCAGTAGCGTGTCATCAACCACATACGATGCCAACGTAGCCACTTGCTTTAGCGCTGCACTCAGTCGGTCGCTCGGAGCATCCTTGTCTATAATCTTTTGCGCAGCCCACGTCACAAAGTCCTCCTCCTTTAGCTCATTCAGCCTTGCGCTAGTCGTAAAAAAGTCGCCAGGGTCCTGCTTCAAGTTACCCTCCTTGCAAGGCAACTCTCTCACTGTGACGTTCAACCCCTGCTTCATGGCCAACTCACCATTGCGCAGCACATAGCCAATACCCGTGCCGTAACGCTTTCCCATGGGCACAGGGTCAGCATCATTAATAAAACACACGTTCGTAGCAGCCTTTTTCACTAACTCAAACTGCTTCTCCGTCCAGTTACCGCCCAACGTAGCCACCACGTTATCGATACCCACCGAGTGCATCTTCATCGCATCAGGTGCACCCTCAACCAGGTACATGCGCTCCTCCTTGCGAGCCTGCGCAAAGGCCACATTCATGCCAAACACCGTGTCGCCTTTATGATACACCTCACTCTCTTGAGAGTTCACATACTTAGCAGCGTCCACATTGTCCACAAGGTTACGAGCCGTAAATCCTATCACTTCGCCACGTCGGTCCGTAATCGGAATCACCAACCTACCACGCAAAAAGTCATACACCCGTCCATTCTCCTCCTTGCGCTTCAGCAGCCCAAGTTCTATCAATAACTCTTGGCTCTCGCCCGTCTTGCGTGCCCACTCAGTCAGCGTGTTCCATTTGTTAGGGGCATAACCCATTTTTGCCTCCTCCACATACTTCTTGCCAAACCGTTGGTGCGCATAATTCAGCGCAGTCACCGCGTCAGCATTACTGCCATCGTGCAGCAGCGAGCCATAAAACTCCGCCACCTTCTTGTTCAGTCGCATCATGGCTTCGCGCTTCAGCCGTTGTTGCTCCGTGTTAGCATCCTCGGTGGCTTCGTTCTCCACCTCAATGTGCACACGTTCAGCAAGCCTCTTCACAGCCTCTACAAACGTCAGCCCCTCGCGCTTCATCACATAACTTATCACGTTGCCTCCTTCTTGGCAACCACCAAAGCAGTACCACAACTGTCTACTTGGCGACACATAAAAACTCGGAGTCTTCTCCTGATGAAACGGACAGCAAGCCACCAAGTCCTTACCCCGCTTCGTTAGCGCCACACCGCTCTCTCGCACCACGTCCTCAAGGATCGTGCGGTCCAGCACCAGGTCAATCGTTTTTTTACTAATCATTTTCTTTATCGTTTTTTTTATGGATGCAATATCAGCGTGGCCCATACGCACACATGCAAGCAGCCATGCCCACTTGTTTTTCTTATTTTAGCGGTGAGGTGGGGAGTCGAACCCCACTAATGTTCCGATTTTACAGCTGCCTATCCCATTAACAGCCTATCCCACCAAGGTGGTGCCCACGGGCTTCACAGCAGGCAAGCACCCAATTTCTGAACCAATGAAAAAAGTGTAAAAATCTTCACACCATAAAAAAAACAATGTGCCGAGTCGCGGACTCGAACCGCAATTTGCAAGCGTCATCACAAACGCACACCACCACCGCCGTGCCACTACTCCTTTTAATAAACATGTTAATATTCACTGTTTCGTGCAGCCCGCCATACAAGCAATAAAACCTCAGGCGCAAGCCACACAATTTGGCACAACACATGCAGCAGCCACCACGTTGCTCTGCTCACACAACCCTGCTCGGCATTACCGTTCCATTAGTTACCACGCACACCATCACGCCCAGCCACATACGCCTCCACCAACTCGTGATCGCTCCAGTCAGGATGAGCATCCACCATCGCACCATAGCTACCGTTATTCTTCATCTCGGTTAACACATGGTCCTCATAGTCCATCTGCCCAGCCTTCGCAAAGCCCACACACATCACCACACCACAAACCAACCATCTCACAACATTCCAAACTTTCTTCAACATACCAATCTCCTTTCTCTTTCTTTAGTAATCCAAAACAATCGTTTCCTCAAAAATATACCGAGTGTCCACCATAGCTAAATTCAGGTTCATCTTCTCGCCCATATCAGCCATCAACACACAATAGTCATTCTTGTCAGTCTTCACTACCGTAATCCCAAAATGCTTAATCATAGCGTCCACAAAAGCCTGTTGCTTCTCAGCCTTAAAGTTTGTTCTAAACATCAACACCGTAGCATTGCCATTCATATTAAACAAAACACGCATATTTACGCGGAATCTATCCAAACTGTCTGCAATAATCACGCACGTTTTCATATATTCAATCTTTTTTTTCGTTGTTAATAATCTTATAGCTCACATATAGCACCCAGGCACATCGCCACGCATAGCAGCCACCACATGCACCACCGTGCACAAACCCTATACCACTCGATGTCTTCACACCCCACACCCCCGCGCAGTCCTTTTAGGGGATATGTTGTCATAGTGTCACCGTAACGCGTTGGCACGTCACCTCCCAAGCACCATTATTTTTTCAGTTGTTGTCTTCTACTTCTTACGTGCCTAACGAACTCTATCTATAAAAGTCGTCCCACACGCGCAGAATCTCACTACCCAAGATAAAACGCCTACAACCAACCTTCCTATACTCACACTTAATCCAGCCCTTGTTAATCCAATCATACATCGCTCTGTGCGATATACCTAAAGCCTTGCGAGCATCGGTCACAGTGTAACGCCCATCGGGCTCCACCTTTGGTCTCACATCAGTCATCTTCATGTCCTCCTTTCTTTTCTTTCATAATCTGTTCGTCACTCACAGCAGCAGTGGGGCAGGGAAAATCCGCAGGTCGCGCACGTCGTTCCACAACCACACGCTTCCTCGGCATACCCTTAGCGTCAATCACCTCGGTAACCTTCACCAACCACTGTTCCCATCCACATTCAGCATTCAACCGCATCTTAGCCATATACATAGCCTGTGGACTTCCTACCATCACCAGGGGCAACGAAATCTGTGTTCCAACCCCCATCGCACGCATCGTCCGCGTTGGACTCCACGTCTTCACAATCCTATTTTTTTTATCCATTTTACTTGTAAACATAACCTTTATTCTA
>OQVN01000222.1_pt1 | contig 22633 bp, 20 predicted proteins | sample 1691621 | NCBI WGS metagenome assembly OQVN01 (sample SAMN03418278, study PRJEB22391) | human gut metagenome | biome: human-gut; feature: organic feature; material: feces | host: Homo sapiens | place: Tanzania | collected 2013-01 | reverse complement strand
GTATCATCAATATAGATTTTCGCCTTGCTCATCAAATCGCACGCGCCCCACAGCGCATCCCAGTCCTTGTCGCCCATCTCGCCTACGCGCAGACGCTGGCTGTCAATGCCTGCCTCGGCGCACAGCATACGGTTAACCAGCTGCTCCTTGCTCATTTCCAAGCTGAAGAAGGCCACGCTGCGCGGCTCGCCGCCAATCTTTTTATGCGCACGCAAAGCAACGTTCTGCACAATGTTCAGCGCCAGCGCCGTTTTACCCATAGACGGACGCGCCGCCAGAATGATGAAGTCCGACGGATGCAGGCCGCTCGTCAGCTTGTCGAGGTCGGCAAAGCCTGACGGCAGGCCGGTCAGGCCGCCCTTATTATTGATAAGCTTTTCGATATTCTGCACGCTCTCCATGAGCACATCATTAATCGGCGTAAAATCAGCCTTTTTCTTGCGGTTGGAAATCTCCAGAATGCGGCTCTCCGCAGTGTCGAGCAGCGTGCCGACATCCTCGTTCGCCTCATAGCCCATCGCCGCAATTTCGGTAGAAACGCGCACCAGCTGACGCAGCACCGACTTTTCGGCGACGATGTCCGCATGATACTTCACGTTCGCCGCCGTCAGCACCACGTTCGCCAGACTCGTGATATAGGCCAGACCGCCGATATCCTCCAGCTTGTTGTCACGCTTGAGGATTTCCGTCACCGTAACCATGTCGACAGCCTCATTTTTATTGTACAGCTCCAGCATCGCGTTAAAGATAACGCGATGCGCCTCACGATAAAAATCACTGCTGGTCAGAATCTCGCTGGCCTTGGCGATAGCCTCCTTATCAATGAGCATCGCGCCCAGCACGGCCTGCTCGGCTTCTATATTTTGTGGGGGTACTCTTTCTTCAATCATGACTTCACAACCTCTTTCTTCTCCAGCAACCAATCCAACGTGTTCAGCTTACGCACGCCAGCATAATCATAATTAGCAAAAACACTGTCCAAGGTCAGCAAGTACTTAGGATAATTATCATTTATCGCTTTGAATGGCGTTAATTCTCTTCTCAAGGTGCTTTCCTCCAGCGTAGTTGCTGAAACCTGATAATATTCGACCTCGCCAGCTTTAATAGCTACAAAATCTACTTCACCATTATCAATATCACCAACATAAACCTCATAGCCACGCCGCTTCAATTCCAGATACACGATATTCTCCAGCACATGCCCTATATCACTAGCTTGATTACGCACGAGCAAATTGCGCATGCCTATATCAACCACATAATACTTGCCTAAGGTAGTCAGCAGCTCTCGGCCTTTGATATTATAACGCGGAGCATGATACAGCATTAAGGCATCTGTCAGCCCCATAAGATATTTATCAACTGTTTTAGCATCAATGCCTTTGCCAGCGGATTTCAATGTATTTGCTATTTTATTCACGGATATTTTATTACCAATGCTGTAAACAAGAAATTTTGCAACATTATCCAGCGCCGTAACATCAGCAATGCTCAATCTTTTTACGATATCATTGAGGATAATCGTATTATAAACATCCTGCAGATAGTTATGCGCATCCTCATTAAAGCTATTATAACGGGTTATGAAGGGAAACGAACCAAATTCCAAATATAAATTAAACTGCTCCTCTTTACTGAGCTTAGCATACTCCTCATTCAAACCACCTACGAATTCCTTAAAGGATAGCGGCAGCATTTTCAGCTCTACATAACGCCCTGAAAGTATCGTTGCCAGCTCGCCTGACATAAAATACGCATTTGAACCAGTAAGATAAACATCACAGTTCTCCTTAATAAACAGGCTGTCTACAACCTTCTGGTACTCTGCGCAATGCTGCACCTCATCCAGAAAAATATAATTCATTTTCTCCGGCTGTAAGCGCTCCAAAATATATTTGTACAATATGCGATAATCCTTTAATTCTTCATACTCAATCGCTTCAAAATTTACACTGATAATCTGCTTCTGCTCTACGCCAGCCGCCAATAATTCTTTTTTAAACAGCGTAAACAAAGTAGATTTTCCACAGCGACGCACACCGGAAACCACTTTGATAATCTGTTTATCACGCCAGCGTGTCAGCCAGCGCAGATATTCATCTCTTTTGATTAACTGCATATTGCTTCCTCCTTCTCTTGTATTATATTACAGAGGGCATGCATTTTCAAGTTTTTCTGGAATCCATTCCATACTTTTCCCTAATTCTTCTTTTTTCTGGAATGTATTCCATACTTTTATCTAATCCTCCTATTTTCTGGAATCCATTCCAGAAAAAACAAGGCGTAACGGCTTGCTCCGTTACGCCCTGCTGCGTTATAACGCTCTAAATTTTTTACTCAGCCTCAACCATTACCTTGAAGGTTGCAGTTACATCGGTGTGCAGCTTAGCTACAGCGGTGTATTCGCCCAAGCCCTTCACAGCAGATTTCAGCTCAATCTTGCGGCGGTCGATATCCAGGCCGGTTTGCTTAATCAAAGCCTCAGCAACGTCCTTAGAGGTTACGGAGCCGAACATTTTGCCGTTCTCGCCCACGCGCACCTTCAGCACAACAACAACCTTTTCTACCTGTGCGCCCAGCACAACAGCCTCGTCCTTAGCCTGAGCAGCACGATGCTTAGCGGTTGCCTGGTCTTTTTTAGCCTGGTTCAGGTTAGCGGTGGTAGCTTCCTTTGCCATTTTGCGCGGCAGCAGGAAGTTGCGGCCATAGCCCTCTGCAGTTTCTACGATATCGCCTTTTTTGCCTAAATTTTTAACATCTTGCAACAGAATTACTTTCATTTGTTTTGCACTCCTCTAATTGTTTTTCGGTCAGCGCAATCAGCTGCGCCTCTACATCCCTGGCACGCTTGCCTGCCAGCTGCACGCCAGCCACCGTCTGATGACCGCCGCCGCCCAGCTCTTCCATAATAACCTGCACATTGACGCTGCCGTCACTGCGGGCGCTGATGCCAAGGGAACCGTCTTTATATTCTACTATTGCCATGCCGACAGCAACGCCATCAATGGTAATCAGCGTATCTGCTGTCTGCGCGGCAAGCACGGAAGACATAGTTGTGTTTGGTGCATTGTACATCACAGCAATGGACAAGCCCGCCACAGGCATCTTTGCCCCGGCGATAAGCTTAGCACGCTGCTGCACAAGCTGCATATCATCCTTAAACAGCTGACGCACCAGATTCGGATTGGCACCGCTGCGTCTGAGCAGTGCCGCCGCCTCGAAGGTACGCTCGCCTGTCTGCACATTAAAATATTTTGTATCCAGCACGATGCCTGCGTACAGCGCAGTCGCCTCAGCCGGAGTAATATCAAGTCGGTCATCAAAATAGCCGATAAGCTCCGTCACCAGCTCGCTCGTCGAGGAGCTGGACGGCTCCAGGTAGAGCAGCACCGTGTCACCGATAATATCCTCAGCACGACGATGGTGGTCGACGATGATGCGGTTATGCACGGCCTCCAGCAGCTTCTTGCTGGCGGAAAGCACAGCGCGATGATGGTCGACAATAACCAGAAGGCTCTTGTTCGTGACATTCGCCAGCGCCTCCTGCTCGCTCACCACGATATCCAGATACTTCGTCTCATTATCGGAAAGAATAATATTCTCGTTATCCAGTACCTCAGCGATGCGCCTATAATAAGCATTATGCTCGCTCTGCACGATATAGGTCGTCTTGCCCAGCGACAGGCTCAGCTTCGCCATGCCGATGGTCGCACCGATAGCGTCATAGTCCTCATTCATATGTCCCATGACAAAAATCTTATCTGCCTGCTGCATCTGCTCATGAATCGTCTGCGCAACGATACGTGCGCGTACACGCGTACTCTTGGCGCCTACGCTGCTCGTGCCGCCGAAGAACTGCGTGTTCTTATCCTTAAGCACAACAGCCTGGTCGCCGCCGCGTCCCAAGGCCAGATAAAGGCTCTTGTTCGCGTTGCCGATAAGCTCCTCCAGCGTTACGCCATCGCAGGCCACGCCGATGCTCACCGTTGGCGGAATCTTGTTGCCGCTGCGGATTTCGCGCACACGGTCAAGAATCATGAACTTGTCGTCCATCATATTCAGCACTGCCGACTGCGAAAAGCCCAAAAGGCTGCTCTCCTTATTCATGCGGCAGATAAAGCCCTGATGCGAGGCTGCCCACTTCGTCAGCAGCTCGTTGATTTCGCCGTTCAGATTGGCAATATTCGTCTCGCTCAGGCCGCGCATAACCTCTTCGTAGTTGTCGAAGCGCACATAGGCCAGACACAAACGGTCATTATAATATTTCTGGCGCAGCAGCTCATAGTCCGTGACATCCGTCAGATACAGCATCAGGCCGCTAGCCGTATCCGCCCTTTTGCTATGGCGCTCCTGCGTCTGCACGCTGTAATACTTCATATTGTAATAACGGTCTTCTATCTGCAGCGTCTGCTCGCCGTCATGCACGCTGAGCAGCTCAAAGGCATTTGCAGGCAACGGCAGAATCTCCTCCGGCTTCAGGCCGTCGATATTCTTCTTGCCCACCCACTGCGCAAACAGCGCATTCTTCCATTGCAGCTTGCCGTCCTTGGAAAAGACAGCCATCCCCACATCCAGCTTGCGCACAGCAAAATGGTTGGTGCGTTCAATGTTACGGATAATATTATCCAGATAGCTGCTGAAGAAAATTTCCTTATTGATGATATTGCGTCGGCTGAAATAGTAAATCACACCAAAGATAAACAGCGCAGGCAGTATCAGCTTCGGCTGCAAATAGCAGACAATGACCGAAAGCAGCACGATTATCAGCAGATAGATATTGGTATCCACCTTGGAGTTTATATTTCGGTTGAATCTATTGAACATAGCTTTCACCTCACACGCAGCGGCACCTGAGTAGTCTTATCTTCTCAAACGCTGCGGCCTAATCTTTCTAAAATCAAAAACAATATCAAAGGCACCGACATAAACCATAATCTGCGAGAAAATCGGTACGGCGAAAAGCAGAATCAGGCCGATGTTTGCCCACCAGCGCGGCTTCTTATGCGTATCGACAAACCAGTACAGCAGCACGATGCCCTGCATAACCAGCACAAAGCTGCACACCGTCTGCACATTGACAGACAGCGTATACATCCACGTATCAAGCTGCTGCGTCTGATAGAAATAGGTCACAGCCAAAAGCGATGCGGCGTAAGGCCACAGCACCCAGCCCGGCACCTGCAGCATCGTGAAGGCGGGGAAGTCCTCGAAGGCTTCGCCCAGCTTCGTAAGAATCTTCTTCGCGCAGATGTAGTTGACGAAGGCCATCAGCGGTGCGCACATCAGGAAGGCGCCCGGCATGATAATGCGCATCATGCGCAGCATCTCGGCATAGCCGTCGATAATCTTCTTAATCTCGTCCTCACCCATGCCATGCTCGCGGTAATACACCGCCAGCTGCTCAAGGCTCTGGTGGAAGGACGAAAACATCATCTCAATCGGGTCAATGCCCAGCACCAAAAAGCTCAGCACGATGTTGAGCACAAGCGCGACAACAGCGCCAATGCTGCCGTACAGCATGAGCTTCATCGGCGGCAGATGGCGGCGCATGCACTCGCCAAGAATGAGGCCTAAAAGGCCGAAGATGGCGGCGAGGAAGAAGGCGTTAATCGGGCTGATAATCATCGCCACGATAATCGTTGCCACCAAGAGCGTCATCACGCTCCACTTCAAGCCGTGGCGGCAGCCGCAGATAACAATCGGCAGCGGCCAGACAAAATTTACAAAAGCGCCCAGCACGGGCACATACATACTAATCAACGCCATAACGATAGCAATAGCGGCGAGAATGCCTGCCTCTACCATGGCGGACGTTTTACGAATCACAGGGAATCCTCCTTTAAAGGTATATTTCTTCAATATATTATTTTACTACATCAAGCCTCTAAAAGCAAAGGATTTACGCAAGCAAAAGGAGCTGCCGTAAAAAATACAGCAGCTCCCTGTAATTCATTTCTGTCAGGCAAAAGCGTCTTCAGTCCTCAACCTTGCCGATATACAGCAGCGTCCGCTCCCACTCCGGCTGCAGCGCCGCCAAAAGCGCACGCACCTCCGCCGCCGTAAAGCCATCGCTGCGCAAAAGCTTTACGATAGCAGCAAAGCGTCCGCTCAAAGAGTTCAGTCCCAAATTAGCGCACACGCCCTTAAGGTTATGCGCCTTGCGCAAGGCCTCCGCCCAATCGCCTGCGGCGACCGCCTGCTCCAGCAGCGCAAAGTCCTGCGTCACCAGCAGCTTGCGCAGAAAGCGCAGGTAAAACGCCTCCTCATCCATAAAGCGCTCCTCAAGGCTTTCAGCAATATCTATATCGAGATAATTTTTTAAATCCTGTAACTGCATACCTTCACCCTCTTCTTAATGCGACAAATACTCGCCCATCTTCTGCGCCAGCAGCTTCATCTTCAGCGGCTTAATCATATAATCGTTCATCCCGGCAGCCATCGCCGCCTCCACAGCGTCCGGCTCATCGTTGCCCGTCAGCGCCAGAATCGGCACGCTCTGCGCGTCGGTGCGCTCCAGACGGCGAATCGCTTTCGCTGCCTCGCAGCCGTTCAGCTCCGGCATCTGCATATCCATGAGCACCATGCTGATACTGCCCGGCTCGGACTGCTTGAACAGCTCGACAGCAGCGCGGCCGTCGGCGGCAGGCAGAACCTCCAGCCCGTTCATCGTCAGCAGCTCGCTGATAATCTCCATATTGATATCGTTATCCTCGGCCACAAGCACCCTGCAGCCTGCAAAGTCCTTGAGCTTCGGCTGCACAGCAGTCTTCTGCTCTCCGGCGTTCTTCGCCACATTAAACGGCAGCGAAATAATCACGCAGGTGCCCTCGTCCACGCGGCTCGTGATATGAATCGTACCCTCCAGACGCTCCACAAGGCTCTTGACAATCGTCATGCCCAAGCCTGTGCCCACAACCTTCGGCACACCGAAGCGGCTGTCGCGTTCAAACGGGTTGAAGATTTTCTCGAGGAACTTCTCCGACATACCGCAGCCGGTATCCTTCACGATGAACGTATACTGCGGACGGCGACGGCCATCGCCCAGCTCCTTGCGCACAAGGAAGCTGATGCGTCCCTGCGCCTGCGTATACTTCACAGCGTTCGAAAGAATATTATTCAAAATCTGCTGCAAGCCCTGCAAATCGCCGCTCACCAGCTCGTTCTCATCAAGCAGAAGCTGCTGCTCAAAATACTTTTGCTCCAGCTCCGCCTGCGCCGCAAACACGTCGCCGATATCGCCAGCCACCTTCGCCAGCGAGAACGTTTCCTGCACATGCTCCACCTTGGCGTTGTCAAGGCGTGCCATATCCAGAATATCGTTAATCAAGGTCAGCAGCTGCTCGCCGGAGGAACGGATTTTCTTGATATAATCGCGCACCATGCCGCAGTCATCCTTGTGCAGCTCTGCCAGCTCAGCCATGCCGATAATGCCGTTCAGCGGTGCACGCATATCATGCGACATCGCAGAGAAGAACATGTTGCGTGACTTCACGTTCTCGCGTGCCACACGCAGCGCATGCTCCGTCACCTGCATATGCTCCAGCTCCTTCTGCTTTTCCTCATCAACCTCGCGGTAGAAGAAAATCGCCTCGTCCGGCTTCAGCAGCTCGTCGCGCATCAGGCGCACGTTAACCCATTTATAGCCCTTGCCCAAGCGCTGGCGGAACTCGCCGCCGAAGTCGTTGATATTGCGCTCCACCAGTTCCTTGATATTCGTGCGGGAAAAGGTCTCGGCGAACTCCTCTGCCGCCTCCGGCTCTACATAGCCCACAAGCTGCTGCAAAAGCTCATCATAATCACCCTCGGCACCCGGGTCGAAGCCGATATTCTCGGCCTTCACCATATAATACCTGTTGGTCACATAGTTCACGCGGAAAACAGCGAGGAAGGAGCGGCTCATGACACGCGTAACCTCGACAAACTCCTCCACCTGCTTGTTCAGCGAGCGCTCGCGCAGCGCCAGACCGCCGACCAGCAGCAGGAATATCGCCAGCGTCAGCGCGAACCAGTACATCAGGCTCTTATAATCCCCCAAAAGGTCAGCATAGGGTATCGTCACAATAGAAATCCAGCCAGTATTCGACACCGTATAATAAACGCAGCGCTTCTCGCCAGCATAATCGGTGATATACTGCACCTTATCCGAATCGCCGCGGCGGATTTCCTCAAAAAGCTTATCTACATAAGGCTGCTGCGCCTCAATCGTCATATCGCGGTCATTAATCGTGAACATGATATTGCCGTTCGGGTCGCAGAGATAATAATAGCTGTGCTGCGGCAGCTGGTTATCCACCAGCAGCACGTTGAGCCGCTCAGGATAAACATTCATCGCCAGCACATCATCAGCACCAAAGCGCACCGCCATCGTCAGCACGCGCTCATTGCTCTTGCCATATTGATAAAGATTCGTATAGGTAACCTCATTATTGCTCTGCAGCGCCGCCTGATACCAGCGCAGGCTGTGCACATCCACCTTCTGCTCGCTGCTGCGTCCGCCCACAAGGCGGCCATTGATAACAGCGCACATATCAAAGCGTGCCACTTCGGCATTACGCTGCATATATTCCGTAAAATGACGCAGCGCTGACTCCAGCTCCGCATCGCTCATATCCGGCTTCATCTGCTGCATCTTCGCCATGCTCTGGGCAGCACTACGCAGCAGCATCTCCTGCCCCTTGAGGCGGGCAGTCTCCTTCACCGCAAAATGCGCAGCCAGCTCACGGCCCATAATATGCGAATTTTCTAGTATTTTATCACGGACTACGTACAGGCTTATCATTGCTACTAATAAGAAGAAGGCAAAGACCATCATGCTGAACAGCGAGACCTTAAACTTCTTCTGAAAAATCTTTAAGTCCATCCTACCCTCCACCATTCGTCCATATAAAGACAACTGTATCTTCTAAAAAGCCTCACTCATTATTATAGCTCACAGTGAAAATCTATACAAGTTAAAATTAAGATAAAATTCTTAACTAAAGTTAAATTAAAAAGACTGCCACAGTCTTCACTAAAGAAAGAGTGCAGCAGCCCTTGTATATTTTTACTGATTACGCCAGCTCCGCCCGCGCATCAATAGCAGCGGCCTCCGCGTCTGTCATATATTCAGGCTTAATATCGCGGCCCATATGATTGAGCATCTTGCGGTCACTGCGAATCGTCGCGCAGGCCACAGTCGTCAGCATATTGCCGGTAATCGTCGCTGAAGCGCCAGCCTTGAAGGCACTCTCGCCATCGTTCGTGAGCAGCGCACGGCCGGCGCCCAGACGGATATTCGCCAGCGGATTGATATAGCGGAAGAAAGCCACGGTGCGCAGGATATCGTCCTCGCTCAGGCGCGGCAGATGTGCAAGCGGTGTGCCCGGAATCGGCATCAGTGCATTCAGAGGAATGGAGTCAATGCCCAGCTCTGCCAGGCTGATGGCCATATCCAGACGGTCCTCCCAGGTTTCGCCCATACCGATAATACCGCCGGAGCAGGCGCACATGCCCTCCTCCTTCACCATCTTCAGCGTGTTGATTTTCATAGCATAGGTATGCGTCGTGCAGATATTGGGGAAATTGCGCTCCGAGGTTTCGATGTTATGATGATAGCTCGTCACGCCAGCCTCATGCAGACGGTGCAGCTGCTCGCGGGACAAGAAGCCCATAGAAGCGCACAGGTCGATTTTCAGCTCGCGGTGCATCGTCTCATAAGCGTGAATTGCCTTATCGAATTCCTCGCCCGTCAGTGCCTTGCCAGCCGTAACAATAGAAAAGCGGTGTACGCCCTCCTGCTGGTTCAGACGCGCCAGGTCCACAATCTCCTTCTCCGGCAGAAAGCTGTACACCTCGCAGTCCGTATGATTATGCGCAGATTGGGCGCAAAACTTGCAGTTCTCAGGACAGCGGCCGCTGCGGCCATTGATAATCGAACACAAATCGACGCGCGCACCGCAAAAATGCTCGCGAATCTTGTCTGCACCCTCGCAGAGCGCCTGCAAATCGCAGGTCAAAAACGCCTTAAGGTCATCCTCACGCGTCAATCTTCTACCGTCAATAATCTCCTGTGCTAATTTCATCGGGTCCATCATACTTCTCCTCCTGTAATAAATACCTATCTACTAAGTATGTTTATGCTCCAAAAAAGAGGGTTAACGTCAACCTGCTCTGTGTTTACGTTAACCAGTTGTTAACCATGATTATAGCACAGGATAACAAAGAGTGCAAGAGGGGAAGGAGAGTTTATTACTAAACTAGCCTTTCCTTGGGGAGAGGTAACGAGCAGTGCGAGACGGAAAAACTTTTCTACGCGCAAAAAGGCTGCAGCCCCTGCCCTCAGGCATAAGACTGCAGCCCTGCAATTTTTACTTACCTTCTTGCGCCCCACTGCCAGATGCGGTACTCCAGCCACGCGCAGAACACGCCGCTAAAATCCAGCAGCACATCCTTGACCATGCTGCCGCGTCCCGGCGAAAAGCTCTGGATGTATTCATCCACCACCGCCGCCAAGAGTCCCAAAAACAGGATATAGCCGGTCGCCGTAAAGTTCTTCACGCCAAACGCGCTGAAGCTGCGGCACAGCAAAAGCCCCAGCAGCGCAAACTCCAGAAAGTGCGCCAGCTTGCGGATATGATGCTCCGTATTGCCCACGAGATGCACATCAAGATGGCTTGCCAGCAGCTGTGCCAGCGCCGTCGCCCAGCCGCTGAGCTGTGCAGACTGACGCAGCGGCAGCGAAGAATTGTAATAAATCGCTGCCAGCAGCAGGCACGCAAGAAAAAACCATAAATATTTCATAAATATCTACCACGCAATAGCTGATATTATGCAAGCATTTTACAGATGACGCGTCAGGCACTCCATGAGCATCATGTTGCTGACTACGCCGATACCGCCGGGAACAGGCGTAAAGGCGCTGGCCTTGGCTTCTACTGCCGGGTCAACGTCGCCCACGAGCTTGCCGTCCACAGCATTGATGCCCACGTCAACAATGACCACGCCCTCCTTGACCATCTCCGGCTTAACGAAGCAGGGCTTTCCCAGCGCCGCCACGATGATATCTGCCTCCTGTAAAAGCTCCGGCAGATTCTTGGTGCGCGAATGGCAGATCGTCGGGGTAGCGTTCTTTTGCAGCAGCAGTACGCTGACAGGCTTGCCGACAACGTTGCTGCGGCCAATAACTGCTACTCGCTTGCCCTCCAGCTCAATGCCGTAATGCTCCAGCGTCGCCATGCAGGCCCGCGGAGTGCAGGCAGCAAAGCGGCTGCGGCCCATGAAGACATCACCGATGTTCTGCGGATTCAGGCAGTCCACATCCTTATTAGGGGAGATGGCTGCACCCACATTGTCACCGTTGATGTGCTTAGGCATCGGCATCATCGGCATAATGCCGCTGACATAACGATTACGGTTCAGTTTTTTGATAGTGCTGATGACCTCAGCCTCCGGCGTTTCGGCAGGCATAAGAATAACCTTTGCTGCACCACCCAGGCTTTCAATCAGCTTGACCAGTCTGTCCTTATATACATGCGATGCCGGATCATCTCCGACAACGATGATAGCTAATGTTACAAGCAGGCCGCGTTCCTTTGCTTCTGTAATTTTTTTGGAAATAGCCTCACGGTAGGCATCAGCGACAGGCTTACCCCTCATGATAATTGTGTCCATTGAATTCACCTCATAAAACAAAATACTTATAAATTCTCAAAAGGCACGTCATGCGCCTCTTTTGGCTTTAGAACAGGCCGCTGATAACGCCATCATCAGATACGTCAATCTTTTCAGCAGCGGGAACCTTCGGCAGACCAGGCATCGTCATAACGTCGCCAGTCAGCACAACGATGAAGCCTGCACCTGCGGAGATGCGGCAATTTCTGATGGTAATCTTGAAGCCGGAAGGACGGCCCAAAAGTGCCGGGTCATCGGAGAAGGAATATTGGGTTTTTGCCATGCAGACAGGCAGATTGCCATAGCCCAGGTCTTCAAACTCCTTCAGCGCTTTGTCTGCTTCCTTCGTATAGTTTACGCCGTCTGCGCCGTAGATTTCCTTAGCGATGGTTTCAATCTTCGCCTTGAGCGGCATATCCAACTCATAGAGAGGCTTGAAGTCGCTCTTGCCGCTGTCAGCCAGTGCAATAACCTCTTTAGCCAGCTCGACGCCGCCTTCGCCGCCACGAGCAAAGACATCGGACAGAGCAACGTTGACGCCGTGCTTAGCACAGTGTACACGTACAGCCTCCAGCTCCTCCTCTGTATCCTGAGCAAAGATGTTGATAGCAACAACAACAGGCACGCCGAATTTCTTCACGTTCTCGATATGCTTCTCCAGATTTACAAGGCCCTTCTTGACTGCCTCCACGTTCGGCGTGGTCAGCTCAGTTTTCGGCACACCGCCATGCATTTTCAGCGCACGCACGGTAGCTACGATAACTGCGGCATCAGGCTTGAGACCTGCATAACGGCATTTGATATCGAAGAATTTTTCTGCGCCGAGGTCAGCACCGAAGCCTGCCTCAGTAATTGTATAATCAGCAACGCGCATAGCAGTTCTGGTTGCCATTACGCTGTTGCAGCCATGAGCGATGTTAGCGAACGGACCGCCATGGATAATAGCCGGAACATTCTCCAGCGTCTGTACCAGGTTCGGCTTGATTGCGTCCTTCAAGAGAGCTGCCATAGCGCCGTGAGCCTTAATCTGGCCTGCGGTAACAGGCTTGCCGCTGTAGTCATAGGCAACGATAATTTTGGACAGACGCTCCTTGAGGTCATGCAGATTGCTTGCCAGGCAGAGAATTGCCATAACCTCGGAAGCAACGGTGATGTCGAAGCCATCCTGACGCGGTACGCCATGAGCCTTGCCGCCCAGACCGACAACGATGTTGCGCAGCTCACGATCATTCATATCGACAACGCGTTTCCAAACGATGCGGCGCGGGTCAATGTTGAGCACGTTGCCCTGCTGGATGTGGTTGTCGAGCATTGCGGAAAGCAGCATATGCGCAGAGGTAATCGCATGGAAGTCACCGGTAAAGTGCAGGTTGATGTCCTCCATCGGCACAACCTGAGAATAGCCGCCGCCGGCAGCACCGCCCTTGATGCCCATGCAGGGGCCGAGGGAAGGCTCACGCAGAGCCACGATAACACGCTTGCCGAGCTTATGCATGCCCTGCGCCAGACCAACGGTCGTGGTGGACTTGCCTTCGCCGGCAGGAGTCGGAGTAATCGCGGTTACAAGAATCAGCTTGCCCGGCTGCTTCTCCTCTACACGACGGATCAGGTCATAGGAAAGCTTGGCCTTGTACTTGCCGTATAATTCAATGTCGTCCTCGCCGATGCCCAGCTTCGCAGCTACATCGGTGATTTTTTGCATTTTGGCTTGTTGAGCAATTTCAATATCAGATAACATAATTCATCCTCCTCGTATAGCAAATCGTTTAAGCTATCTAGTCTTATTCTCCCTCGGAGGTACTTTCTCCTGCCTATATAGCAAGTATACAAAATAAATTTCTACTGGAACCAAACCTCGACGGTGCTTCCGGCCTCCACCTCGCTGTCCTTGGCAGGACGCTGCTGGAAGGCCTTGCCGCTGCCGTAGGGCTTGAGCCGCAGATTACCCTTTTGCAGAAGCTCCGCTGTGGCGCGCATATCAATGCCCTTGAAGTCAGGCAGCTTGATTTTACCGTTCGGCAGCACCTGCAGCACCGGCGAAGCAGCCTGCGGCTGCTTCGCCTTGCTGCCTACGGCGTTCATCTCCTCGAAGGAGGGCAGGCCCTCTCTCGACGAAGGCTGAATGCCCTTGGCTACCAGAATCTGCTGCAGCGTATCGCGGAAAATCGGCGCGCTGACCTGCGAGCCATAGAACGCGCCTTGCGGCGTGTCGAGCATAACCAGCATCGCATAGCGCGGCTTATCCGCCGGCACAAAGCCGACGAAGGAGGCGATATACTGGCCGATAGCATAGCCGCCGCCCTCTGCAATCTTTTCTGCCGTACCTGTCTTGCCAGCAATGCGGTAGCCCTTAATCGCTGCGGTCTTGCCGCCGCCCTCGCTGACGACCTTCTCCATCATCTCGCGCATCTGGCGTGCCACCTCAGGCGTCATAACGTTGCGTACAACGTGCTTCTTGCCCTCCTTCAGCACCTTGCCGTCCGCGGAAACAATTTTCTTGACGATATAAGGCTGCAAAAGCTCGCCGCCGTTGGCAATCGCACAGATAGCACGCAGCACCTGAATCGGCGTTACGGAAATGCCCTGACCAATCGCCATCGTCGCAATATCCGGTTCATACATATTCTTCGGATCATAAAGAATGCCGCTCTCCTCACCCGGCAGGTCGATGCCTGTCGGCTCGCCGAAGCCAAACTTTTTCGCATAGCTCGTCATGCGTTCAGCGCCCAGCTGCATGCCCAGCTGCACCATGCCGGTGTTGATAGAGAACTTGATAACAGTAGAAAACGGCACTACGCCCATGCCCTCGCTGTCCCAGTTATGAATAACGCGGTCAGCAATCCTGATGCTGCCCGAATCCTGAAACGTCGTGTTCGGCGTAATGATGCCCTCCGTCAGGCCCATGCAGCCGACAAGAGGCTTGAAGACGGAGCCTGGCTCATAGGTGAAGCCGACAGCTCTGTTGTTGAAGCTGTCATAGCTGTACTTATAATAAGCATTCGGATCAAACGTCGGACGGCTCGCCATACCAAGAATCTCGCCCGTGTAGGGGTCCATGATGATGGCCGTCGCCGCCTTCGCCTTCGTGCGCGCCATGGCATCGTCCATAGCGTCCTCCAGCACGTACTGCATCTTGCTGTCCAGCGTCAGATAAACCGTCGACAGCTTTTCTGTATCAGGCTTTTCCTGCTTATCCTTGCCAAGAATCTGCTTGCCTGCAACGTCGACGAGCACCGAATACGGCGTCTGCCTGCTTTTCAGCTCCTTGTCATACATATATTCAATACCGCTCAGGCCCTTGTCGTCGTCGCCGACATAGCCAAGTATCTGAGCGGCAGCACGCTTCTTCGTATAATAGCGCTTGCTTTCGTCCTCAAAGCTGAGTCCGGGAAGATTATATTCCTTGATAGCCTTTTTCACCAGCTCCATATCGTGCGGCTCCATCGTGCGCTGCAAGCGCAGATAGCGGCGGCCCGGCTCACAGAAATCCTTATACAGCTCGTCAGCATTCTGCTTGAGGATCGGCGCCAGCTGGTCGGCAGCTATGCGTCTGGCGTCACGCTGACCAAGCTTTTTCTTCACCGCCTCCGAGTCCTCCATCTTCTCCGGATCGGCAATGAGCGCACCCGTCATAATGCTGACCGCCAGCTCCTCGCCGTTGCGGTCGACAATGCGTCCGCGCGGACTATGCAGGATGCGGTCACGCTGCATCTGCCCATAAGCCTCCTGCTCATAGGCCGTGCCGCGAATAACCTGCACATAGACCAGCCTGATAAGAATCGGCAGCGCAATAAACACTACCATCAGTCCCATAACCCACAGAAAACGCTGCTTGAGCGTAGACATTTTCAGAAGCTTCTTCATCTGCCATACCCCCTGCCGCGTACTACACGCAAATCCTCACGTCTGGTGTCCGGCGACTGCGCCGCCAGCGACGCCTCGCGTTCCTCCTCATCATAAACCGAAAGAATCAGTCCGACGCAGACCATATTCACCAGCATGAACGTACCGCCGTAGCTGATAAAGGCCAACGGCACGCCGATAATCGGCAGGTTGCCGCAGACCATTGCCATATTCACAAAGGACTGGCCGATAACCAGAAAGGTAACACCGGCGCTCACGAGAAAGGCTCGCAAATCCTTCGCATTCAGCGTAATCGCCACAAATGCCCACGCCAAAAGCATAAAAATCAGTATCAGCAGCGCTGCTCCCAACAGGCCGTTCTCATGACAGAAGAAGGCAAAGGCAAAGTCAGTATGTGCCTCCGGCAGATGGAAATACTTGCTTGCCGCATAATCCCAGTTGCTACCCCAAAAGCCGCCGCTGCCAATCGCCAGCTGTGACTGCACGCCCTGATAGCCTGCGCCGCCGGCATCCAGCCACGGATCAAGCCAATACTTTAAGCGCTGCAAACGATAAGGCGCTGCCAGCGCCAGGCACGCAGCCAAGGCAGCCACCGAGCCCAGCAGCAGCACCAGCTGCTTACGCGGCAGACCGGCCATAATCACCATCAGAAACGTCAGGCCGAAGATAATCGACGCTGTACCCATATCAGGCTGCTTGAGCACCAGTCCGCTGAACAGCAGCGTCGTGCCAATCAGCTTCCAGAACTCGGCATTATGCGTAAAAAACGACACCACCTGCTGATGGCGGCGCATCCTATCGAGCACATAGGCAGCCAGCAGGATAACCTCTATCTTCGCAAATTCCGATGGCTGCAGCGACATAAACGGCAGCGGAATCCAGCGCACAGCGCCGTTAATCGCCCAGCCCGGATCATGGCGCTTAAAAAACAGCACCACCAGCATAAGCAAAATGCCTAGCAGCGACAATTCACGTATCCAGCCATTGTTGATGATTCTTTTGTAGCCCATGGCGTAGGCCAAAACGCCAAAAAACGTCGACACAACGACATTTAGCCAATACTTCTTGAAATATTCCAGCGGATCTGTGGAATCAATATAGGTAGCACTAAAAACATTTATCGAACCAATAATAAGCAGCACCACCACCAGCATGATGATGGCCTGCTTCGGACTATCCCAGATAAGAAAACGTTTCTTCATGACAACATCCTAAAAAAACTTAAAAAACAACCTCGCAGAAATTAATCGGTGTGCCCAGCGCACTGAATTTCTGCTCATATTCTGTCTGCACCGGATTATCGTATTCCGAATGGTGCAGGTCGTAGCTCAAAGCGATGATGTTCAGGCCGAACTCCTTGAACTCCTCGACAGAGAAATCGAAGAGCGCACGGTTATCAGTCTTGAAGCGCAGGTGTCCGCCCTCGCCCAAAAGCTCCTTATATTTTGCCAAAAAGCCGCGGTGCGTCAGACGGCGCTTTGCATGGCGTGCCTTCGGCCACGGGTCGCTAAAGTTCAGATACAGCTCCTTGATTTCGCCCGGCTCGAACCAGTCGAGCAGATTCTCAGCGTTGGCGCAGATGATGCGCACGTTGTCGAGCTTTTTATCCTTCGCTGCCTTCGCCGGATAGTAGGCGATATCGTGCTGCGTTTCGATGCCGATGAACGCCTTCTCCGGATTCAGCTCCGCCATACCGATGGTGAAGCGTCCCTTGCCGCAGCCAATCTCCAGACACAGCTTTTTGCCTGGGAACAGCTCCTGCCAATGGCCTTTAAATTTTTCAATATCATGCATGAAGACATACTCGTCCATAACGTCCTTCATAGCTTCTTCAATCCAAGGTTTTTTTCTTAAGCGCATAATATACCTCACTAAAATTATATTTTGTCATTTTATATTATACATCGAAACGCCATGGATATAAAGGAGCTTTTTTACAGATAAGCGGCAAGGCAGCACTCTTGTAACCAGAAAAACGGTGTGCTATAATTAATATATAACGCTTTTGTGCAGGACACAGCAGCGTTTTTTATTTTTCAAAGGAAGTAACTATCATGCAAAAACAATATTTATTACCGCGCTGCCTGATGTTTCTCTTCGGTCTTTTTGCGATGACCATCGGCATTGCGCTCTCCTGCAAGGCAGACCTCGGCACCTCGCCTATCTCCAGTGTGCCTTGGGTTATGAGCATGTTCATGCCGTGGAGCATCGGTGAGATAACCATCGTGCTCAACCTGCTTTTCATCTTCGCCCAGCCAGTACTGCTACGCCAAATTTATTGGCGTGAGCTTATCGGTCAGCTGGTGACGCTGATTTTCTTCGGCAACGGCATTGATTTTGCTATGAGCCTTTTAAGCTGGGTTGAACCGCAAACGCTGTACTGGAAATGGTTCGACTGCTTGCTCAGCACTATCATTCTTGCCTTCGGCGTTTTTCTCTGCATCCGCGCCAAAATTTTTGTTGCTGCCGGTGAGGGAATCGTGCTCGTTATTGCCTTCGTCAGCAAGATAAAGTTCAGCATCATCAAGAACTGCTTTGACTGCACGCTTGTAGCCATTAGTCTGCTGCTTTCGTTCATGCAGTTTCAGGAAATGCGCGGTGTCGGTGTCGGCACCATTGTCGCTGCACTGCTCGTCGGCCGCTGGGTACAGCTCTATAGCAATCATTTGCACTGCTTCGATAAATGGCGCGTCGCAGACTAAGCGGCAAGGCAGCCGAAAATTTGCGGCCAAGAAGCCGATTTATACTAGTATCTGCTTCCAGATATGTGATATAATGGGAATAGTATCCTAGCGAGCGGCTACGTTATTTTTTATTTTTGGAGGCAGGTTGATGTTGATGTCGAAGGCGCAGCAGAAAAGTGGACAGAGCAGGCTGAGCGCAGCACCGCTAGTCGGGCGCTTCGCGCCCACGCCCAGCGGCTTCCTGCATCTGGGCAACGTCTTCTGCAGCCTGCTGGCATGGCTCTACGCCAAAAAAAGCGGCGGCAAAATCGTCCTGCGCATCGAAGACCTCGACCCCCAGCGCTGCAGCCTCGCCAAGGCCGACGCACTGGCGCGTGAGCTGGAATGGCTGGGACTGACATGGGACGAGGGCGCCTACGTCAGCGCCGACAGCGACGCTTATTTTCAAAGCAGACGCAGCGATATTTATGCGCACTACTTCGATAAGCTCCGGCAAGCAGACCTCGTCTATCCCTGCTTCTGCAGCCGCGGCGAGCTGCACGCTGCCGAAGCGCCGCACACCAGCGACGGACGCATCATCTACGCAGGCACCTGCAGCCGGCTCACAGAGGCCGAGCGTGCGGCTAAGGAAAAGCTTCGCCGACCGTCGTGGCGCGTGCGCGTAACGGATGCGCCTATCTGCTTCGACGATGCGCATTACGGAGCGCAGAGCCTGCGCCTGACCGAGGAATGCGGCGACTTCATCCTGCGGCGCAGCGACGGCGTTTATGCCTATCAGCTCGCCGTAGTCATCGACGATGCCCTCATGGGCGTCACGCAGGTGGTGCGTGGCTGCGACCTTTTAAGCTCCACACCGATGCAGCTTTATCTCTACGGGCTGCTGGGCTTCACGCCGCCGAGCTTCTGCCACATCCCGCTGTTGACCGACGCGGACGGACGCAGGCTGGCCAAGCGTGACGGCGACCTGGAAATCAGCCTGCTGCGCAAGGCGTATGGCGCACCGGAGCCCATTATCGGCCTGCTCGCCTACCTTGCAGGCCAGCTAGAGCGGCCTGAGCCTCTCAGTGCAGCCGAGCTGCTGCCGCTCTTCGACGCAGCGAAAATCCCCACACAGAACATCGTCGTCCCGCGTGAGCTAATTCATCAATAAACCTAGGAGGAACCCATACATGAAAAAATATCTTATGAAAATCAAAGTAAATATGATTGTTGTCATCCTGCTGAGTTTAGTGGCAGGCATGGCCGGCAATTATTTCTTCAACAACCGCTGGCTCGGCCTGATTCTCGCTCTGCCGCTATGCGCCCTGTACATCTATCAGGTATATCAGGTGCAGGCAGACTATCGTGAGCAGCACACCAGAAAAAAACATACCAACAAATACAGATAATGTTATCTGACAGCATTTTTGCTGTTTGCATAAAGCACCCAAATTTAACGTAAAAAGCAGGTTACCGGCCGTAAGGTCGTAGCCTGTTTTTTATTTGCATAAAAAACATAATTACTGCCTGCTATTTGTTGTATAATAAAAAAAGGAGGATATCACCATGCATTTAGATAACATCGCTCTTGTTCTCGAAGGCGGCGGTATGCGCGGTATGTTTTCGGCAGGCGTGTTCGAGGCCTTTTTGGCACGTGAGCTCACCTTCCCCTATATCACCGCGGTTTCTGCCGGCGCCTGCAACATTTTATCATATATGTCACACCAGCCCCTGCGCACACGCCAGATAATCGAGCACTATGTCACCGACAAGCGCTATTTCAGCCTGCATAACTGGGTTAAAAAGGGCAGCATCTTCGGCTTCGACTTCATCTTTGAAGACCTGCCTAAGCAGCTGCTGCCCTTCGATTATGCTGCCTACAGGAATTATCCCGGCACCCTGCAGGTCGGCACTACGGATATCGAAAGCGGCCAGCCTATCTGGTTCGACCAAGAGGGCATCGGCCAGAAATTTATTCCTGTGCGTGCCTCGTCGTCCATGCCCTTTCTGGCGCCCGTCGTGCGCTTTCATGGCCACTCGCTGCTCGACGGCGCCCTCGTTTCGCCTATTCCCTACGAGCGTGCGCTGGCCGCAGGCTATGACAAGCTCGTCGTCGTGCTCACGCGCAACGCCGGCTACCACAAGAAGCAGCGCGTGCCAAGGCTGCTGCTCAAAACGTTCTATAAAAAGTATCCCAAGCTTTGGGACATTATGCAGGAGCGGCCTGCGCTCTACAATCACCAGCTGGCAGAGGTCGAAAGGCTGGAGCAGGAGGGCAAGGCTGTCATCATCCGTCCGCAGATACCGCTGGAAATCGACAAGCTCGATATCAAGCCTGACAAGCTGCTCGCCCTGCACGACCACGGCATCGGCTGCGGTCTGGCGGCGCTCGACGCGATTTTTAAGCTCGCTCAAAAGTAAGAAAAGACTGTCACACCTAAGCTTTCGTGTGACAGTCTCTTTTTTATCTGCACAGACGCAGAAAATATTCATGCACTGCTTGTCGATATCTAATTCGGGATGGAAGGCCAGCGCCAGCTGCTTGCCATACTGCGCAGCAACAATATGACCGTCGACGACAGCCAGCGTCTCCACGCCCTCGCCTACGCTCTCAATATACGGTGCGCGGATGAACGTCATCGGTACGCACCCCAGTGAGCCAAGCTCTGCCTCCGTCACGAAGCTGCCCAGCTGTCTGCCGTAGGCGTTACGCTTTACGGTAATCGGCATCGTCGCCAGATGACGCGTGCTGTCAGCCGCCAAGTGCTCCGCAAGCAAAATCATGCCGGCGCAGGTCGCCAGCACAGGCAGTCCCTGCCGGATTTTCTCCTGCAGAGGTGCGAACATGCCCAGCTCATGCAGCAGCTTGCCCTGCACCGTGCTTTCGCCGCCGGGCAGCACCACGCCGTCCAGCGACTGCTCCAAATCCGCCAGCTGGCGCAGCTCGACGCACTCAGCGCCCAGCTGTGTCAGCGCGTGTATATGCTCGATAAACGCACCCTGCAGTGCTAAAACACCGATTCTCATTTGCCACGCTCCGCCATGAGCAGCGCAATCTCCTGCTCGTTGATGCCGACCATCGCCTCGCCCAAATCCTCGGACAGCTCTGCTAGCATTTTCGCATCAGTGAAATTCGTCACTGCCTTGACGATAGCCTGCGCACGCTTAGCAGGGTCGCCGGATTTGAAGATACCGGAGCCGACGAACACGCCCTCAGCGCCCAGCTGCATCATCAGCGCTGCGTCAGCAGGCGTTGCTACGCCGCCAGCCGCAAAGTTAACAACCGGCAGGCGCTTGTGCTCATGCACATACAGCACCAAATCATAGGGCACCTGCAGCTCCTTCGCCGCGTTGAACAGCTCGTTCTCCTCCAGCGCTGCCAGCCATGCAATCTGCTGGTTCATCTTACGCATATGGCGTACTGCCTGCACCACGTCGCCGGTCCCCGGCTCGCCCTTCGTGCGAATCATCGAAGCACCCTCGTTGATACGGCGCAGCGCCTCGCCCAAATCCTTCGCACCGCAGACAAACGGCACTGCGAATTTTGTTTTATCAATATGGTATACATCATCAGCAGGAGAGAGCACCTCGCTCTCGTCAATATAGTCAATCTCCAGCGCCTCCAGAATCTGCGCCTCAACGAAATGACCAATACGCACCTTGGCCATAACAGGGATAGATACAGCGTTTTGAATCTCCTTAATCAGCTTCGGGTCGCTCATGCGTGCCACGCCGCCGGCAGCACGGATATCCGCAGGAATCTTCTCCAGCGCCATAACTGCGCAAGCACCTGCAGCCTCAGCAATTTTTGCCTGCTCGGCATTGGTTACGTCCATGATAACGCCGCCCTTGAGCATCTGGGCAAGCTGAGCATTTAATTTATAACGTTCGTTCATCGTGAATTCCTCCCAATCATATTTACAAAATAGGTTATGTGTAGTATTATACTCATGACTGAGTATATTGATATACTCATTTCTATTCTTTTTAACATAGTCAGATTGAAAGGAAATTCCATGCTAACATACAGCTTTGCAAATCTAAACGGCGAGAGCATGTACACCCATCTCTACAGCTGCATCAAGGCCGACATCACCAGCGGCGTGCTGCACGCAGGTGACAAGCTGCCCTCCAAGCGAATGCTCGCCAAAAACCTCGGCATCAGCATCATCACCGTCGAGAACGCCTACGCCCAGCTGCTCGTCGAGGGCTACATCTACTCCGAGCCTAAGCGCGGCTACTACGTAGCCCGCATCGAGCAGATGCCAAGCACAACGGGCAGGACGCCGCCAGCAGAGGTGTCGCTGATGAGAGCGTGCTCGTCGGCGCTGGAAAGGGTGCTGCGCAAAAGACGCGCCCAAATGTTATAGGGAAAGGTGTCGGGCGGGACGCTGCTTTTGGAAAAGCTGGCGAAGATGGCGGGGGCGCTGGCGTGCAGCATATACTCATTTCTATTC
>OQVN01000221.1_pt1 | contig 22651 bp, 20 predicted proteins | sample 1691621 | NCBI WGS metagenome assembly OQVN01 (sample SAMN03418278, study PRJEB22391) | human gut metagenome | biome: human-gut; feature: organic feature; material: feces | host: Homo sapiens | place: Tanzania | collected 2013-01 | reverse complement strand
GGTTATTCAAATCTCCGCTATATCAGTGAGATGAACCCGGACTATGTAAAGATAGACAAGGATTTTACGGCAAGGGCGATGAGCAGCGAAAAGGACTATGAGCTGTTCAGAAAAATTATAGAGATGGTTCACAGTGTAAATGTAAAAATTTGCATTGAGGGAATTGAGAAGGAAGAGTGGGCTTGTGCAATGAAAGAAATCCATGTAGACTATATGCAGGGATATCTGTATGGCAGACCATGTGAAAAAAGTGTATTTTTGAAGGAATATAATGTATGAAAACAGTTATTAAATATGAGCTGACTATTAACAAAGCTATAAGATCAGCGCTCAGCTATGGCACACCGGCGGAACAGATTAACGAGTTTATCAGATATCTGGGAAGGCATATAGGGGCTGACAGAATATATATTTTTGAGGATTGTCCAAAGGAAAATATTACGAAAAATACATACGAATGGTGCGCAGATGGTGTGAAGCCTGAGATTGATAATCTGCAGAGCGTACCTATGGAGCTTATAGGCTGGTGGTATGATCTGTTTGATCAGAAAAAAAACGTCATCATAGAAGATATGGAGGATATAAAGGAAACTTATCCTGATTCGTACAAGCTGCTCAGTGAACAGAATATACACAGGCTAGTTGTTGCTCCATTCAGATATGAAGATGAGATCAGGGGCTTTTTTGGCGTGGATAATCCGCCTGATACCGACAGTATTGGTCTTACACTGTTTCTGGATATGATGTCTACTCTGATTATTTCTATGATAAAAATGCGTGATACACACAACAAAACAAACCGCATGGCGAGATTTATGGGCTATGCTGCTTTTGCGCAGATTTACATTTTTATTCATTACATCAATGTTCAGACGCATCGATATGAAATAATCAAAAACATGGATGATGGATTTGTGGATAATATTGATGACAGCTTTGAAATACACATAAAAAAGCTGTTAAAAAAGGGTTGCGCAAATGAATATCTGTCGAAGGAGCTTGCGTTTGCGGATATAGATACTGTAGAGGAAAGGCTTGACGGCAGGGCGTCGATAGTCAGTGAATTTTACGGAAAAGCATTTGGCTGGTGCCGTGGCAGGTTTATACCGGTCGATTACGACAGTGATGGCAGATTGCTTCATGTCATCTACTGTATAGAGAGCATTGACGAGCAGAAGGAAAGAGAAAACAGCCTCTTAAGCATGGCGCAGACAGACCTTATGACAGGGATTTATAATCGTGGACATGGGGAAAGCCTTATAGAGCAGTCATTGCATAACAAGGTAAAGGGCATGATGTGTATCATCGACTGCGATAAATTTAAGTCAATCAACGATACCTACGGACATTCGGTGGGAGATGATGTGATTATTGCAATCGCACACACGCTGCAGAACGTCTGCAGGAAAAATGATATTATCATGCGTCTTGGCGGTGATGAGTTTGCTATGTATTTTCCGGGAGTGACACAGAAAAAGAGTGCCAATGAGATATTTGAAAGAATATTCAAAAGTACGGAAAAGGTCAAAATCAAGTCACTCGGTGACAGGAAAATAACGCTAAGTCTTGGCGCCTGCTTCTACGACGGAATAGCAGATATCAGCTATGATACGCTTTATTGCAGAGCTGATGAGGCAATGTATAGAAGTAAGAAAAATGATGGCTTTTGTGCCACAATATATGAGCCGTAAAGTCATTAGTTTAAGGATTTGAGAATTTTCCTGTTGTAGACCAGGTGCAGATACATGGCATCGTGAGCGCGGACGGCATCGTGAGCTGCGATTGCATCTGCAATTTCACGATGAGTTTCAATGGTTTCACCCCGCAGGGTGAATTCTGTAGATTCACTGATCAGAGGAATAGAGCTGTTGATGATGGGAATCAGCTTTGGAACAACTATATTTTTGCTGCTTAAGGCAATAGCAGTATGAAATGCTATATCCTTTGCAGCGTGATTTTTATTTGCAAGAAGAAGCTTTTCGGTATTTTCGCATGCAGTAAGTATGTTTTTGATATCTGTCTCATCTGCACGGATAGCGGCCATGGCAGCTATGGATGGCTCAAGTAAAAACCTGATTTCCATCAGGTCATTTATCATCTTTTGCTTATCCTCAACAAAGGTCAGACCAAGGGGATCGTCAATCATCCCGGGAGTGGCAGAAACATATGAACCGGAGCCCTGGCGTATGGTGATAATATTGCGTGAGGCGAGCGCTCGCATGGCTTCACGCAGAGAGCTTCTTCCAACATTCAGCAGCTCACACAAAACGGCTTCGTTCGGAAGCTTGTCGCCGGGCTGTAGGTTCTCCTCCAGTATGTATTCGATAATTCTATCTGTAATCTTTTGAGAAAGAGTTTGTTCTTTGGAATTTTGCATGTGATTTGCCCCCTATGCATACAACCATATTTTATGGTTTTTGTGCCTGAAATAATCATCCGGTTACTGCTCGGGCATCAATGCGACCGGCAACCTGTTTACGTTATCCATCATAAGTCATTTTTGCTATAATGTCAAAGTATTGATAATGATAAAACAGTAACATACAAATTGCAATTATATGATTGATAATGATATAATTTTAATTGTACAGATGTGGGCTTGAGGCTAAGAAGTCAGGCCTTGGTGCATATGACAAAGTATATTTAGTGTACAACATAAAGTTGACATATTATTATAACTGTTCAGACGCAAGCTTGACACTGCGCTGTCAAGCTATGCGCCATAGTGTTAATTATTGTGTGATTACAGCCCCGCCTCGTAGAGGCATTTTAAATGGGCTGTAATCGTTACTGGTCACACTGTTAGGTGTGAACAGTAACATATTACTATATAAGAAAGAAGGATAAAATTATGTATGAAATGAAACCAGAATATTATATCGGAATAGATATGATTGATGAGGAACACAAGCAGTTATTTAAATATGCAGATGAGGCATATGAACTGCTGCATGATGAGTTTACACCGGATAAATATGATAAGATGGATATCATATTGGAGAAGCTGCGCGACTACACAGTAAAACACTTTGCTGACGAGGAGCAGTACATGGAATCAATACATTACAAGAAGATGTTTACACAGAAGGTTCAGCATATGGAATTTGTACAAAAGCTGGATGAGTTCATTGAGCATCACAGTGATGAGGAGATAGATCAGGATGAGCAGATCATGGGAATCCTCAAATATCTCACAGACTGGCTGATAAACCACATCCTGTACGTGGACTGCCAGATACCAAAACCGCAATAAAGTACCTGAGTTTTAGCAAAGAGTAAGGACCGCAGGTCACCGCCCGCCGGGGGCAACGCACACACTCCCCGTAAGCGAATAGCGAAGCGGCTTAGATACTGTAGAAATTATGCCATGAAGCATAGAAACCCTTCAAGCATAATTTCGTACAGAATCTTAGCTACGCAGCGTAGCTTACGGGGAGTGTGTGCGTTGCCCCCGGCAGGCGGTGACCTGCGGTCAGTAATCAATTTTGTAGAAAAAATATAGCGTAATCAGCACAAGTTTGGTATAATTTGGATATGAAGAATAAGCGAAGATTTGCAATGGTCTCAGTTGCAGTAATCGTAGTAGCACTGCTCCTCGAGGCGGGAATTTTGAAATATGTCAATGACGCAAATGCATATAGGGTATCAAAGGTGCTTCTGGATCGTGTAGTCACTGTGCTCGATAAAAATGACCAGAGTGAGGAGGAGCTTATAGAATCGTTAAAGGACGATTATATAGTCAGGGCAAAGGCAGTGTCATATATCGTAGATGCAAAGCCACAGGTAGAAAATGATGTGGAGGAATTGCAAAAGATAGCAAAGCTGATGTCGGTAGATGAGATACATCTGTTTGATGAAACCGGCCGTATAACCAGCGGCAGTGTGCCAAAATACTTTGGCTACAGCTTTGATTCAGGGGTGCAGATGTCATATTTTAAACCAATGCTCACCGATAAGAGTCTTACGATGTGTCAGGATGTCACACCGAATACCTCAGAGGGCAAGGCGATGATGTATGCCATCACCTGGAATGAGGCAGGTACAATGATGGTACAGGTGGGCTTGAAGCCACAGAGGCTCTTGGATGAATTGAAGCAGAATGAAGTTTCCACGGTGGTTTCTGATATGCCTGTGTACAAGGGCATGGAAATATATGTGGCAGATGCAGACACAGGACTGATTAAGGGAGCCACAGCTTGTGATAAAATAGGAAAAAACTTTAATAATTTAGGCATTCCGACAGATATCAAAGAAGGTAATAAGCCAACAGTAAGGCAGGTGAGCGTAAACGGTACCGGCTGCAGATGTGTAATCAGGAAAGATGACAAATATATAGTGGCCGTCACCATTGAAAGATCCTTTTATATGGCGAACAGCGTAGTGGCAATGCTTGTAGTGGGCATATATCTGATACTCGCATCATGCTGCATGGCGTATATGTTTTCAAAGATTATGAAGGAAAAATATGAGAAAGAAAAGCTGCTGTATACATCAAATACCGATGAGCTTACAGGCGGCTTGAACAGACATGCTTATGAGACAGATATCAATAAGCTTGATTTGAAAAAAGAGTGGATATATATATCACTTGATTTAAACAGTTTAAAGCATGTAAACGATACATATGGACATGCTGCGGGGGATGAGATGATTTGCGCAGCCGTAGCATGCATGATGTCAAGCTTTGGTGAGTTTGGCAGGGTGTACAGAATAGGCGGAGATGAGTTTGCTGTGATAATCACACAAAAGCCGGATGAGTTTGATGCAATGAAAAATGAGTTCGACAGCAGCGTAGCAGAATGGAGAGGAAAACTAGTCGATTCCATGACCATCTCATACGGCTGTGTAAGCAGTCTGGAGGAGGACTGGGAGCATGTATACGATATTGCGAAGGAAGCTGACAGGAGAATGTATGCAAGCAAATCACGCTATTACAGTGACAGCGGCATAGACAGGAGAAAGTAAATTAAAAAAGATTCCATCATTCCGAATATGGTATTGATGGAATCTTTTCATTTATAGATATAAGTATTCTGTTAGTTATGCTTACCTGACCAGCTTTTCCGCATAATCAAGTGCATCCACGATATTCTCATGGAAATTCTCTTTACCGACCAGCTCGATAAAACCATCCTTTTCCATGACATGCATAGGCTGTTCATTGACATGTGAAAAAATGAGTGTGATATTCTTGCGCTTGGCACGGTTGGAAAGCTCATGGAGCGATTTCATGGCGCTGGCATCAATCGCAGGAACACTTCTCATACGTATGACAACAGCCTTTGTGTGATGATGACTGTTGATATTAAGTATCTGGTCAGCAGCTGCAAAAAACATAGGTCCGCATATCTCAAAAACACTGATAGAGTGTGGGATATCGCGGAGCTTTTCAGCTTCTCCCGGTGTGATATCAGGCGAGTCAGTGTATTTCCAGGCTTTGATATCGGCAGTTTCAGCCATACGCTTCATAAAAAGTAGTGCTGCAAGTACAACACCAATCTCGATAGCCACAACGAGGTCGAAAAATACTGTCAGGAAAAATGTTGCAACGAGTACGATGATATCGCTCTTTGGCGCACTCTTGCACAGGCGGAAAAATGATTCCCAGTCAGCCATATTTGCAGCAACAACAAGCAGAACAGCAGCAAGCGTTGTCATAGGGATGAGTGCGGCAAGAGGCATGAGTACGAGCAGTATTACCGTAAGTGTCACGCAGTGTGTGATTCCTGCTATAGGGGTGCGGCCACCGTTTCGCACGTTTGCAGCAGTTCTTGCAATAGCACCGGTCGCAGGTATTCCACCGAACAGTCCCGAGAAGATATTTCCAAGTCCCTGGCCTATAAGCTCTGCATTTGATTTATGTGTATCTCCAATCATTCCATCGGAAACAACAGCCGAAAGCAGCGACTCAATTGCAGCAAGTACGGCTATGGTAAATGCCGGTGAGAGCATCTGCTGTACGAGCTTCATAGATATAGCCGGTACATGGAATTTGGGAAATGACGAGTCGAGCTGACCATATACACTTCCTATGGTATTTACATCCAGCTTTGCAAAATACACGATTGCCGTTGTGACAATTATCGCAACGAGTGAACCCGGTATTTTATCGGTCACCTTAGGCCAGATGAGCATGATTGCAACAGCCACCAATCCGATAACCGTTGCGGTTACATTGATAGTGCCTATGTGTTTTCCATAGGCGATTATTTTGTCCAAAAATTCGGATGGTACGGATTTCATCTGAAGTCCGAAGAAATCCTTTAGCTGTCCGACAAAAAGTGTCACAGCGATACCACATGTGAAGCCGGTAGTGATGGTGTATGGAATGTATTTGATCAGAGAGCCGAAACGACATATACCCATGATAACAAGTATTATTCCGGCAAGTATTGTTGCCACAATCAGTCCGTCAGTGCCGTATTCGGCAACTATTCCGTATATGATGACTACAAATGCAGCGGTCGGTCCGCCAATCTGCACACGGCTTCCGCCGAAAAATGAGATGAAAAAGCCTGCTATTATAGCCGTGTATAGTCCCTGCTCAGGTCCGACACCTGAGGCAATCGCCAATGCTATAGATAGCGGCAGTGCGATGATGGCTACAATGATTCCGGCTATGATATCCTTTATCAGCTGCGCCTTTGAGTAGCCCTTCATTACATCAAAGAGCTTTGGTCTTAATTCGTTCATTATCTGATTTATCCTTTCGGTAATTATAAAATATTTATTAAAAAAATATAAACGCGCAGTTCAAGATTTTATCACTTTAGTTATGGCTTTTCAAGAGGAAAATAAATAATTAGTGGAACAGCTCTACAATAAATACTGCCACACAGGAAGCCACAGCCACGGTCGTAAGACCCTTGCCCTTTAATGCAAATATCACAGCTGCGATAAGCCCTGCTGCGGCACCAACCCACCAGTTAGTTGCATAAAACACTGCCGGAATAGTCATGGCAGTTAAAACTGCATACGGAATATAGTATAGAAAAGATCGCACGAAGCTGTTGTTGATCTTTTCTTTTATTGCGATAAAAGGAATGACGCGGATCAGATATGTGGAGCCCGCGAGTATGAGTAAATATATAAAAAATACACTGTTTTTCATTTGTAAAATCTCCTTATATGCTTATTATCAAATATTTAATAAATCATTCCTTATCAGTATCATCTGCAACCGGAAAAAGCAGCGAACCTACAACAGCAGCTGCAATAGCCACAATGGTGATAGTGATACCGCTTGAAATCCTTGACAAAACCGGTACGTAGTAAAACATGCAGCTAAGCACAAGTGCAAGCACCACAACAAACACGACCGTCCGCGATTTCTTCATCTCAGGAACCACGATAGCCACGAACATACCATAAATAGCAAGACTCAGCGCACTCATAAGCCTATCCGGCAGTATACTTCCCAGTATAGCACCTATCAGCGTACCGACAGCCCAGCCGATGTATGGAAGAGTTGACAGCCCTGCAAAAAAGCTTCTGCTCACAGAATCCTCCTGACTTGCTACGGCAAAAATCTCATCGGTCATCATAAATCCGAGTATCCATCTTGAAATTCCGCTAAATCTGGAATCCGCCTTCTGACCAACCGAAATCGACATAAAGGAATATCTTATATTAATAGTAATCTGCGAAATAAGCATCTGGAAATACTGTCCCGGATGCATCATAATTCCGATGCCTGCAAACTGTCCGGCAGATGTGACAGTGGTCATCGAAATGAGCACAGCCTGCCACCAGGATAATCCATATGACACCGCCATGATTCCAAAAGTAAATGAAACTGACAGATATCCAAGCGCAATCGGGATTCCTGCTGTCAGTCCTCGTTTATAGTTTTCCATTCTAAATTCTCCTTAGCATATTACAACAACATGTTATTCTAGCACAAATTTCATGAAAATGCACTTTCTAATTGTTTTTGGAAACTACACCTGTTATGGTGCTGTGTTATTGTTCACATTATAGTGTGACCTAACCTTAAAATTATGATAAAATAATAAGTAGATGGTCAAAGGGTATCATCAATACTTGTAATTCGATGTATACCTTAGTGAACCGCATGTCATAAAAATTAGAGGAATGGAAAAATGAAAGTTGTAGTAGCAATTGATTCATTTAAAGGAAGCATGACCAGCATGCAGGCCGGGATGGCATGTAAAGAAGGCATATTGGCGGCAATACCGAAAGCAGAGGTGGTGGTCAAACCGCTTGCGGATGGCGGCGAGGGAACTGTAACCGCTTTGGTAGAGGGCATGAATGGCGCATATGAGTATGCTGATGTTACAGGTCCCATGGGACAAAAGGTGCACGCGGTATATGGAATACTTGAAGATAATACTGCTGTTATGGAAATGGCAGAAGCATCAGGAATAACGCTTGTTGATGGTGCTCTTGATCCATGGAAAGCTTCATCCACCGGGGTTGGAGAAATGATTCTTGATGCAGTTCGTAAGGGCTGTCGGAATTTCATAATCGGAATAGGCGGAAGCGCAACCACTGAGGGCGGCATAGGAATGCTGTCGGCGCTCGGCTATGAGTTCTATGATGAGGATGACAATATTCTTCCACCGGTATTTGGCTCGCTTGCAAGAGTAAGAAAAATCAAGGCTGATAAAGTGCCGGAAGAATTAAAGCAATGCCATTTTAAAATAGCCTGTGATGTTACGAATCCGTTGTGCGGTGAGCTGGGTTGTGTATACATTTTTGGAAAGCAAAAGGGTGTACAGGAACAGGAAAAGGCACAGATGGATAAAATGATGAGACAATATGCGGACTGTGTTGAAAAATTCGCAGGAAAACGTTTTAGCGATATACCGGGAGCAGGAGCTGCGGGAGGTCTTGGATTTGCGTTTCTATTTGGACTCGAGAACGTGGAGCTTAAGTCCGGAATAGATATAGTGCTAAACGCCATACAGCTTGACAAGGAATTGAAAAATGCCGATATCGTAGTGACCGGAGAGGGAAGACTTGATGGTCAGAGTGCCATGGGAAAAGTGCCTGTCGGAGTGGCAAAAGCAGGTAGAAAAAACGGCTGTAAAGTAATCGCACTTGCAGGGAGCGTCACTGACGATGCAAAGGCATGCAATAAAGAAGGTATTGATGCGTTTTTTCCTATTATAAGAGGGGCAACAACGCTTAACGAGGCTATGGATATCAAAAATGCTCAAAAAAATATGAAAAACACTGCAGAACAAGTTTTCAGGCTTATTGACATCAGCTCGCTTATGGAATAATATATGTTAGTAAAACTATCGTTACTGTTTATACTATTTATAATATGTGGCAGTAACAAATCATGCGTGGTGCAGGGCAGGGATGGAAAGCCCTGTATATCATAGAATATTTCAATATAAAAGGAGAAAAGCAATGGCTAAGGAGAAAAAATTAGTAGAGGCCATCACTTCCATGGAGGAAGATTTCACACAATGGTATACAGACGTTGTGAAGAAAGCAGAGTTGATGGATTATTCATCTGTAAAGGGATGCATGATCTTTAAGCCCAATGGTTATGCCATCTGGGAGAATATACAGAAAAATCTCGATGCAATGTTTAAAGAGACAGGTGTAGAGAATGTATACATGCCAATGTTCATTCCGGAGAGCCTGCTCCAGAAGGAAAAGGATCACGTAGAGGGCTTTGCACCTGAGGTTGCATGGGTCACACAGGGCGGACTTGAGACACTTCAGGAGAGACTTGCAGTAAGACCTACATCAGAGACACTTTTCTGCGAGCTTTTCAGCAAAACAGTACAGTCACACAGAGACCTTCCAAAGGTATATAACCAGTGGTGCTCAGTAGTGCGCTGGGAGAAGACAACACGTCCATTCCTCCGTTCATCAGAGTTCTTATGGCAGGAGGGACATACTGTTCATGCAACAGCCGAGGAGGCAGAGGCACGTACAGTACAGATGTTAAACATCTATGCGGATTTCTGTGAGAAATACCTTGCAATCCCTATGGTAAAGGGAAGAAAGACAGACAAGGAGAAGTTCGCCGGAGCAGAGGCTACATATACAATAGAGGCACTCATGCATGATGGAAAAGCACTCCAGTCAGGAACCTCACACAACTTTGGTGACGGTTTCCCTAAGGCCTTCGGCATCCAGTACACAGACAAGGACAATAAATTACAGTACTGTCATGAGACATCATGGGGCGTTTCAACACGTCTTATCGGAGCAATCATCATGGTTCACGGAGATGACTCAGGACTCGTGCTTCCACCAAAGATTGCACCAACACAGGTTATGGTCATTCCAATCCAGCAGCAGAAGGACGGCGTACTTGACAAGGCATACGACCTCAAGGACAAGCTCTCAAAGGATTTCCGCGTGAAAATCGATGCAACCGACAAGACACCTGGCTGGAAATTCGCAGCACAGGAGGTTCAGGGAATCTCAACACGTATCGAGATTGGACCAAAGGATATCGAGAAAAACCAGTGCGTTATCGTTCGTCGAGACACAAGAGAGAAAATCGTTGTTTCACTCGACGAGGTAAATGAGAAGCTCGCAGAGGTACTTGAGACAATGCAGAATGACATGCTTGAGAAGGCAAAGGCATTCCTTGCAAGCCATATAAACGATGCACACGACTACAATGAGTTCAAGGCAATCGCAGAGACAAAGCCTGGCTTTATCCGTGCAATGTGGTGTGGAGACGAGGCATGCGAGAACAAAATCAAAGAGGACACAACAGTTACAAGCCGTTGTATGCCATTTGGTGACCAGGAGCAAATTTCCGACGTATGCGTATGCTGTGGAAAGCCGGCGCATAAGCTCGTATACTGGGGCAAAGCATACTAAATTCGCGTCTACGAAAATTTATTTCGCGAATTAATCATTACTTTTGTATATTATTATGATAAACAGCTCGCCGGAGGGGCGCATTGACGCAGTATATGGCTGTGGCGCATGCTCGATTTACGACGTGTCGTGTGTGAGAGTTAATGCCACCTGCGGCTGAAGCTGGCGCAAAAAATACTCGTTCAAGCGTAAGCGCGTTTGATTTTTTAGCGCCTAATAAGCTCTGCCGCAGGAGGTATTTACTCTCACCAGACTAAGGAGTTATGAGAGCATGTGTTACAGTCATATGCTGTGGAAATGTGCCCCTCCGGTGAGCGTCATTTAAAAATAAAAAGGAGAACCCAACGATGCGCATTGATTTACCGCAGAATGTCAACTTCATAATAGACAGGCTCTACGAGCATGGCTTCGAGGCATATGCGGTAGGTGGATGCGTGCGTGATAGTCTCCTTGGCAGGACACCGCAGGACTGGGATATCACCACATCTGCAAAGCCTGCGCAGGTCAAAGCGATATTTGACCACACCATAGACACAGGTATCCAGCATGGCACAGTCACGGTCATGCTGGAGCATGTGGGCTATGAGGTCACCACCTATAGGATAGACGGAGAGTACGAGGATGCACGTCATCCAAAGGAGGTCACCTTTACCTCCAATCTGAAGCTTGACTTAGAGAGGCGCGACTTCACAATCAATGCCATGGCATATAATCATAGGGCAGGGCTCGTCGATGAATTTGACGGCATAGCAGATTTAAAAGTACATGTGATCAGATGTGTGGGCTGTGCGCACGACAGATTCAGTGAGGATGCACTCAGGATGTTTCGTGCGGTGAGATTTGCAGCCCAGCTAGGCTTTGATATAGAGGCACAGACCAAAGCAGCCATAAAAGAGCTTGCACCTGCCATGTCAAAGGTCAGCGCAGAGCGAATCCAGGTGGAGCTTGTGAAGCTTCTGACATCAGACCATCCTCAGATGATGAGAGATTTGTATGAGCTTGGACTCACAGCGGTATTCATGCCGGAGTTTGATGTGATGATGCAGACACCACAGCACAATAAGCACCATATGTACAGTGTCGGCGAGCATACGCTTCATACCTTAGAGCATGTGCGAGCGGACAAAATCCTAAGGCTTACCATGCTGCTTCATGATGTGGCAAAGCCGGTGTGCATTACGACAGACGAGGAAGGCCAGAATCATTTCAAGAAGCATCCTGTTGTGGGAGCTGATATGACAAGAAAGATACTCAGGCGCCTTAAGTTTGATAACAGGACTACAGACTGCTGCTGCAAGCTCGTAAAAGAGCATGACGACCGTCCGGCCATCACGGAGCGCAACGTGAGGCGTGCCATGAGCCGCATAGGGACAGAGCTTTTTCCACTGTTATTTGAGGTGAAAAGAGCCGATACGCTCGGACAGAGCATGTATAAGCGCGCAGAAAAGCTTGAATACATCGCAGAATATGAGCGTGTATACAGGAAAATCCTTGCAGACCATCAGTGTGTATCCAAAAAGGAAATGAAAATAAATGGCAGTGACCTGATTAAAATGGGAGTAGAGCCGGGACCGAAGCTTGGCGATATTTTGGACAGGCTTTATGAGCAGGTGCTTGATGACCCATCGCTCAATGAAGCACAAAAACTTAAAGAGCTTGCGAATAAAATAATAACCTCTCTCATATGATTAAAAAGCATCTGAATAGTTATGATGTATTAATCATATGAGGGGGGATTTTTTTGTATAATCAGCCGGAAGTGGCTTTGGAAAATTATGAGCTTACAGTAAGCAGGATAATAAAGGGAAGAGGGGCATATATATGTGATACAGGCATCGGTCAGAAAATGCTCGTGCCGTACAGGGGGCATGAGCAAAGGGCATGCACCCTGCGGGATACGCTGGCATTTATCCAGAGAAACGGCATGGATGTGGAGCAGATATCACAGACAAAGGAGCAGTGTATCATATCGCGAGACAACTGTGAGGCCGCATACATATTAAAGGATTACAGAGCAGGCAGAGAGTGCAGCACGGACAGCATAGATGATATGCGTGGCGGCAGCAGGGCATTGGCGCAGCTGCACAATATACTGGAAAAGTATCCGCTGCCTTCGGATATGGAGGTAGAAAGTCTGCACGAAAAAGCTCAGCGCAAATGTGCGCAGATTGTAAAGCTTAAAAACTACATACTGCGCCACAGCAAGACAAATGCCTTTGAGCATCTGTTTTATGAATGCTATGAGAGATTCTTAGAGCAGGGGCAGAAATCGGCGGAAATATTGTGTGAGCTGGAAAATAGTAAAACGTCGGTTCAGATATACTGTCACGGAGCCTTCAACCAGCACAATGTCGTGTATACACAGTCCGGAAGATGGCTCCCTGTCAATTTCGAGACCATGCATCCGGGATATCCGGAAACTGATATTGCGGAGTACATGCGCAAGATGCTCGAAAAAAATCACTGGGATACAGCGGTTGCAGATGCAATTCTCGACAGCTATTGCAGCGTAAGAAGTCTTGATGATACATCAATGAGGCTGCTTGGAGCACTGCTTTTGTTTCCTGAAAAATTTTGTAAGCTCTGCAATCACTATAGCAACTCGCGCAAGTCATGGGTATGCGACCGCGATGTGGATAAGCTTGCACAGCTCATACAGCTAAGCGGGGAGCGCGAGGAGTATCTGCATGCCATAGTGTAAACAGTGATGAACATATATAGTAAATTTAATTGAAAAGTAAATGACTATACGATATATTATTATTGTGGAAAACGTTTAAAGCCGGCTATTGGCCATGATTGATGAAATACAAAAGAGAAAAGCATATTATATAAATCAATAAAGGAAATACAGGAAACACAGATGAAGAAATTCACAGGATTATTTTGTGTGTTCTGCATGCTTATGATGTCACTTGCAGCATGTGGAAAACCAGACACTGATGATGGTGTAAAAAAATTCTATAACAGCATGAATGATACGACGGAGGCCGTGGGAGAAAGCACGCAGTCCGGTTTGGAAGCTGCTGCGGCGGAAAATGGAAAGTCCGTTAATAAAAATTCAGATATTCTCATAGTATCGGACATAAACAGTGCCAACGAGACAATCAGGGTATACAATTACTCGACAGGAGTGCAGTATCAGTATTACTATGGGCTGACCACAGGCTTTTTCGACAAATATGGCAATCACATGTCAGTTTCGGACATACATCAGGGTGATGTGGTTGACATATCTGGGGCTGATTCAGACGGCAAGGCAAAGCGTATACAAAAATCCGATAAGGTGTGGACAAACGACGCAGTGACGAATTTTTCTGTGGATAAGGATAAGAGCGTGCTTGAAATCGGAAGCAGCAGCTACAGGCTGGGTGAGCGCACCATGATATTTTCAGGCTCGGAAGTCATAGATACTGACAGCATCACGGCGCAGGATAAGCTGTCTGTTGTCGGGATTGACAAGGATATAGTGTCAATTTCTGTCACGACAGGGCACGGCACACTGCAGCTTAGCAACACATCGCTGTTTGAGGGCAGCTTTTTGCAGCTCGGAGACAGGATATTTGCGGAAATCACTAAGGATATGTCGCTTGATGTGCCTGAGGGCAGCTATATGCTCGCCGTGGCCAACAACGGCTGGGGAGGCAGCACGGATATTGAGATAAAAAGAGGCGAGACAACAAAGGTCAACTTAAATGATTTAAAGGGTGAGGAACCTAAAAAGAGCAGCATACTTTTCGAGGTTGACGTGCAGGGAGCGAAAATATATGTCGATGGCAAGGAAATAGACTATACGAGCCCTGTTGAGATAACCTACGGAAAGCACACGCTTAAGGTAACAGCTGATGGCTATGACACCTGGACAAGGACACTTTACGTGAACTCAAAGGAGGCTACCATACAGATTACGATAAATGACAATGCGGATAGCGGCAGCTCCGGCAGCGACGCATCAGGCACCGGCAACAACAGCACGGCTACCGCACAGACTCCTTCCGAGACTGCCTCAGAGAGGGCAGATGAGAAGGACAATCAAAGTACATCTCAAGGCACCACCGGCAGCTCACAGAGTACAAATTCATCACAGGGAACAGACAGTAAATCCTCTGACAGCTCGGGAAATAGTCTGACAAATAAGGACATATCCGATTATCTTTCAACATTAACCTCTTTATTAAGCTCAAAGTAAGGTTTTAAGAATGGTAAAAGTACATAAAAGCCTAGGAAATAGCGCATTTTCCTTGACAAACCCCATAAAAACAAGTATATATATTCTTGTAGGTAATTTGGGAATACAGCTCGAATTATATAAATTATGAAAATCCAGAGGAGGAATTTTATCATGAACAAAGCAGATTTAGTTGCAGCTATGGCAGAGAAGGCCGGAGTATCAAAGAAGGACGCAGAGGCATCTTTAAAGGCATTCACAGATGTTGTTGCAGAGGAGTTAAAGAAAGGCGAGAAGATCCAGTTAGTTGGATTCGGTACTTTCGAGGTATCTGAGAGAGCAGCAAGAACAGGAAGAAATCCACAGACTGGCGCTGAGATGACAATTGCAGCATCTAAGGCTCCTAAGTTCAAGGCTGGAAAGGCTTTAAAGGATTCTCTTAACTAATAAGTTAGACTATCTGGAGTAGAAGAATGGGTGAAGTCTTTAAGGCTCCACCCATTTTTGGCTATATCCACTGAAATCAGGGTAATAGTTATGAATTGATTTATTATAACGAGACACAGAGGTAACAATGAGATTAGACAAATTTTTGAAGGTATCGCGTCTGATAAAGAGGCGTACCGTGGCAAATGAGGCATGTGACGCAGGTCGTGTCACAGTAAACGGCAGACCGGCAAAGGCATCTGTAAATGTCAAGGTCGGAGACATAATAGAGATAGCATTTGGACAAAAGACAGTCAAGGTTAAGGTGTTAAATCTCCTTGACACAACAAAGAAGGAAGAAGCAAAAGATCTTTTTGAGTATATATAGGTAATATTTTCATGAATCCCGGCATATATTTACATATGTGATTCCACAGATGGCATGTATATGTGCGGCTGTCTATGGAGCATATTAAAAAATATGTGAGGGACAGGGAATGGAAGAAATATCAGGCACAAAGAGTCATAAGCTTATCTTGAATAATCGCAGAACAGGCAGCTTTACAGGCATTTTGGATGTGCTCTCCTTTGATGTGGGTGAGATACTTTTGGAGACGGAGCTTGGCATGCTTGACCTAAAGGGCAAGGATCTTCACGTAAACAGGCTAAACCTTGAGAAGGGAGAAGCCGATATAGAAGGTGAGATAGACATGATTACGTATTCGAAGGTACCGGAGGTGACCGGAAAGAAGGATAAAATGTTTGGCAGGATATTCAGATAAGCACCTAAGGAGGAATAATGAGTAGACGTCGTGCAAAGAGAAGAGGCGGAGCTTTAAGTGTTTCTATCATAGTTATTGCATTTCTTGTGGTTATGGTAGTCCAGGTTGTGCAGCTAAAGCAGAAGGAGGCAGCATATGCCGCACAAAAGGCACAGCTGGAAAAGCAGTACACCAAAGAATCGGAGCGTGCTGAGGAGATAGAAAGCATGCAGCAGTATATGCAGAGTGACCAGTACATAGAGGATATAGCAAAGAGCAAGCTGGGGCTTGCGTATGACAATGAAATAATCTTCAAGGAAAAGGACAAATAATTTTTGAAGAGATAGTTGCGCTTTTTCGTCAAAACCTTCATTTTTGACCACATATAATCGTTGAAAAAAGATGGAGGCAAAAAGATGAGGAGTGCAAAATTAAAAAAAGCTGTGTGGGGGCTTATGGCATTTGCATCCACACTGGTGTGTGTGATGGATTGTTATCCGCTGATACCGGCAGTGTACGGAGTTTATTGTCTGAGCAGTGAGCATACGATTATTTTTTACATAGGATTAATTATTGGAATGGGATACTTTATATCGATACCGTCGATATGCAAGTATCTCTTTATTATTGCGGTGATTTGCTTTGGAGTGCGGCTTTTCGTGAGAAAAAGCGCTAAAAACGGATGTCTGATAACAGCCGTTGTAGCGGCCTGTGCCACGGCGGTGATGAATCTGTCGGTAGCATTTTTAGGGAAGCCTGATACGGATGAGCTGGTGCTGTCTGTAGCTGAGAGTCTTGTTGTGTTTTCCATAGCCTTTGCACTGTGCAGAGCATGCGAATACTTAAGGACCTTTGGACACAATGAAAATGCGGTCATAGCAGGGCTTCTGCCTGACAGGGAGGAGGCATTTGCCACAGCGGTTTCAGGACTTTCGGGCATTATTTCGACTGCAAATGTCATGGCTGTAAAATGTACGGCAGATAAAATTCCTGATGAGAGTGAGAAAATACAGCTTGAGGTGACAGGCAGGCTTTGCGCATGCTGTGAGGGCTGCAGTGTGTGCTGGACAAGCGGGGCTTCGATTTCAGACGGTATAAAAATGCTTGCTGATGCAGTGCGCAAACGTATGAAAACAGAGGAAATTGTGCAAAACAGATATGTGGAGGGCTGCCCGCACTATACGCGCATGGTGGAGGCCGCCACAGAGGCATTTGCCCGTATTGAGCTAAATGAAGCCTGGTACAGGCGCCTTACGGAAAACAGACGCGTCATAGCTGCACAGCTTGACGCTATGGCAGAGCTTATGGAGGATTGGTGCAGGGCTGAAAAATGCATAGATAAAAAAAGAAGGCTGCGTCTTTCAAGAGTTTATGTATATACGAAAGAGGCCGGTATACAGGTGGAAAATGCCCATATTTATGAGAATGTAAGGCAGCAGATATGTATAAAGGCAGATGTCTGCACCAAGGCAGATGGCGGGATTGAAATTTCAAGGTATGTACAGTCGGTTTCACGCGCCATGGGAGTGAAGCTTAGGCAGGCGCAGGGGACTGTTTCGATAATCTCCGACGAGAGGACATCTATTGTGCTGTACGAGGAGAATCAGTTCTATGCGCTATCCGGAGTGGCGACCAAAAAGAAGACAGGCTCTCAGGCAAATGGCGATAGCTGCAGCATGTTTCAGCTGGATGATGGCATGTATCATGTGTGTGTATCCGATGGCATGGGCTCGGGCAAGCAGGCGCAGGCTGAGAGCACTCTGGTGGTGGATTTGCTTGAAAAGCTCTTAGAGGCAGGCTTTAGCAGGGAAAGTGCCCTAAAGCTTATGAACTCTGCCATGGTCATATCAGCGGGCGAGGAGTCCTATTCCACGGTTGATTTTGCCACAATAGACATGTACACAGGTGAGTTTGAGCTGACCAAAACAGGTGCAGCACCGTCATTTATCAAATCAGGGAAAAAAGTAAGTATTATAGAAAATGAATCCCTCCCGGTGGGAGTCGATACCGCTCAGGAGAGCATACACTCAAAAAATACGCTTCAAAGTGGCGATTTTCTTGTCATGGTGACGGATGGTGTGCTAGAATATCTGCATGTAAAGGACAGGCAGGAGAAGCTTATGGATATAATTGCCGGCGTCAAAAGCGATAATGCAGGCGTGCTGGCGCAGGAAATTCTGGACAGGGTGCTGCTTGACACAGGCGGATACGCCATGGATGATATGACGGTTGTTGCAATAGGAATCTGGGAAAAATAATGATTAGACGGACAAAAGATTATATTTTGGAAAACAAAATGATAAAAAATCACAGCACAGTGCTTGTTGCGCTGTCGGGCGGTGCGGATTCAGTCTGCCTGCTGCTGTTGTTAAATGAGATAAAAAGACAGTGCGCAGATGAGCTCGATTTTGCGCTGGGGGCGGTGCATGTGGAGCATGGCATCAGAGGCGCCCAGAGCAGGGAGGATGCGAGGTTTGCGTCAGACCTTTGCGAGAGGCTTCACATACCGTGCCATGTACACTCTGTTGATGTGCCGCAATATGCAAAAAGCCATGGACTTGGGCTGGAGGAGGCCGCCAGGATATTACGCTATGAAGCGTTTGAAGAGGAAGCAGAGCAAAAGCAGGATAACAGCAGGCAGGCCGTCGTTGCGGTTGCGCACCATATGGAGGACAACGCAGAGACAGTCCTTTTTCAGATGCTGCGCGGAAGCGGAGCGAAGGGACTCGCCGGCATGCATCCGGTTTCTGTGAAGAACGGTGTCACCTATATCAGGCCGCTTTTATCGGCAACACGCGCACAGATAGAGGAATATCTGAAGGAAAACGGACAGGCTTTTGTCACCGATGCCACAAACACTGACACAGCCTACTCCAGAAACAAGCTGCGCCATGATGTGTTTCCGCTGCTTTTGCAGATTAATGACAGGGCGATAGAGCATATCAATGAAAGTGCAGGACAGCTTGTGGTGATGAATGATTTTTACGAGGAGCAGCTAAAAGAGGCGTGCGACAGCATGGTTTCTAAAAAAGAAGGCAGGGTGATACTTGAAATCAGCCGCTTTGAGAGTCTGCATCCGGCATTAAAAAGCGGAATAGCGCGCGAGTGCATACATTTAGCGTCAGGGCGGCTCAAGGACATCACGAGTACGCATATCAGTGCGCTTGTGAAGCTTGCAGGGCAGCAGTCGGGCAGAAAAATCAATCTGCCGTATGGAATTATTGCGGAAAAATCATTTGGCGAGGTGATACTTTATGCCGGAAAGTGTGACGATGAAAAAGAAGAAATTCACGTTACAGCAAAGGAGCTTGAGGCACTAAGTGCCACGGGAGAGCAAAAAAACATCAGACTTTCGGCAGATGGCTCATATGTCACGCTTTGTATACAGGATTTTAATGGTAAAATGGACGAAATTCCCAAAAAACCATATACGAAATGGTTTGATTATGATAAGATGAAGAAAGGCTTTGAAATCAGAACGAGAAAAGCCGGTGACTATATAATTGTGGATGACGAGGGCCATCACAAGAAGCTGAAGCAGGTATTTACAGGTGATAAAATCCCTGCACAGCAGAGAGCAGGACTGTGGCTTATAGCCCATGGATCACTGGTGCATGCCATAATCGGATACAGATCCGGCTGCAGCGCACTTGTCACACCACAGACAGGAAAAGTACTTAAGATCACATTTTACGGAGGAAAACAAAATGGATTTTTCAAAGAAATATGATATTTCGGTTTACCTGACAGAGGAGCAGCTCAATAAGCGAATCGCAGAGATTGGAGCGCAAATCACAGAAAAATACAAGGGACAGTCAGTATATCTTATCTGTATACTCAAGGGCTCAATATTTTTTACCACAGAGCTTGCAAAGAGAATTGACCTGCCTATGACCATGGATTTCATGTCGGTATCCAGCTATGGCTCAGGCACAGAGTCATCGGGCGATGTCAAGATCAAAAAGGATCTTGAGCATTCTATCGAGGGCGAGAATGTCATCATCATAGAGGATATCATTGATTCGGGAAATACCCTTAGCAGGCTTTCAAAGCTTCTTGCCAAAAGAAACCCGAAGAGCCTCACAATCTGCACACTTTTGGACAAGCCTGAGCGCCGTGTGGTTGATGATGTAAATGTAGACTACGTGGGCTTTGTGATTCCGGACAAGTTTGTGGTAGGCTATGGTCTTGACTATGACCAGAGGTTTAGAAATCTGCCTTACATCGGCTTTGTCGAGGGCGAAATAAAATAAAAAGGAGAAGTAAATTGAATAAACAAAAAAGCGGTATGCGCGGAATAGGCGTATACATTATCATTGTATTTGCGGTAATCTGCATCTGGTACTGGCTGAGCGCCGGAGCTACATCAAACTCTTACACACAGAGTCAGTTCGAGAAGGATCTTGACAAGAATCAGGTGAAGAGCGTAAAGGTAGTGCAAAACAGGGAGATACCGACAGGAAGCCTGGAGGTGAAGTTCAAGGATGGCACATCAAAGGTGCTTTATGTATCAGATGTAAACAGCATCGAAAAGACCATGACAAAGGCAGGCTACACCGATTATACAGTTGCAGATGTGCCGGCTGAGAGCTGGATTATGACACTGCTTCCGTATCTTTTGGTATTTGGAGCCATGTTCATACTCTTTGCAGTGATGAACAATAACGCTGCAGCACAGGGCGGCGGTGGCAAGATGATGAACTTCGGCAAGAACCGCGCGAAGCTCACCACACAGGAGGAGAACCATATCAAGTTTTCCGATGTAGCAGGCCTTAAGGAGGAAAAGGAGGAGATTGCAGAGATAGTTGATTTCCTTCGTGATCCGGGAAAATACACAAGGCTTGGCGCAAGAATCCCAAAGGGTGTCCTTCTCGTAGGACCTCCGGGAACAGGTAAGACACTTCTTGCCAAGGCAGTAGCCGGAGAGGCAGGAGTACCGTTTTTCACCATTTCAGGATCGGATTTCGTGGAGATGTTCGTCGGAGTCGGAGCCTCACGAGTGAGAGATTTGTTTGAGGATGCCAAGAAAAATGCGCCATGTATCGTATTTATCGACGAGATTGATGCAGTAGCCAGACGCCGTGGTACAGGAATGGGCGGCGGACACGACGAGCGTGAGCAGACATTGAACCAGATGCTTGTCGAGATGGATGGCTTTGGTGTCAATGAGGGCATTATCGTCATGGCAGCCACAAACCGTGTGGATATACTTGACCCAGCAATCATGCGTCCGGGACGTTTCGACAGAAAGGTTGTAGTAGGCAGACCGGATGTGGGCGGCAGAGAAGAAATTTTAGGTGTCCATGCCAAGAAAAAACCTCTTGCAGAGGATGTTGATTTAAAACAGATTGCACAGACCACAGCAGGCTTCACAGGTGCAGACCTTGAGAATCTGATGAATGAGGCGGCAATCCGTGCAGCGGGCGAAAACAGAGAATATATCACACAGGATGATATCAGAAAATCCTTCGTCAAGGTTGGTATCGGAGCTGAGAAAAAGAGCCGTATCATCTCTGACAAGGAGAAGCGCATCACAGCCTATCACGAGGCCGGACATGCAATTCTTTTCCATCTGCTTCCGGATGTAGGACCTGTATACACAGTTTCAATCATCCCTACAGGAGCAGGCACAGCAGGCTACACCATGCCGCTGCCTGAGAAGGATGAGATGTTCAACACAAAGGGGCGTATGCTTCAGGAAATAGTAGTAGATTTAGGCGGCCGTGTCGCAGAGGAGCTCGTATTTGATGATATCACCACAGGTGCATCACAGGATATCAAGCAGGCCACAAAGCTTGCGCGCGAGATGGTTACCAGATACGGTATGTCAGACAATATCGGCCTTATCTGCTATGCAGATGATGAGGAGGAGGTCTTCATCGGACGAGACCTGGCTCACGCAAAGAACTACAGCGAGGGCATAGCATCGGCAATCGATGTTGAGGTAAAGCGTATCATCGACGAGTCATACGACAAGGCAAAGAGCATGATAGCAGAGTACCGAGGTGTGCTTGACAGATGTGCAGCACTTCTTCTTGAGAAGGAGAAGATCACAAGAGATGAGTTTGAAGCACTGTTTGATGAGGACAGCAAAACAGAAGTTGGACATAATATTTAAAAAATAGTCATGCTTTTGTGCATAATGACTATATGAAAAATATTAAATAAGACTAAAGTACTATACAAACTGCATAAAAACAAACCTTGATTTTTATGCAATTTGTGAACACTTATCGTTATAACCGTGATATTATAATAACCGTAAAAACCCCCCAATACATTATATAGTTTTTGCTATACCCCATAGTAAAAATACCTTCTCCTAAAAGGCAGCCGAACGTAGGCTGTCTTTTTAATTAAAAATATGCTTGCATAATCACATCTGTTGTGATAAACTATGCAAGTATCGTAATTGAATACATGGGCAGATTCCCGAGTGGCCAAAGGGGACAGACTGTAAATCTGCTGCAACTTG
>OQVN01000220.1_pt1 | contig 22671 bp, 18 predicted proteins | sample 1691621 | NCBI WGS metagenome assembly OQVN01 (sample SAMN03418278, study PRJEB22391) | human gut metagenome | biome: human-gut; feature: organic feature; material: feces | host: Homo sapiens | place: Tanzania | collected 2013-01 | reverse complement strand
ATTGATGTGTACATTTGTAGAAATCAATAACCAATTAATAATATTCCTTTTAAAGGAAGCTTTATTCTGTTAGAAATATACATTGTTTCAAGAAAAGTATATATTCTCTCAAAGTCGTCATGCCCTCTATATGTATTTCTAACTGCCAAAATTAGATATTCAACTTCAAACATCATCGAAGCTTCGAAGATATCTTTGAGGAATTGATTGTTTTCTGTTGCGCGTCCTGCTTCAACTTCTATCACAATTTTCCCATCGCAACTTATAGCATCTGCATAAAAAGATTTATCAATTGTATTGTTGTTGCCAAATAAAACAGGAACATCTATCTTACCTTTGTTACTTTTATTTTTTTCTACATTGTACTTTAATTCTGTTAAGTATGGCTCTACAGCTGCAAGTACATCATCCGACTTTTTGTTATTTGTTTTTGAATCTATGTCGCATTCTACTTTCTTGAATGCTTTAAGCACATCCTCTATTGGCTTTACTACACCAATGGAACGCGGAAAGAACTGAAATCTAATCATATTTAATTTCTATTTATGGAGCGAAACATGTTTGATATTACGCACACTTAACAACATTCTTCTTTTTATGATTTTGCACGTAATGTATATCATGCCTTTTCTGCAAAGGTAAGTATTTATTTTTATTTTATACCTATATGTAATATTTAGAAATTGTTTTGATAAGATTTTGACGTTGATAAAGACATGTTGACCCCCCAATAGTTTGTTTGAGTCTTGCCATTGTCGTAAGAATTTAGATTACACCATCTTCACAACAAAATGGCTGCCACTATTCGAAACAAACCCTCAACGAACAATAAACCGACCTATTCCCTACTCGCGAACAAAGTGACATAGAACCATGCAAGAAAAATCCATCAGCTCCGAATACAGCATATTCAAAAAGTCCCTAAAAGCCCATTTATTTGCGTTCTAAGCGATTTTACCCTATCGCTTCGACTTGTAATTTTACCACTCGGAAAAACACTTAAAGTGTCTCAGAACGCAAAAAAACGGCTTTTTTAGGCACATTAGCCCCAAAACACAGCTTTTTTAAGACGAAAAATTGCGCAGTACAAAAAGAAAGTCTTAAATTTGCCCCTTAGAAACATATTCAAACAAGATAAATGATTACAGACGACGACAGAATTATTAAGGTCAATATTGAGGAGGAAATGAAATCCTCATACATTGACTACTCCATGTCGGTGATCGTGTCGCGTGCACTCCCTGATGTGCGCGATGGTTTTAAACCTGTTCACCGACGCATCCTCTATGATATGATGGAGCTTGGCATCACACACGACAAACCGACACGTAAGTCGGCACGTGTTGTGGGTGACGTGCTCGGTAAGTATCACCCTCACGGCGATAGCTCTGTGTATGGCGCTTTGGTGCGTTTGGCACAACCCTGGAACATGCGTTACACCCTTGTTGAAGGACAAGGTAACTTCGGTTCTATGGACGGTGACTCGGCTGCTGCAATGCGTTATACCGAAGCTAGACTCTCGCCCGTAGGCGAAGCCATGATGCAGGATATTGAAAAAGAAACGGTCGACATGGACCGTAACTTCGACAATACACGCGATGAACCTAGCGTAATGCCTACACGCATCCCTAACTTCTTGGTTAACGGAGCAAGCGGTATTGCCGTAGGTATGGCTACCAATGTGCCCACCCACAACCTTAGCGAAGTGATTGATGGATGCGTGGCATACATTGATAATCCGGAAATTACGATTGATGAGTTAATGCACTACATCAAGGCACCCGACTTCCCTACTGGTGGATATATCATGGGCATGCAAGGTGTGCGTAGTGCATACGAAACAGGTAGAGGACGCATCATTATGCGTGCCAAAACCGACATTGAAAGCGGACCGCAACACGACACTATCGTTGTGTCGGAATTGCCCTACGGACTCAATAAAGAGGAACTCGTAAAGTTCATCGGACAGTTGGCTGCCGAGAAGCGTATTGAGGGCATCTCGAATGTGAACGATGAGAGCGACAAAGATGGTATGCGCATTGTGATTGACGTGAAGCGCGACTTCAACGCTAATGTGGTGCTCAACAAGCTCTATAAGATGACAGCGCTGCAAACCTCGTTTGCCGTGAACTGCATTGCTTTGGTTCACGACCATAACCACAAGGCAGGACGTCCACAGTTGCTCACCTTGAAAGATTGCATCAAACACTTCGTTGACCACCGTCACGACGTGGTGATTCGTCGCACACAATATGACTTGCGCAAGGCTCAAGAGCGTGCGCACATCCTTGAAGGTTTAATTATTGCCTCCGACAACATCGACGAGGTGGTACGCCTTATCCGTGCTTCTAAGAACCCGCAAGCAGCTATTGAGGCTTTGAAACAACGCTTCGGACTCGACGACGTGCAAGCTAAAGCCATCGTAGACATGCGTTTGGCACAGCTCACGAACATACAGCAAGAAAAGTTGCACGAGGAATACGAAGAGATTGAACGCCGCATTGCTTACTACGAACAAATTTTGAGCGACGACGAACTCTGCCGCAAGGTGATGAAGGACGAGTTGATTGAGGTGAAGGAGAAGTATGGCGATGAACGTCGCACAGAAATCTTGCTCTCATCTACCGAGTTTAATCCCGAAGACTTCTATGCCGACGACGAGGTGGTTATCACCATTTCGCACTTAGGATACATCAAGCGTACTCCCCTCAACGAGTTCCGCGCACAAGGACGTGGTGGTGTTGGTTCAAAGGGTGGCAGCACACGCGATAGCGACTTTATTGAATACATCTATCACGCCACAATGCACAACACCATGCTGTTCTTTACAGCTAAAGGTCGCTGCTATTGGCTCAAGGTTTACGATCTTCCCGAAGGTGCTAAAAATGCCAAGGGACGTGCCATTCAGAATATGTTGAACATCGACCCTGACGATAGCATTAACGCTTGCTTGCACATTCGCAAACTCGCTGATGCTGACTTCTGTAAGAGCCATTATGTGATGTTCTGCACGAAGCAAGGCATTATTAAGAAAACATGCTTGAGCGAATACTCTCGTCCACGCACAAATGGTGTGAACGCAATCAATATTCGCGAAGACGACAAGGTGGTTAGCGTAGTACTTACCAATGGTTCGGACGAGATTATCATTGCCAACCGCAATGGTCGTGCTATCCGCTTTAACGAGGACACCGTACGTGCTATGGGACGTACTGCAACAGGTGTGCGTGGTATGAAACTCGACGAGAACGATGCTACAGACGAGGTTATCGGCATGATTTGTGTGAACGATCCCGAACGCGAAACCGTATTGGTGGTTAGCGAACAAGGTAAGGGTAAACGCTCTGCTGTGGACGACTATCGTGTGACCAACCGTGGCGGTAAGGGTGTGAAGACGCTCAACATTACCGATGAAACTGGTAAGGTGGTAGCTATTAAGGCGGTGACCGAAGAACAAGACTTGATGATTATCAACAAGAGTGGCATTACCATTCGTTTGCGCATTAGCGATGTAAACGTACAAGGACGTGCCACACAGGGTACACGACTCATCGACCTTAAAAAGCGTAACGACGTAATCTCAAGTGTTTGCTTGGTTCCTGCCGAAGAGGAGGAAGAAGAAGCGCTCGACGATAACAACGAGAATACTCCAGAAACTACTGACACAATAACCGAGGAAAACACCCACGAACCGAACGCGCCTGAGCAGGGCGAATAAACACAACCATCTCCCTGCAAAAAAAGATGGGGCTAATCTTTCTGACTTCAGAGAAAGAGAAAGAGAAAGGCAATTCCCTAAAAAACGAAAAGGGATGTGCCACGCCTCTAAGCACTGAAAAACAGAAAGATTAGCTACATCCATAGCAAGTTCAGTTCAATAAAACAAATTAACAATGAAAAAGTTAGTTCTTAGTTTGGCTTTGCTCGTGGCAGGCATGGGCTCTGCCATGGCTCAACAGCAAAACCCAGGTTCTTGGAAAGCTTACGACAAGATTAACAAGGCCCAAACTCAACTCAACAAACGCACATCTGAGGGTTATGAAGCTGCCCAAGTGCTCTACAAAGAAGCTGAGGGTTTGATTAACAACGAAATTGAAGAGGCTAAAGTAAAGGGCAAAAACGATAAGTTGGCATTGCTCTATACACAAAATGCAGAATTGCAAACTAAAATGCTTGATAGCGAATGGAAAAAAGCTTCGGGCGGAATTCCCTTCGACACCATTAAGTTCTGCACAAGCATCGACAAAATCATTACACTCTACAACGAATCGTCAAAGTACAACCAAATGCCCGATGCCAAAGGCAGAGTAAAGACAAATCCTATTGTCGCACAGAAAACACGCTACGGTATCGAACACCAAATGCTCACTATGTATAGCGCTTGCGGTTTGTTTATGAACCAAATGGGACGCTACAAAGAGAGTGCTGAGTACTTTTACAAATTTGTGCAACTGCCCAAAATCTCGCCTGTGTTCACTCCCGAAGAACGCGACTCTGTGATTAAGGCGCACGAGAAGGATTACAACAACTCATACGTGAACATTGCCAACCTTAGCTACAAGGCAAAGGACTGGGCTTCGGCTGTAAAATATTGCAACGAAGCGCTCAACATGGTTAATGACTCTGTGAGCTTGCACGACCTTTACTACATTAAGCTTGCTGCACAAGGCGAAAGCAAAGATAGTGTAGCCATGCAAAAAACCTTGCTCGAGGCTTATCAGCGCACAGGTCAAGAGGTTTTCTTCTTGCAACTCATGCAGACCTATATGAACTCGGGCAAAACTTCTGAGGCTGTAGAAATTGCCAACAAATCGGTAGCCGAAGATCCTAACAACAAAACCTCTTGGTATGTTAAGGGCTACGTAGAACTCTACTTGCAGAAGAACTACCAAGATGCTCGCGAAGCCTTTGAGAAAGCTTTGGCAATCGACCCCGACTACGCTAACGCCTTATACTTGATTTCAGTAGCCTATACCGATGAAATTGTAAACAAGGTAAACTCTGGCAAATACGTGTACATCGGCAAAAACCGCAACATCGTAGGTCGTGGTAAGGGTGCTGCTGCCGACGCTGCTTACAAAAAGCAAAAGGCCATCTACGACAAGGAGTTGAACGAGGTGAAGTCATACTACAGCAAAGCACAAGTCTACCTTGAGCACTTGCGCGAAATTGCCCCCGACATGGTCAACAAATGGGCACCTGCCTTGCAAACTGTATACACCAACTTGGGCATGAAGGATAAGGCTCAGCAAATGGACGAAGAACTTGATGCTTACAACAAAGCTCGCGCAGCACAATAAGCCCTCTTGAACTTTTAAAAAAGGTTCTGAATTTTATAAGCACGCTCTGTGGCGTGGTATTAACTTAAAAAACTATACTATGAGGTTGTGACGAAGAGATGCACGCATTTTCTTTGTCACGACCTCACGTTTAATTCAATAAACTATTATCATCAATGAGAACGCTCCTATTATCATTCTTCATGTTGCTGCTGCCCACAATCGCGGGCGCTCAAAAGGCATATAAGCCATTGAAAACAGCCCTGAAAGATAAGAACTATAAGGAGGCGGTGGCACAAATCAATAAACTGCGTGCCGATTCAACCTATCGTTTCGACACTAAGCTCTGCTTATATGGCATTGAAGCCTATCGCGGACTTAACGATGCCGAGAATATGAAGGTGTATCTTAAACAGAACTGCGACACAGTGGCTCTTTTCTCTACCACTTACCAAATTGTGAAAGAGGCTGTGATGCTCGACTCTTTAGAGAATGAAAACAAAAAGAATAAAGGAGAGAAACCACACGAAACAAAGTTGGTTAACGAAATGCTGCAACGCTATTATCCCAATCTTAACGTAGCTGCACGCTTCTTCTATAAAAAACAAAATTACACAGAGGCTATGCGATATTTGCGCTATTGCATAGACTTACCACATACACCTATCGGAGCACGCTCACGCCTTTCTACCACACACGATGTGGCAAACGCCGTGCTTTACCTTAGCAGTGCTTTTGCCACTAAAAACTACGCTGAGGTGCATCGCTACGAAAACATTGCGCTCTGTGACTCGGTTTCGCGAAAAAGCATTATGAAGTTCTTGGCACGTACTGCCGAAGCCGAAAAGGATACTTTGGCATACGAGCGTATGTTGCGCCAAGGATGGAAAAATGGCGATTACGACGAAAGTTTCTTTGCGTTGTTGGTGGATTTTTACAACACACACAACGAATACGGACACACGCTCGATGTGGCTGCGCAACACATTAAGGTTCACCCCAAAAGCACCATTGCTTATATGGCACAGAGCGTGGCTTTCTTTAAACAAAAGAACTACGATAAGTGCATTGCCAGTGCTCAACAATGGCTTGCATGCGACTCGCTGAGTGCCGATGCACACTATTACATCGGTGCATCTTATGTGTACAAGGTAGACGAGGTGCCTATGGAAGGTCGCATCAATTCGCTTTCTTATAGACAATCGTTAGTGAAACGTGGCGAACTCTATGCAAAGGCTGAACCTGCACTCGAAACCTACCGCAAAATGATGCCACAAGCTAAAGATGAGTGGGCTCCCCTACTCTATAAGGTATATTTGGCACTTAACAAGGGCGATAAGTTTGCCGAAATAGAAGACATTTTGGCTGAATAAATACTTGATTAGACCATTTAAATTTTGCCCTTCACCCCAAAGATAAACCCAAATAACGCATGATAAAGAATTTCATCACATCCCAGCTCTTAACTGATAAAGAGTGGAATCACTACATACAAAATTTGCAATCGGCACCTGCTGCAAACAATGATGCCGAAGAATGTGATTGTGCCGCCATGCTTCGTCCGCTAATTTTAAAAGGCATGGACGAGGAAATGCAAGAGGTGGACGCAATTGTGAACAACCCCGAGGCTCCCACTTTTGCAAATACCATTGTAGCGCTTGCAAACACGGGCGAGAATTTGGAACGTGCCACGGCGGTTATGTATAACTTATTGAGCGCTGAGACCGACGATAATCTTGAAGAATTGGCAAGCGAACTTGCCCCCAAACTCTCTGAGCATTCTAACAATATTATGCTCAACGAAAAACTGTTTGCACGTGTAAAGGCGGTTTATGACGCCGAAACAAACAAGTTGGAGGGCGAAGACAAAATGCTGCTCGACAAAACATACGAAGGCTTTGAACGCTCTGGCGCTACCCTGTCTGACGAGGACAAACAACGCTTTAGAGAAATCACTGCACAACTATCTGAAAAGACTTTGAAATTCTCGCAAAATGTGCTGAAAGAGACCAATAATTTCGTTCTTCACATTACCGATGAGAAAGACTTGGCTGGCATACCCGAAATTCACAAAAATGCTGCACATCACGAAGCCAAAGCACGACAATTAGAGGGATGGGTGTTCACACTGCATGCCCCCAGCTTTATGCCCTTCATGATGTATGCCGAGAACCGCGAGTACCGCGAAAAAATGTATCGTGCCTACAACAGTCGCTGCACACACAATAACGAATATAACAACTTCGAAATTGTGCGTAGCATCGTGAATCTGCGTCGCGAGGTAGCTCAAATTTTGGGATATAAAGACTATGCAGATTATGCACTGCGCCGACGCATGGCACAAAATGCCAAAAACGTATATCAGTTACTCAACGACTTGATAGACCATTACCTTGACCGTGCGAAACAAGACGTGGCTGAGGTTGAGAAAAAGGCACAACAAATTGAGGGGGCTGACTTTAAGTTGCGACCTTGGGATTTCTCTTACTACAGTCAAAAGTTGAAACACGAACTTTATGACTACGCCCCCGATATGCTACGCCCTTATTTTGAACTCTCGCAAGTGCAAAAGGGTGTATTGGGTTTAGCCACAAAGCTATACGGCATTACGTTTAAACGCAACGACAATCTGCCTGTATATCAAAAAGATGTCATTGCATACGATGTCTACGACAAAGACGGAGCCTTCTTAGCTATTTTGCTTGTAGACTTCTTCCCCAGAGAAAGCAAAAAGGGTGGCGCATGGATGACTAACTATCGTGATGAGTCGTGCAATGCTCCCACCCACGTAAAGGTGATGCCCAACAACTCAAACCGTCCGGTGGTAAGTGTCACAACCAACTTTACAAAACCCACTGCCGACACACCTGCATTGCTCACTTTAGGCGAGGTTGAAACTTTCTTACACGAGTTTGGACACGCTCTGCACGGAATTTTTGCCATGACGCACTATGCAAGTCTTAGCGGAACTTCTGTATATTGGGATTTTGTGGAACTTCCTTCACAATTTATGGAGAACTATGCCACAGAACCAGAATTTTTGGGTACATTTGCCCATCACTACAAAACGGGCGAACCCTTGCCTCAAGAATACATTGACCGCATACGTAAGAGCCGTAATTTTCAATCGGCATACGCTTGCATGCGACAAGTTTCTTTCGGCTTGCTCGACATGGCGCACTGCGCGAACCGCTTACCTCAGACATTAAAACCTTCGAAGACGAGGCTTGGAAACGCGTACAGCTACTGCCTAAAGCAGACGATGCTTGCATGAGCGTGGAGTTTGGACATATTATGGCGGGCGGATATGCAGCAGGATATTACAGCTATAAGTGGGCTGAAGTGTTAGACGCAGATGCCTTCTCTCTCTTCAAAGAAAAAGGCATTTTCAACGAGGATGTAGCAAACAGTTTCCGTGAAAATGTATTGTCGAAGGGAGGCACTGAAAATCCGATGGACCTCTATGTACGCTTCAGAGGACAAGCCCCTAACATCAATGCACTGTTAAAGCGCGATGGCATTCAATAAAATCGTGTGAGAAGGGAGAAAAGGAACCATAAACTTCCTCTATAATAAAACCTTCTCTATCACGCATTTTAAAAGAGAACCATCGCAAACACCTACATAACAACGAACACACATTATGACAAAAGCAGAATTACTTGATAGGCGCTATTTAAGAATGGCACGTATTTGGGCTGAAAACTCATACTGCACACGCCGTCAGGTGGGAGCGCTTATTGTAAAAGATAAGATGATTATTAGCGACGGATATAACGGAACTCCTTCGGGATTTACCAATATATGCGAAGGTAGCAACGGACTGACCTTGCCCTATGTGCTACACGCCGAAGCTAATGCCATCACTAAAATTGCACGCTCTGGCAACAACTCTGACGGAGCTACACTCTATGTGACGGATGCACCCTGCATTGAATGTGCAAAACTCATTATACAAGCTGGCATAAAACGTGTGGTTTATGCACGCAGCTACCGTTTAACCGATGGCATTGACCTCCTTGCTGAGGCTAACATCGAGGTGGTTCACATCGAAGACGTTGATGCCACCCAAACTACTGAAAGCTAAGTTTTTTTAATTCAATGATTAAGCACAATAAAAATCGTTTTGTTCCTCTCCTTGTTTCAATAGGAGTGGTTGTGGGTATCATGCTGGGAAGTTTCTTTGCCAATCATTTTTCGGGCAATAGACTCAGCATTATCAACAATTCGAGCAACAAGATAATCGACCTCTTCCATCTCATTGACGATCAATATGTTGACACCGTTAACATTCCTAACTTGGTTGAGAAGTCTATGCCCCAAATTCTTAAAGAACTCGACCCTCACTCTACTTACATCTCGGCTTCGAAGGTTGAAGAGAGCATGCAGGATTTAAAAGGTAGTTTCTCGGGCATTGGCATACAATTTACCCTTTATAAAGACACTGTGAGAGTGGTGAAAGTGGTAAAGGGTGGACCTTCTGAAAGCGTAGGCATTCAAGCAGGAGACCGCATCGTAAAAATAGACGAGAAGGTGTATGTGGGCGATTCGGTAACAAACGATGGAACCATGTCGCGCCTGAAAGGTCCTAAAGGTTCGGTTGTGCGATTGGGCATAAAACGTGCAGGGAAACCTAAACTCATCGGCTTTAGCATTACTCGTGGCGAGGTGCCTGTAAAAACTGTGGATGCTGCCTATATGACTGCTCCGAGCATTGGTTATGTGCGCATTACAAGTTTTGGCGAAACCACGTATGCCGAATTTATTGCAGCACTCAGCAAGTTGCAAACACAAGGTTTTGAAAAACTCATCATCGACTTGCGCGGAAACCCTGGTGGTTACATGGAAACTGCCGTACAGTTGGTCAATGAGTTCTTGCCTAAAAACGCTTTGATTGTATACACACAAGGCAGAAAATCGCCCCGAAAAGAATATCGCACTGATGGTCGTGGCGCTTATCAAAAAATACCTTTGGTGGTATTGGTCGACGAAACCTCAGCCTCAGCAAGCGAAATCTTTGCTGGCGCCATACAAGATAATGACCGTGGCACAATCATCGGACGTCGCTCATTTGGCAAAGGCTTAGTGCAAGTGCCTATTGAATTTCCCGATGGTTCAATGCTTCGACTCACCACGGCACGCTACTATACGCCCTCAGGACGTTGTGTGCAAAAGCCCTATAAACCTGGCGATGAAGAAGACTATGAGGCTGACCTCCTTTTAAGAGCTGAACACGGAGAATACTTCTCGGCTGATAGCATTCGCACCACAGGCGAGAAATATAAAACGCGCTTAGGACGCACCGTATACGGAGGTGGTGGCATTGTGCCCGACATCTTTATTGCCCGCGACACTTTGGGCATGACCTCTTACTTTAAAGAGGCATATTTGGGAGGATTGCTGTTTCAGTATGCCTACGACTTTGTAGACCGTAACCGCAACGAACTCAATAAGTGTAACAACTTGACAAGCGTGAGCAAATATCTTAAAAAGAAAAACATCATCGAGGGCTTTGCCTCTTATGCCGAAAAGGCTGGACTCAAACGCCGCAACCTGATGATTCAAAGTTCACGCAATTTGCTTACCACATACATCTCGTCTGCCATTATTAGCGATGTGTTCGACGATGGAGAGGCGGTTGAATATGTAAACCAAACCGATGCCGCAGTGCTTCGTGCCACAAGCATCCTTACCAAAGGCAATGCCCTACCCCAAGTGAACAATAGTAAGGGGAAAGCACAGGCTAAAGCCTTGATTGAGCAACTCTCTGCGCCCTACTCTTTGGCACTGTGGCGCACTACCATGCCTTGGCACAAACCGCTCTTTATGCAGTATACAAAGGCTGGCGCTACCCCCTCTAAAAACTTAGTGGACGACCCTCAAAAATTGGCTATATGTTTGCGAAAACTGAAGTTCGTCAACGCATAAAACAAGCGGTTAAAGCCATGACTGCACACGAGCGTCAAAAGCTGTCCTTGCAGCTAATGCAAAAGTTGGCACAGCATCCACGCTTTGTACAAGCCAAGGTGATAATGCTCTATCATGCCTTGCCCGATGAACCCGACACACGCACATTGCTCAATACATGGCTCAAAGAAAAAACACTCTTACTGCCTGTAGTCTGTGGCGAACAACTCTTGCTCAAGGTCTATCAGGGCGCACAACATGTGCAAACGGGCGCTTATGGCATAACCGAACCACAGGGCGCATGCTTTAACCAATATCAAGACATCGACCTCATCGTAGTGCCAGGAATGGCATTCGATGCACAAGGACACCGATTAGGACGCGGAAAAGGATTTTACGACCGTTTTCTGTCGATGCCTCAACTCACACACACTTATCGTTTGGCGCTCTGCTGGCCTTGCCAACTTATTGAGCAAGTTCCCACAGAGCCGCACGATGCACGCATGAACGAGATTCTGACATGCTAAATAGGCACATACGCTGTATGAGCAATTTACGCACCGCATGGGCTTTATAAACATGCCCCCAAGAACACGTTCAAATGGTTCAAGTTCAAGAGCACCAAATCTATAATCCATAAAAATCAAGGCGTGGACTCCTCCACCCCTCTAAACCTTAATTGCAAGAATTATGACACTCGATATTCTTATTTGCTCGCTCGACAAAGGAGTAGTACGTGTGCAAGACGTGTTGCTTCCACCGCAAGACAATGTACATTACATCGTGTCTTATCAATATACAGACGATCGCTACCTTGAACTCATCCCTAAAGTGTTAAACAAGCGCGACGACGTTTCTATTTACACTTATAAAGGAAAAGGGCTCTCGGCAAATCGCAACTTGGCACTCGACAAAGCTACTTCAGACATTGTGATGTTTGCCGATGATGATGCACACCTTTTGTCCGATACCCCCGAAAAGGTTATCGGATGCTTTGAGCAGCACACCGAACTCGATGTGGCGTTCTTCTGTGCCTCTACCTACACGGGCAAACTGCTAAAGAACTATCCTAAAGAAGATTTTGATGTGTTGGCAATGCCTGCACAATACACCATCTCTGCCCTCGAAATGGCATGCCGCCGACGCAGTGTGCAAGGAAAAATTCGTTTCGACGAACGCTTTGGCTTAGGCACAAAATTCCTTACATGTGGCGAAGAAGAGGTGTGGTTAGAAGATGCCTTGCGCATGGGACTTAAAATGCACTACTACCCCGAAAAGATAGTAGAAACAAGCACCATGCTTAAAAAATCGTTGGTGTATGTAGATGCGGGTGTACAACGTAGCCGTGGAGCTATTGACTACTACATGCTGGGACACCGCGCATGGTGGAGTTGTTTCTGCTTTGCCTTGCGCAGTGCTAAAAAGGGCTATTGCCACTTCTTGCCCATGATGCGACATTTGGCTGAAGGCATACGCTACATGAAACGTACAAGCAAGTAAAGTAAACGGAAGGCTCAGAAAATTCTCAGAAAGATAATTGCAACTTTTTTTAAAAAAGAAGAATTTTTAGAACCATCCTTAAAACAAGAAGAATACAAAATGGCAAAAACGCAACAAGAAAACGAAGGTCATTTGCGCGAATACAGAGACGACATACGTCAAGCTGTTGAAGTAATGAACAAGGGGGGCATCATTCTCTACCCCACCGACACCATTTGGGGCATTGGTTGCGATGCCACAAACCCCGAAGCTGTGAAACGCGTATACGACATCAAACGCCGAAACGACGCTAAAGCTTTAATTACACTCATCGACTCTGAGGCTAAACTCGAAGCCTACGTTACCAATGTGCCCGAAGTGGCATGGCAACTCATCGAAGTAGCTGAAAAACCACTGACCATCATCTACGATGGTGCACGAAATCTTGCTCCAAACCTCTTGGCAGAAGATGGCAGCGCAGGCATACGAATCACACGCGAAGAGTTCAGCAAAAACCTTTGCATGCGTATGCGACGAGCCATTGTTTCTACATCTGCCAACATCAGTGGAGAACCTTCGCCCAAATGTTTTGCCGACATCTCGCCCGACATTATAAATGCCGTAAACTACGTGTGTACATCACGTAGAAACGAAGACAAAAATCCTCCTGCATCTAACATCATTAAATTAGGGACTGGAGGCGAAGTTAAGGTTATACGCTAAAGGATGGTTTGGAGTAATGAAAAAGATTATCAATCCTTATTTAGGTAAAGAGGGCTACAACTGCATTTGCTGCAGCCCCAATAACCCCATCGGTCTACACTTAGAGTTTTATGCCGATGCCGACGATGTATTAACCATTTGGCACCCATCTACTCACTTTCAAGGATGGGTTAACACCCTACATGGTGGAATCATCAGCATGCTAATGGACGAAGTAGCCGGATGGGTGGTAAACTATAAATTGCAAACAACTGGCGTTACCACACAACTCAACGTCAAATATCGTCGTCCCGTAATGACCGACGAAAGCGAAATCATTGTGCGCGGACACATTGCCCAACAACGTCGCAACTTGGTGACCATTCACCTCACATTGCAAAATGCCAAAGGCGAAATTTGCAATGAAGCAGATGCCACCTACTTCACCTTCGGACCTGAAAAGGCTAAGGAAATGGGATTTGAGGGCTGCAAAACCGAAGATTATGTGTGAATGTGTTGCAACACGAATGCTCTCTTTTAGATAGGCTATCTAAGGCGAACATCTATTTTATGGATAGATTATTTTAAACACAAAAATCCCCATAAACGAATCAAACATCCCAAACAAGATGCATCATTCGTTTATGGGGTTTTTCTTGCCTTCGCAGCGAATTCTTTATAATTAACTGCAAGTGACAAATGACAAGTGACACCCTATTCAATTGATAATCAAAAATTTAAGTGTCACTTTGTCACTTGAAAAATTTCTTAATTCTGAGTTAACGAGTGTGAACCGTGATATAAGCGGTAAGAAATAAATTTTCTGCAACCCCACATTTTGCTTAAAAACGAAGAAAGCATTGCGTGTTTTTTTAAAGCCTAAAGCAAATCCTGCCTACCACTTTATTATGAGCTGCAAGAACGAAATGAAAGCATTATGACTAAATATAAGATTTATTAACTTTATTGTCTTATTTTCAGCATCAAACGTGTTAACCTGTATTCAATATGTTAAATCTTCACTTTTTCAAAGTAGACATACGCGCAAAAAACACATACTTTTATTTAACATATATTACATACTATCAAAGTAATATGTAAATACATATAAATTCACAAACAACCTTAGACTTCATATTATTCTCTATCATAAATACAAAATACCCCTTTATTCACTGTACTTCTACTCGCCTATTTCCCTCATTTTATTCTAAATCACCCTTTTTAAATCCTATATAAGTATTAACTCACCTTCACACGAAAAATGTCATTTTGTCATTTGTCATTTTTCGAATGATTCGAAGTCTCAAAAAAAGAAGAAGTATATAATATATTGATTATCAATAACTTATATATTAACATTTATTTTTTTTGCTACCAATTTATCGAAAAGTGACAAATGACAAATGACATTTTGCCAATAACAACCCTTAACGCGCTGATTCTCAATAAATTACGCACACAGATATGTCATTTTTTCTGTCATTCTGCCCCGAAGTGTCATTTTTTGACTGTAACCAAAAGTGTACAGATAGGGCGTTTTCGGGCTTCAATCGTTAAATTTGCAAGGAGTGTCATTTTTGCGTCAAATGACACTTTGAAATCTGTTCACTCTCACGCTACAAAAAAAATATTTTTCCCCAATAAACACTGGGGAAGTGAGCCGATTTTAACATTTCGAAACGCCACAAATTTGCACAAAATTTGGAAACCTTGCCACCGCGTTGTAACTTTGCACTCGCAAGCTTGCTAAAACACGCTCCATTTTGGCGGACGACAATTCCGATATCATTCCGATATCATTCCGAAGGAACACAGAACGCATTTTGGAGCTATTTTCTAACCTTAAAACGCATATCATCATGGCAAAAATTACTCCCATTGACATCATCAAGGATTTCTCAGAAAAATTGGGTGGCGGCAACTCAAAAGAAAACTTCGCCACGAACAAGTGCAGCTACACATTCACTTGGCTAAGAGAGTCAACCCCCTACACGTAGAGTGTGGCGTAACATAAAACCAGGCATGTGAAGTAGAACAGTTTCCTTTTCACATACCTGGTTACCTTATCTCCCCCTACAGGGATGATTCCTAATAAAAATCTTTATCGACGACAATAAACGTCAAAAGATCGTGCAAATTACTCTTCGCCAGCAAAGAGAGGGTCCCAAGCGGGAAGCTTGGTAGGTGTCTGCTTGAGCAAATCGAGAGTAGTTGCGGGCACATACTTCTTGTCGACAACCAAACGGAACATGTATTCATCGAACCATTCGTCGGTCATAATGAGGTGACCCTTATAGCCAGAAGTAGGACCCCATGAGTTCTCTACCATCCATTTGCGGGGCTTGTTGTTAGCATCAAGGTCTACCGCCATAAGGGTCATGGCGTGGCTTGAGGCTGAAGCATAAGTGCTAATGCGCTCTGCCTTGGTCATGGGGAAGGTAGTAGCAAAAAGTGACTCGTAGTCGAAATTGCGCAATGAGAGTACACCCGTTTTTGAATCAAGATATTTGCCTACATCACACGAGAAGTACATCATCGTAGAGTCTTTGATAGAGGCAATGGCAAGTGGCTTGATTTCGTCCATGGGGAGGTTAAGATACGTCCACTGTGCACCATCGTATGAGTGACGGTCCATGTTGATTGTGTAAGTTTTGTGGTAAGGACGCGAGGGGTCGTTCATTACCATAATGAACGAGTTGCGAAGGTCGGTACCCACAAACTCTTTGTAGAACTGCTGTGGGGTGTATTCTTTAGCTTCGCCCAAGAGTTTACCACTGGCATCGCGGGGTGCCCATGTGAACTTTTGCACAGGTTCGCCCAAACAGATGGTAAGGATGTGGTAGATGGTGCTAAGTTGCTCTGTTTTAGCCTTTTGCAAATCGGCAGACTTTTTGCCTTGTGCAGCCATCTTGCGCAAAGTAAGTCCATACTCACGAAGTTTAAGGCTAAGAATGCTTGCCATGCGCGAGGTGTTGTTAGCAGTGAACGACTCGGGCATTACCTCGGCAGGTACGAGTCCGTATTTGCTTACAACGTCAATTACGCCACAGAATGTGCCGCCGTCAGAAAGTGGATTTTTAAAGAGCCAGTCTACGAGTTGATCGTTCATAGGCTTTTTAGCATTGTCTATAACGGCTTGGAGAAAGAGGTTTGACTTTTCGAGTTGGTCGTAGAAGAAATTATAGCTCTGCGAAAACTGGAAGTCGCCAAGACCATATTGCTTAATCATTTGGGCACGCATCACATTGAGACCTGTGAAAAGCCAGCAACGTCCTGAACTCTTTTGGTCGGTAATGCCGCGCGAGGGCACTTCGTTGCTAAAGTGAGTGTCGGTAGCATCGGCATTGTTGGCGTTGGTAGCAAGTTGGTTGATGCTTGTACCGGCTAACGCATTTCGCAATGCACGGTCAGCGGGTGTTGTGGGGTGTGCCTGACGCATTTGTGTGAGCATTTCGGGGGTAATGCCGCCCTTGCCCACAGTGCTCTGTGCGCTTGCGCTTGCCGATACTGCAAGAAGCGCAATGGCGAGAATGTGCTTGAGTGTCATATATGTTATTTTTAGGTTTATAGTTCTTATTTATGGAATTATTCTTGCTCCGTCCTTAGCAATACGCCAACGTGTGTATGTCCAATTAGTGAGGGCATAGAAGATGACGGCTGTAACAAATCCGCCAAAGACATCGACTAAGTAGTGCGCTTGAATGTAAACGGTAGCGCAACACAGGAAGAAGTAGAAGGGGAATGCACAAACAAGCAATGGACGTTTGATGCGCCACAATAGCATCATAAGCACCGTGCTCATGCCTACATGGCTTGAGGGGAATGCTGCTGTGGGACGTTCGCCACTTTGCTGTGTGCTCTCTACTAACTCACGGAAAAAGCCTTCGGGACCTGGCGAAGGAGCAAGCTCGGTGTGGTAGCGAAAGTAATTGCCCAATTGGGGAAAATGCCCACTTTGGATAACCTCGGTGCCCACTGCATGAAAGTAATATTGCGGACCTGCAACAGGCAAAAAAAGGTAGATGAGGTAGTAGAGGAAAAAGCTAGCTAAGACCACGAAAGTGACTCGGCTAAATTGGTTGCGATTTGTAAACAAGGGGGCAAGCACTGTGAGGGCTATAAGGGGGTAGTATGAAAAATAGCCCATGTGGAAGAGCTCGCTCCATAGCTTTTGGGGCAACCATTGCGCAAAAGTGATACTGGGCTGACAACCAAAAAGGGAATAGTCGGCAGCTGCAAAAATGTAATCGAGATTGGGAAAGAGCTGGCAAAACTCGTATGTGTCGGGATACCAATAGCCTAAAAGCGAAAGCGGAAAGATGTAACGCAAAAGCATAAGGTATTTGTTGGGACGTAGATGATGAAGGTATGCCATTATAGCCATGCCTCCAAGCACCAAAGCGCGACCTTCGATAAGAGGGAGTGGATTGTTCATGCGATTCCAAAACACAAGAACAAGCAATGTGGTGAATAGGGTATAACTAATTGTGATCCACTCCACTGCGATTAGGCGGAAGTGGGTGGGGGTGGATGTGTGCATGGGGATAATTATTTAGAAATAGTAGCCATGTGCTATGCGTTGCATAGAAACAGGTAAAAAGTGTATGTTTAAAGGATTATGCTGTGCATAAAAGCGTGTGGGGGATTGCACATTAAAATGTGGCATCTACACCGCGTTTAAGTGGCCATTGTGGGCAATAGCCTAATTCTTTACGAGCAGGGGTGATATCGCACCGCCAATTACGTTGACGCATTATGCGATATTTGTCTGAATTGAGCGTGGAGGTTGTGCCAAGCATACGGGCTGCGTGTTCGGCTATCCAACTCACAACACGCAACACCCACAAGGGGGCAGTGATATGAAGCACGTGGCGCACACCAAGGCGTTGTTGAATAAGGTCGCTAAAGGCGCGACTTGAGTATTCAGCCCCATCGGTTAGGAAGTATTTACACCCACACTCGCCATGTTCAAGCGCTAAGAAAGCTGCGTCTACGAGGTCGGCTACATAGATAAATGTAAGGGTTTGCGGACGATAGCCTACGGCAAAGTCGATGTGGCGACGAATGCTTTGTGCCATCATGGCATAGTCTCGCTCGCGCGGACCATATACGCCTGTAGGACGTAGCACTACATAGTTAAGTCCCTTTACATCAGCTAACAATGACTCTGCTTGTAGCTTAGAGGCACCATACGCGGTATTGGGCACAGGAAGGTCGTGCTCTGTGATGGGCTGATTGTCTTTTTCGTGGGCTGGTCCCATCACACTAAGCGAGCTGATAAACACAAAACGTCCGTCGGCCTTGAGTGCTTCGGTGAGTCGAAGGCTGAGTGCAAGACGTTCGGTACCTTCGGCATTGATGCTAAAAAAGTCCTCTGCACGGCGACATTTTGTGGCACCTGCGGCATGAATAACGTAGTCGAAAGGACGTCCCACGGTGTCGAGGTGTTCTTTTAGCTGCGTATAAAGTTCTTTTTCGTTGCCAAGGTTAAGATTGATAAAGTGTATACGCTTATCGGTTAGATATTTGCGGCTACTTGTGGGGCGTACGGCAGCCCAAGTTTCCATACCTAAAGCAAGGGCACGTTCCACCATAAAGCTACCAATAAAACCTGATGCTCCGGTGATGAGTATTTTAGTCATGAGTTTATGTGTTCCTTATTTTTGAGTTATCTGCACTGCCTATTGAAAAAGGGGCATATTGTCCTCATTTTAGGTGGTCGTAGGCAGTTTGCAGCAATGCTTTGGCTGCATTGAGTCGTTTTTGTGAGGGATGTGGAGTTTCACGCAGAACGCTTGCAGGCTTAGTTAGCAAATTCACTACCGTTATGCCCGATGCATCTAAATAGTAAGTGCCTTCTTGCCAAGTGTGTGTGGCGGAGGGATGTGTGTAAGTGGCACTCAACACGTCGCGACTAAAGCGGAACTCTTTGTGCGGAATGTCCATCTGCCCTAAAAGCGTTGCGACCAAGTCTGTTTGGTTGCAAATAGTTTCTATGCGTTGTGGATGTGCCACTGCTCCTCCCGTGAATATAAGTGGAATGTGGCTTTTGCGTTCATTGTCGTCGGTAAGCCCCTCGGGGTATGCAATGCCGTGGTCGGGAAGGAAGACGATTAGTGTGTTTTTCCATTGTGCCGTTTGTCGCAAACGCTCAATAAAATGTCCAATACAATCGTCGAGATATGCCATAGCATTGGCTATTTGGTCGTTGGGGATGCGGTTATAGGGCACTCCCCAAGGCTCGTGACTGGCAAGAGTGAGAAAGCCCATGTGCCACGGTTTATCTTTGGGCATGCGAATTATGCGGTGGTAGAGGGTATCGAAAGCTATGCGATCGGTTACGCCCCAATTGTGCGTACGCCTTACGCTTGTGGGGAATGCTTCTTCGCCCTCTATGCGGTCGTATCCAGTGCTTTGCAAATAGCCTCGCATATTGGTAAAGTTAATATCACCGCCATATAAAAAATGGGTGCTATATCCCTCACGCTTAAGGCTGCTGGCTATGCTGGGAAGTTTCTCGCACACTGTGGGAAGTTTCATGACGCTTACATCGGGGAACGAGGGGAAACCGCTCAGCGTACATACTGTGCCACGGTCGGTACGGAAGGAGTTGGCATACATACGGGAAAATACTACACCTTCTGCTGCCAAACGATTGAGATTGGGCGTGATATTGGCATCGCTCAAACTATCTACTGCGTTGACGAATGTGCCTCCACACCCTTCCATCAACACGAGCAGAACGTTGGGGCGTGGCGTATTGAGCAGGCGTTGCACATCGCGACTTTCGGTGTTATAACCAAGCATACTCACAATGCGACGTCGTTCATCGTTGCCATAAAAACGTGCTTCCTTGCCATAATCATGGCTTTTTAGGGTTGACGTAAACAGGCTGAATGCAGGATTCACTGCTGAATGGTTTAAAAAGGCATTCGGACTATAATATACCATGCCTACATTGGCTGTGCTTTTACCTACTCCTCCGCGTATGCCTAAAAACATCAAGCCACCAGCTATTACCCATACAACCATCCAAGCTATTTGTATTTTTAATATAGGGCGACGACTGCGATAAGCACGACGGATATTGCCTTTTTTTTGAGGTATAAAAGTCCATGTCAAGGCATAATAGAGCAAAACCGCTGTTGCTAACATGGCAAGCACGGTGCAGAGTGCATAGCTCATGCTCACACTTTGTGTAATGCCTTGTGGTTGTGCTAAATAGGTCCATACCGTAGCATCTAACTTTGTATGCCAAAAGCTATAAAGGCAAGCATCGCCCACATATATCATGGCTAAAGTCGCGGCTACAATAATCGCGTACACGCGAAATGCTATGCGCCATGCCTTTATATGGGTCCATACGGCTACACCCACAAATAGCCAAACGGGAGCTACCAAATAGCCTGCTGTAGCAAGATCGTGGGGAAGACCATGACTTATCACTTGCCACACGTCGCGCCATGTGAATGCTCCTGCTACATCGGCAGGCTGCACATACATAAACAAGGGTTTAGCAAGACTCATCAGTGCTACAAGCAACGCATAAAGCAGAGTTAAGCGCAATGCTAAGTGCCAATATTTAGACTGTTGCATAAGTTATTATTTCTATGGACAATAATATTTGGGGGCTGTAAGATAACTTTATCGCAAGATTCCCCACACATGAATAGGAAACCTTGCGACAAAAGAGGTCCTTTTATAATTGTTGCATATCGTGTAGTCGCTTATAATATCCACCCAAGTGTAACAATTCGTCGTGCGAACCACGTTCTACGATGCGACCATCGTGTAGTACACAAATTTCATCGGCATTACGTATGGTAGACAAACGGTGGGCAATGGCTATGGTAGTTCGCGTTTTCATCAAACGCTCAAGAGCCTCTTGTACCAAACGTTCGCTCTCGGTGTCGAGTGCAGAGGTAGCCTCATCAAGAATGAGAATGGCAGGATTTTTAAGTACGGCACGTGCAATAGAGATGCGTTGGCGTTGACCACCCGATAATCTGCAACCACGGTCGCCTACATTGGTTTCGTAGCCATGTTCACTTTCCATAATAAAATCGTGAGCATTTGCAATTTTTGCAGCTTCAATAACTTGTTCCATTGTGGCATTCTCTACGCCAAAGGTGATGTTATTATAGAATGAGTCGTTAAACAAAATGGCTTCTTGATTCACGTTTCCAATAAGCGAACGTAAATCAGCAATAGCAACATCCTTTACATTTACGCCATCAATGGTAATTTCGCCACCTGTCACATCGTGATAGCGCGGAAGAAGGTCTACCAATGTTGATTTACCCGAACCACTTTGTCCCACCAAGGCTATGGTTTCGCCACGATGCACAGTGAGGTCTACACCATGTAACACAGGTGTAGAACCATTATAGCTGAACGACACGTTTTTAAACTCTATTTTGTCGTTCAAACCATTTATATGTACAGGATTTTCGGGTTCAGATATAGGATTCTCTGCTTTTAAAATCTTGTTTACACGTTCAATAGAGGCCATACCCTTAGGAATAGCATACGAAGCCTTTGAAAAATCCTTCAACGGCTGAATGATGCTATAAAGAATCACCATGTAGAAAATAAAAGTTGGGGCATCAATAGGCGAATGATCTGAGAAAATAAGCGTACCGCCATACCACAAAACTAATACAATCAGTGTTGTGCCTAAAAATTCACTTACAGGGTGAGCCGAAGCCTGACGGATGGCGACACGATTTGAGGCACGACGAAATTCGTTTGTTGCACGGTCAAAACGATTTACCATTTTATGTTCGGCAGTGAAAGCCTTAATAATGCGCATGCCACCTAACGTCTCTTCAAGCTGCGCCATTGTTTCACTCCATTTGTTCTGTGCATCTAAACTTTGGTGCTTAAGTTTACGACCTATGCGTCCCATCATCCAACCCATAAGAGGCAGTACTACAATGGTAAACAATGTGAGTTGCCAAGAGGTGTATATAAGTACACCAAAATAGCAGATAAGAAGGATGGGGTTTTTAATAAGCATTTCGAGCGAACCCGTAATAGAGTTCTCTATCTCGCCCACGTCGCCACTCATACGGGCAATGATATCACCCTTACGCTCATCGCTGAAAAACGATAGAGGCAACGAAACTATTTTGTGATAGATGTGGCTACGAATGTCACGCACAATGCCCGTACGCAAGGGTACCATTATACCCACAGAAGCAAAGTAGCAACCTGTTTTTAGCAATGTGGCACTTACTAAAAACAAACCAATAAATAATAGTGCAGTAGCTGCACCAAAACGCTCCATAAGTTGCGTGGT